>JAABUS010004261.1_pt1 | contig 21026 bp, 23 predicted proteins | sample 5560161 | NCBI WGS metagenome assembly JAABUS01 (sample SAMN10711885, study PRJNA513376) | rock metagenome | isolation source: Antarctica rocks | place: Antarctica: Victoria Land, Trio Nunatak nord | collected 2016-01-04
AGGGGGTGGCGAGGGATGGAAAGGGTGGCGAGGGTGTGGGCTAGCGGTAGGAAGAGGATGAGAGAGGAGGACAGCATGGTGGCGCGGGGAGAGGAATGTGCGCGCGGTGCTTGGAAGGGGGAGCTGACAAGAATGGAGAGGATGGAGAGGGGAATTTCTCCAATGCCACTGTTGATCCGCGACCACTACGAAACACAAAAGAGCATTGAGCAAGAAACACTAGCTTGCTGATCTTGTAGGCGTAGTACAATGTCCATCGAAGCGGTCTGACATAAAGAAGTCAGTACACGCGGGGGCTTCCTTACTTTGGAATTTACCTTGGGCCTGCATCGTAAGAAGAGGGCTGAGACAGATAAGTACTGGCCATATCAAGCGTTTCCGAAGTAGCCTTGAAGCTCGTAAGTAATGAGATCCATATCTGGCAAGTATAGCTTCATGGAACGATGATTTTATTGAGTCTCGCAGAAGACATAGACGACGACCTGCAAGGAAGGGCAGCCTGGTATTGAGCGCGTACAGAATGTCTGCCCGATCAACGTTGGAAGCGCTTCTGTGTTACACTTCAAATGTCCTGTAAGACCCCGAGCTTCGACTATGGCTCAACAAGCGTATGAACAGCACGGCAATATGCGCGGCCATTTCCCCTAGTAGGTCAACGACCTAGGAAGACAGCGACAAGGAACACGAGGAACAATTTCGAAGGCCTTGCTGACTTCTTGACCTGTACACCAGGCTCCTGTGGCTTACTCTATTTTTTTTTGTAAATATTTTGAAATATTGACCGACCGAACTCTGGAGAAGCTCCACTACAGGTTGAAACCGTTGCCGTTTGCCCTTCTGGAGTGGGGGCGGGACATTCAGTCAAGATCAAGCACATGGGAGCGCCTCAGCGATCTCTCGACGTGGATTCACGTTGATAACCCATATCTCCGTCCAACAAATGACTGTTTGCACAGATCAAAGACCGACCGCGGGCTCGGAGCCTTCTTGTAAGTTCATCCAAAACTGTCTTCGTAAAGAGATTGCTTCCATCACAGTAGATTGAACATTGAGCCGACAGATCGTATAATTGGGAGTAGCAGACAAGCGCTTGCAACGACTTGAAGATGGGTTTGAGAGGATGCAGAACATTGTAAAACTCCCGCATAGGGAAATCCCCGAGCCGTCAGCAAGTCATTCATCTAACCTACCAATGGTGAAATCTGAAACACCTTTTGCAATATCCAGCTCGAGATCTCTGATGCGATCCGTGACACGGACGGGAAGAAGGGAACATCACCGATCATCAAGAATTACGAAGATTCTCGACGTATTCTACTTTACTGGAGGTGTAGAAGGAAGCTTTGGAAGTGAGAAAGAGAGAATTGGTAGGAGCAAGCCAACCTACGCTATGCCTGATGGTTGAGATCACCGCTTTTTCCTTCCTATAACGTAAAGGGAATCATCTACCGGAATCCCAAAGGGTTTCTTCTAACATGGCCTCGAGGCGCAGGTTGCAGTTTGGCGTGTAAATCCTTCGATGGGTCAATTCCCTCCTCCGCCGGTAGCAACTACCTTACACGGTAGGATGGCGAGTCTTTTGAAAACGGCGTCCACCGCACCAATTGGAGAGATGGGTCTTGGGATAGCGAAGATGTTGCTTGCCAATGATGTACGACTACTTACCAGCGTTTCTGATCGAACATGGCTCATATGAAGAGTCCAGAGAGCGACAGAGGCCGATCGACCTCGATGTAATGAGCAGACACGTCAGCGTGTATCGTTGGTATCGATCCAGCTCCAAGCTCCGACCATGAGCTTGTCAACGAAGCGGATTATATTCTATCCATCGTCCCTCCCCGGGATGCTCTCTCGATCGCGAGACTCTTTCTGAACGCTTTTCGCAACTCGGATAGGAACCAAGAAGCGCCGCTGTATTATATAGATCTCAATGCCATGAGTCCCCGCTCGGCGAGGGAGATGGCGGAAATATTCGACTCTACGCCGATTCGTTTCATCGACGGTGGAATCATCGGCCAAGCTCTAATGCCACCAGCAGATGACGATTCTCCATGGACTAAGCCTAGTCTTCCAAATTTAGGTCCACATAAACTGGTAGATGCACCAGTCTCTGGTCGTGGCCTCTGGTCGTGGCATTGCAGGCCTTCCCAACGTTAAAACATTAACTGGCTCAAATTTTGGGTAAGCCAGCGGCCTGAAAGTGTCCTTTGCAGCCACTGGAAAGGGTCTGGTAGCGATTGCCATTCAATCCTTCGCCACTGCGCATAGACTTGGCATTCTGTCAGAGTTGCAAGAGCACCTAAGAGACTACTTTCCGAACATAGCGGATCTGCCGCGAAGGGTTTGGTCAGCATGCCGCCGAAAACGTATAGATAGATCAAGGAAATGCAAGAGATTGCAGATACACCCAATGAGGATGGTGCTAGAGAGACATGTTTTCTGGTCTTGCGGAAGTATCAAGTTTTGTCTCTGAAGACAATAATGTAGGAATGGAGAAGACAGAGGCAAGCCACCCTGGCCAAGGCCCTGAGGACGTAGCGAGGCTCATAAGGGAAGGTGTGGAGAGGAGAAAGTTGAACGTCGGGTGAACTGGATAAGTCTAGCCATTGACGACTTGTTTCCCAGAAATAGCGAGTATTGCTCGCGACCAGACGCCGTTACACTTTCCCTGCAAGTCCGTATTATTCTCTAGCTGAAGAATGGCTAGACTTGGCGTAGGGATGATCCGGGTCCTGGCGCATTGTCCGGTTCAGGAGAAGAGCCCGTGAAAGCGCCAGATCGTCTCCTGTCGGCAGCCTGCTCCCGCCAGAATGCTGCTAAAGCTCGGACACACCTCCGTAGCTCCGTCAGGCTTTTTGCGTATGACGGGGAAGCCTTCAGTCGCGCTCGGTGGTAAGGAAGAAGGACATGGCTCGCGGTGCCGCACCCGCAGCAGATGTTGGTCCAATGTCCTGATTTCTCTGTATTTCGACAAGTTACATTAGCGTGTTTGTCCAACAATGTCCTACCTTGGCATACAAGCAACTCTAAGTGGACCTCATGCTTCCGAAATTCGGCGGACTGTGGCGGACCGAGGGCTGCCCGGGTCTTAGCAAATGGCGAGGCGCTGGAGAAGGAGGGGTATATTTTCACATGATAGGATGATAGGGTAAGACTCATCTCTCTCCAGTACTGTACTAAGAAAGTACGTTGATTTCTGATGCTGTGACGCAATTTGATTTCCAAGCCCTTAGCCATGTCTTTTTTCTTTGGCTGAAAAAACTCCTAGAGCATGGAAGATGGTCAATGCGCCGTTACTGCTCCGTCTTACCGGAATGTAGGCCCAGAGCTTTTTGATGAGCAGCTCTTATTGATAGCCCTCAGCCGGACCTAATGGGTTGATACGCGCCTGCCGGGAAAGTCAACATGATCTCATAAGCTGTCCCTCCTCATCAGGTTTGCAGTCATCTATAACAAGCGAGGATTTTTTTTTGGTGATGAAGCCAGTCCTCGCACCGACTCACCCTATCCATTCCATCATTCTGCAAACTGTTCCTGCAGACCGCGCCGACTTACCTTTTCTCTCTGTTGATTTCAAACAATTTCCTGGAAATTCATCTCATATAGAGTCTCTTCACCGTACAATTCGAACTCCTGCTCATCCGACGGCCGCTTACAAGCCGGCCTTCTTTCACTCATCATGCTCGAGACCATGATTGCCGTCGACTTGAACAGCACAGACACAGGCCTCAACGGCCACAAAGCCGCAATGCTGTCACCTCCAGAAAAGCGTCCTAGGGTGCGGCGGCTTTCTTCCGTGACCACAACCTTTGACGACCTCTCGCTAGGTCCATCGGTTGTCGTGCCCCCAGAGCATATGGATAACCCTAGCGATGCCCATGAGACCGCAGCAGCCATGGAATTGGCCAAGCGCCGTCTTAGTAAGATTGCTGCCGATGAACCCATCTGCAGGGCGGGCACTCCTCCTACAACTTCCAGCACGGACTCCTACGCGTTTGCTTTCGATATCGATGGTGTTCTTATCCGGGGAGGAAAGCCAATACCCCAAGCCGTCGAGGCCATGAAGATGTTGAACGGCCAGAACCAGTATGGCGTCAAGATGTGAGCTGCTAAGTCCTAACCTAACGGAACGCTAGCAGCTGACCTCATTAGCCCTTATATCTTTGTAACAAATGGCGGAGGAAAAACCGAAGAAGAGAGGTGCCTTGATCTGAGCAAACAATTAGAATTGGAAGTCTCTCCTGGTCAATTTATCTGCGGCCATACCCCAATGCGAGAGATGGCCGAACGCTATAAGACTGTCCTGGTCGTCGGAGGAGAGGGAGAGAAATGCCGTGAAGTTGCCGAAGGATATGGCTTCAAAGATGTCTGCACCCCAGGCGACATAATCAAGGATAATACCGCTACTACACCATTTCGGAAACTCACAGAAGATGAGTCGAATCACTCAAGGAAACGCAACTTTGGCGAGACTGAGATTGAGGCTATCTTCGTATTTGCTGACAGTCGTGACTGGGCCGGCGATCAGCAAATCATATTGGACCTTTTGATGTCCAAGAACGGTCGACTTGGTACCCGCTCGGAAACATTCGATGAGGGCCCACCTATCTACTTCTCACACAACGACATGGTCTGGTCTACCTCCCATAATCAGACGCGCATCGGTATGGGCGCCCTTCGTGCTTCGCTAGAAGCGGTGTTCAAGGCTATGACGGGTAAAGAGATGGAGTCAACCGCTTTCGGAAAGCCTCAAATCGGTACGTTTCAGTTCGCAACCAGATTGTTGCAGCAATGGCGAAAAGACGTGCATGGGATCGACAGGCCACCGCAGACCGTCTACTTCGTTGGCGATACCCCTGAATCGGACATTCGAGGTACCAACGAGTTCAATGATTCGCCTTATTCGGAGAACATTTGGTACTCAATTCTCGTTCGCACTGGGGTGTTCCAAGAAGGTACCAAACCGCGGTTCATCCCCAAAGCCACGGTGGACAACGTCCTCGACGCGGTGAAGCACGGCATCCGTCGAGAGGCGACCAAAGCGATGAAGGCACACAGCGCCAACGGAACCACCGAGGATGGAGGAGTCATTCCGGAGGAGTAGCAGAGGGTCCTGTCCGAAGCTTGCGGCACATGGACCCATTGTGTTTACTAGAACGCTATTTCAGAACAACTCTCGGCGTTTAGGATATGCTGTCGTTCGATAACGATACATTGGAATGAGAGAATCTTAGACGAGGACGGGTACATATGTGGTAGGAATACCTAAGTGAGGGCAGAAACGGCGTCTTCCAGCGTGCGTCAGCTGTAGACGGCGCAAGCACAATACCGGCATTTTCTTAGAGTATAGCATCAGCTCATGGCTTGAAAGATAGGCATACCATCATCCTTGTGCATGATAGGCCTCTTCCAACTCCACATTCTACGAGCCTTGGCGAAAAGTATAGAGTTGGACGGCCTGGGGGAGCGTTAGAGCATTCCGTACTCGAGGGTAGGTCCAGCCATCATTCACGGACCACTAATTGTATGAGCACGCCGCATGCAATTCGGTTGAACCTTCTTGAACAGTAACACCGTAATTGGGCGATCCCAGACGACAAGATATTCCATACCGGGTGGCTTGACTGCTGTGCTCGTCTTTCAAGCAAACATGGATGCAATTAATGAGCAAAGATGGTGGACTGGAAGGAGATGGACGGAGCGGCTATCAGGTTCGGGAATGGACCCTGGGCCTTGGCCTTGCCCCCCACATTATCGTGCCGCTAGAGACACGGCCCTGGCCCTGCACCATCACATGCCGTTCGAGTACTTCTACGAGTCCATACTGCCTGATCGAATCACAAATCACTACACGTACTTCTAGCAAATGTGACCATCCCCCGAGGATTCACTGCACATGTGCCAGATCATCTCGCTGGCTGATTCACTACCTCTCGAGTCCTCGGCAAGCACCCGACCAGCTGTGCATTGCCTAGCCGCTCTGGTTTCACATCATAAACAACAAAGGGCATCCAGGCGTCCAGACCTTCACTAACAGCTTTCAGCTCCGAGGTCGGACATTACAACTTCGAGGTATGCCGTGATACTTCCTCTCGGTTCGTCAAACGTTCTGGGAGCCTGGCTCTACGTAGAGCCGGTCTCAGCACGATATGGTCCCTCGAGCACCTCATCCAGCGGACGTCAACTCATCCATGCCAGAACAAAAGATACAGCCGGCCAACATTGACACTATGGAAGACCCAGCCGTCATCTCTTCTGAGAGCATGACCCCTTCACGACCAAACTTGACCGAACGTCGAGTCACCTCTCCAGAATCTCCCGACAGCCTCTCTTCTCTCCCTAAGCCCTTATCAACGACCCTTCCGCTGCGTCACCGCAATCATTCTCCCTACACAAGGACCCACATGAGATCACTGTCATCGAACAGCCCTCTCTCAGCACCACAGATGATTCGAGCACACTCTTCACCCGTGCCCGACGCTGGACGAAGTTTCTCCGCCGTCCTGGGAAGACCTTCCAGCCCAACCGGTCCTTTGGCTCGGCGCCGCAGTCCACTAAGAAGGGCTTCGGATGAATCCTATCCCAGCTACGGTGGCCAAATCGACATTGGGCAGACCATCTCTGAGGAGAACGTGCTGGATCTGACTCTAAAGCCTACGACGGAAGCAGAGCGGACGCAGACATCCCCTACACACCACACATTTCCTCGCATTCGACGGCGGCCATCTTCACCTCTTCATCAGATCACGCAAGCCGGCTCACCACATGAACTCCGCACCAGCTCGTCCTCGCCCTCTCTAGCGGCAACGAGGTTTGTCAACGAGCCCTACCCTTCTACTTATTCGTTCTCGTCGTTCTCGTCATCTTCCATACCGTCGACGCCAACGTCGTTCCGCTCGCGATCGCCAAGCATATCCTCTCTGGAGACGATCCCAGATTCGCCCGATGCTGAACTAGAGGCCGAGAATATCGCCAGGCTGAAGGCAGCAGCAGACAGTGAAGGCGATAGTGAGGGGGAGGAAGGGATAAAGAGGAGGGGCAGTTTAGCAGGGGCTTTACGCGACAAGAGAAAGAGGTGGAGTGTTTGCGGTGCTGAGAGGAGGGGAGATCTAGACCTTGAGACGATCTGGGAGGACTGAGTCAAAGATCGAGCTGTCTTCACAATCCAGCATACACGTCTGGATCTTCAGCAAGAAGAATACAGGATCCGGGATCTGGGAGCACTGATAGGAATGAACGGTCATGGAATCCAGGGTTATGGTCTACGTTACACGATCTCTACGAAAACATCCATCGGTATTCACCGGACAGATCATCACATACCCAAGATTGCAAATGCCGGTTCAGAGTACTGGGCTTCGATCATGGTAGTGGGCGTTGGACCTTCAGTCGGCGGACCGGAATACTTTACTTTGGGCATTGGAACTGGCAGGTGCTGCAGTGATACCCAGCTTCTGAGCTTCTTCGTCTTGGCGAAGACATTGAGCTTCGAATGCTAGCGATGAGATTGATGAGCTTATGCGATAAGAAATTTACAGAATGCACACAACAGGTATACAATCCTCTCTCCTCAGGCCATGACAGTGACAACGACGTATCATCCCTACGGAAATCTTACTCGCCTCATTGTGGCTTTGGGTCTGTAAATAAATTAGCCTTGATCAGCGAGCCATCGCGAAACACTCGCGAAGCGCAACATGACTTGCATAGAGGAGAGTTTTGTGTGAAGAGCTCAACGTGAAAGACACTGATGCCTATCTACTATATACATTCCCCGTCCTTATAGCCTATTTCTCTGCCGATCGAACTGTTAATTCCTCTGTTGGCTTTTTTTCTAGCTTGACCATGACACTAGGTCTCACTTTCTGTCTGTTGGTAGCAACACTCTACTCCAATGTCAAGTTCTACGACAGACGTCAAGTAGCACGGTCTAACCAGCCGCTTTCTTCCTCCGCAATGCAGGATCACTATTTCGACGATGTCATCTCTGCCATCGACGGCATACCGATATCTGAACCATCCAACAGCTCGTCGTGGTTCGGTGTCAGGGATTGTTTAAAAAAAGGCCCTTACATTGGCAAACGACCTAAGCGGTCCGACAATCCGGATGACTTCGACGCTAATCTGGAAAATGAGAATGACGATGATACCATGTCAGACGAGTCAGACGATGTGGTGCACAGTTCTGCATCGGAGAATGACGACGACGTCGCATATGAGCAATGGACGGAGGATAGGGGTAGGCCCTTGTCGTTATCTGGAGACTTCTGCCGAAATGGCACGGATATCCGAAGCCAAAGCGCCATACCCATGGCATGGTCTCGCGAACCCCGAGCCATACGCGGCAGAAAGGACGGTTCCTACGCTGACGCGAAATGAGTACAATGGCACTTGGACAGAGCTGGCAGTTCATTGATTCTGTCGGCCAAGTTATCGTCGACTACATCGGCGGACATGAGCTGGTCGGATCTGATCACCAAAGTCTTGCCGATCGACGATTCGACGCTCGGAGTAACCTCTGGGGATGCTATCGAGCAGGCGGATATGCGCTCTGCTTTCTACCGCCTGTGTGAGTGAGAACAGCAATCGCACTGGGATAAGTCTTCGTCCAGCATGTGCGATCTTGAACTTGTTCATCAGATACTTTGGTGCCGAGGGCTGCGGGATGTTCACTTTACCAAGTCGATGCTTCACGCTGGTTCCCCGTCATATCAATATTGATCCTCGAGTTCGATAACCACAGAGAATTTCTTTGATCAACATCTCTGGGATATGGCCGTCGCAGCACTGGGCCAAACTAGCATCCCAGTCTCGATTAGCGATATCTGTTTTTGGCTTTCCAAAAACGTCATGTGCGTTGGCATATTTTTCATAGAACGGTCTTTTGCCAAGTTTGTGAAGCTGTCTTTTCGTTTCGAGTTGCGTCCGACAAGGAAGATTGCCGCCAATGCAGCAGCGCTGTGCGAAAATCACACCAACACGGAATAATTGTCTGCGACTGCATGGAAACTTGAAATCCTGAACCTTGCGTGCGATACAATAGATTGTCAAGGTACTACAGGCTCGTCATCCGTCTGGAAAAGAGTTTCAGAAGTGCGCCCAAGCGTTCTTCAAGCCATATCTGCCCGTACATGAGCGGAGTTGAGAGCTCCGAACGCAGCGTTCTAGTCGGCCGTGGATTTCACTATCAGATTTCCCAGCAACTTCGCAACGATCCAGCATCCAAGCCATTCTTCACTGAGTTGCTCCACAATGTTATCTTACCAAAGCAGGTAAAAGTAGCAGAACGGCCAAGGTATGGCTTGCGTAGCCCGGGATTATGTGCAGTCGACGCTCGTAAGGGATGCGCGCGTTCGGGGGAAACTATCTATGACATACAGGGAGAAAACCCGCCAGGAGAATATCGCCTGATATCATAGGTGATCCACAGTGACAAGGGAGCCGTGAAGCCACAAGTCGAAATTATTATCGACCGACCTTGAAGGACAGTATCTTGGCGAGCATCAATCAGTATAGGTAGTTGAGGGACCATATCCGAGACAAGACACTCACATCGTTCCTTCCCACGCTCACCACTTCATCTTCTGATACTCTAACACCGCCGGCGCCTTCAACGTACGCCAGTGGGGCGTCTCCCATAATCTTCCTTGCGCAGTCCCTCACTGTCGCTCCTTTCATGACGAGAACACAATCTCTGAAGACTGTATGATCCCCGGAAGAACCAGATCCGAAAGCATTAATATTCCTTACAGGGAACACCGGGACCAGACCTAAAATCTCCGCCGCTCGGGACAGTACCTGTACAACCCCAGTGGAACCAAATCGGTAGAGTACCATGTCCTTTAGATTTTCGATCCTGGTTTTCAGTTTCTCGTCCATCTCTTTTAAGCCGCCCCCATCAGCATCCCCCATCTCTATGAGATCGTCTCGTGTGTCCACGAACTCGCTACCTTCAACGTATCTAACAAAGCCCTGCTTTGTGAGCTTGCGTAAGAATACTTCGGATATGGCTGAACAGAGTACTATTGACTGAGGATCCTGCATTTTTGCAATCTTTGCTATGTTCTTGTCGGCGTCGGGATGATCAATCTTATTTAAGGCGAATACGGTAGGGAATTTTTCGTCCGTGAAAGCATTGACGACAGCGCTTACTGTTTCCGGAGTCCAGTGCTCCAGAGGTTCTTTGATGGCAAGGCGAGAGAGGGTGCGTGCGACTGTCTGCGGTGTACTACCATAACCTGAAAACTGATTCTGGAGGGTATCGACAGGATTAGCCTTCACGGCAATGTGGCGCCGCTTGATAGAGCCCCATTTCTCCATTAGATTTCCTTCTATCCAGCGGACGATCTCAGACCTGAGCCATATGATGTCCTGTGATGGGTCATAACCTCTGGTAGCCTTTCCTGTGCCGCGGTGCCGTCAGTATGGTTCATGACCCGTGATCGCTGTGATATTTGAGTCTCACCCTCGGCGTCTGTGGTACCGCTGACATCAACTACATGCACCAATGCATCCGCATGCCGTAGATCGTCGAGAAATTTGTTTCCTAATCCTTTGCCTTCATGTGCGCCTGGCACAAGACCGGCTACATCAAGAAGCTCGATTGGGACAGATCTCTTCCCCTGAACGCAGGAGCCGTAGTTGGGCTTACACCTGTCGGTGACATTGTATCTTGCGCATGCACATTCGACCTGTAAGTAGCCTATGGCTCGCTGCGGATCGATAGTAGTAAATCTGAATTTTGTCAGTCTACTGTCCGGCACTGGAGGCGCGACACTCACGGAAAGTTGCCTAGAACGCCTCAGTCAGTCTCCTTCGCCATCCAAGGGTTATATTGACTTGCCGACTTTCGAGCTGGCATCCGTCAAGCTGGCATAAATAAGTAGTCAGTTCATGGCTACTTTGCGCAAGGTAGAGTAGTGTGCGGACCTGTTGAGCGTTGTGGATTTGCCTGATGAAGGCTTGCCTACCAAACCTATGAGAGGGTCACGAGGCATCAAACCACTTGTATGACCTTGTAGGAGAATTGCGATGGACGAGTTCGAAGTTTAGGTACGGATGGCGGCTGCGCTAAATTTTACCTTTATACTTCGTAGCCACTTGCGGCTTGCCGTTCGTGAGCTACCCTGAGGCTACCAATTGACAATCAAACTGTCAGAGTCTCAATCGAGATGATAAGACACCTTTCTTACTGATTTCAGCGGTCAGACTCCTCTCACAAGACATCCCCTTCTTCTCGGTGGTAAGCAGATCGGTAGCCCAAAGCTATGAGTCCATCCTGCCGAACGTCGAGGTTGCAGGATTGGTGAATAGGAATTGTGAGGCAGCAGCTTGATCCTCTTCTACGTGAATCGCTTCTCTCTCATCGTTACTTTTCCCTCGAGCTCCTCTTTACCGACTGCTCGTAGACGCCCCAATACTACCTTCAAGCTCTCACTACCCAGAATTGCTCGTCATGCTCCTTGTGCCTGTTCTTGCTTGTTTTGGGGCCCTCTCCTCCATTGCAAGAGATGTCGTGAAGATCTCAAGCAACAGTAGCATACTTCGCGTCAGCTGCATAAACCTATCTCCGCATGATTGCCGCTGACCCTTTGCAGTTCGACGACATCCCCACAACATCCGGCTTGGGATCAGTCCCCCCGTTGTATCACCACCTATCATTCTCGCAGTATAGCGTATTGGCACCTCATGATCCGAAGCTCAAGGGCACAATCTCGCCTCACGATCTCAATTGTGCAGTATCCTCTCCAAACTCTCTAATTGGTTCAAGGACTTCGTCTAGCGGTACTTCAAGTTTCAAATCAAGTAGCCATAGTCCAGAAGGAGCGTACTTCTCCATGGCTAACTCAACATCAATGCTCGAAAATGGTTTGCAGCCTTACTTCACCCTTCTTTCCTTTAGTATCAAGCCGATGGACGCCCCGCCACCCTTGACGACGATTACAGTCTATGGCTACAGCCACGCACGCAACAAGAGCGATCCTTTCACGTGGCATGTCGACTTTCCCGCTGGATACCATCTACCGCTGCTGGTGAAGATACAGGAGTTTACTGGGGAGGACTGGGGCCAGCTTAATGGGGTTGAGATAGTAGCAGACTTCGGGGAGCAAGCGCTGGACTGGGAGTTTTGCCTGGATGATCTGGAGGTGCAGTTCTTCAAGTCAAATGGTACGTCAAATGATACCCAGGGCTTCGCGGGACCTACGGTAGTCAACCAGGCCGTGCTACAAGAGAAGTGAATCTGCAGCGACTCAACCACCAGCATCAAATTCTTGCCATGAGTTACAATTAAAGCCTTAGCTTAGGGACATCTCTCCTGGGTAGGTTACACAATCCTTCTCAGGGGACACTAGGATCCGCAGTCCTTCATAGCATGTTTTCTTCAATAGCAGCAGACAAAGGACTGTGCGTTGAACTGCTTAGACGCTAACCTTCACGCCAAACACCTAGAATGCATCGCTTTTCGCAAATTCTTACCACCATGAAAGATTTGTAATCAATGCGGCCCTTCCTCGCCGGCACCTCCGCCGGAATGTCCTTTCTGTGACTGTGTTAGCATGGTCTCTCCATATCGACAGACTAATCTCATTGCTCACTCCACCTCGCTCTAGAGCACCGTTAGCATATTATCGAATTGTTCAGAGACACAGGAAAGAATTGCGCACCACTGTTCATGCCGATTACGGGGCCTGGAGCTTCCGGGTGGTCCTTCTTTGCCTGCGCATTATCCCCCCGTGAATCCGTTTCTGTAGCTGCCGAATCCGCGTGTGATCCTTCTGCGCGCTGCCTCTTCCCTGATTTTGAAGCCGCTGACTGTACGTCTAGCTCATCGTCGCGGTTCAGGACATGCTCGTCGCCGTGGCGGCCATCCCACTGGGTGGTATCCTTAGAAAAGCGTGGGGCCGTTGTGCAGAGTGCGCGTGAGTGTGGAATTACACATGCGCGGAGGGACAAGAGGGAGGAACGGTAGGCGAATGCCATTGTAAGGACTGCGATGGCTGTTGGAGTACAATCTATTCGCTAGGATATGATGGGACGATCAGGATCGAGTTCGTCAAGCAGCTTGTACATTGCGCATGACAGCATGCAGGTGGTTTGGGGTGATGCCGTCATACCGGAGAAGTGCCCGAAAACAGCCACGAGGTCTTGGCACCAAATCACTAGCCGATCTTTTGCAGATCATGGGCGGCTCTAAGGTACAGATCACAATTTAACCAAACCCATTCCGGGCACATGCCTATGCCACTGCTCGATGCTGTCAGTCGAATTGTTTGCTGTTCGGGATGCATCGACAGACACTGGATTTCGAGCAATTTCTGCCATGGGCCAAGCTCAACAATATTGAGTTCAATGGCATAGCAATACCAAATATCGCTGGGAAGGGCTACGGACTGGTCGTGACTGCGGAGAGAAGTGAAGAGGATGCTATCCTAGTAACGGTACCCAAAGATCTCATCTTATCTGGCGAGAATGTCTGGATCCTCGCAAAAGCGGACAAGCATCTGCGGGAAGTCCTTGAGGCCGTTGGGGACTACGGGAGGGTACCTTATGCGGCAGATCCATTGCAGTCTGTGCATTACTGATGTATGCTAGACAGCGAGAGGAGCCATCTTAATTTTTCTTTTGATGCAAATTACACATACTGGGCATGCAACTCCACGTGTTGGAGTTTCTAACCAATTCACCCAATATGTGCAGCTCTTGCCTTCTCATATCGCTATTCCTACATTTTGGATCGAAGCGGAGCGATCGACGCTTCGGAGTACTTCGCTTGAGACAGCGTTGGAAGCCAAACTGAATAGTCTGGACCGGGAGTTCAGCGAGTTTCGGAGCGCAACGTCGTCGATAGCTTGGTGCCAGCGAATATGGTGGGACACCGACACTGGCACCTTGTCTTTCGAGGACTGGAAGCTGGTTGATGCAATGTACCGTTCTCGCGCGCTCGATCTACCAGGCACCGGCCACTCGATGATACCTTGTATTGACAACGCAAACCACGCGTCTAGCGACAATACAACATCCCTGTATGAGACAGATCTTGATGGGAATGCTATCCTTGTCCTTCGAGACGGCAAAGACCTGAAGCGTGGCGATGAAGTCACTATTACCTATGGTGATGAGAAGGGCGCTTGCGAGATGCTCTTTTCGTACGGTTTTATTGAAGAAGGAATGGCTTCGGCTCTCGAACTTTTTCTGGATCTCGATATTCAGGATGATGATCCTTTGAAGTTTGCAAAGAAAGCCGTTTCGAATTCGGCGCCGGGGTTTCGCCTTTTCGACCACAGTGGTACCGTGAGCTGGGAAGGTCCTTTTGTGTGGCTGCTCTGCATTAATGAAGAAGACGGTCTTGAGTTTCAACTCCTACAGAAGAATGATGGAGAAAGAGAATTGAAGGTCTTCTGGCGAGGGGCCGAGATGTCGGATCTTTCCAAGATCGAAAAACTACTCGGGGAAGACCCTAAATGGCCACTCTTCGAACTGCGAGCGACGGTCGTAGTACGTGATCGGGTGGAGAAGCAACTACTCATTTTAAAGAGCAGCAAGACCGATGTCGCGTCTCACGATCGTCCGATCAAAGAACATACAGCAATTCAATATGCAGCGAGACTAAGAAGTCTTGAAGAGACGCTCATGTTGCAAGCACACAACGAATGGGAGAACAAGGTACCTCGAAGCTTTCATACCCCAAGTCTAGATTGCTTCCGTACCCCGATCCCATATGCCTTGTCTGACGTTTATGAAGATTGTAAACGAATTGTTCCCTTCAAACATCGTGCAACAATTCCTGGGAACCGCAACACAGGATGACGCTACACCGACACTGGAGGACGATTTCTCTTGAGTAAGTTCCCTTGATAGTCGATAGAATATGAGACTTTCCATGAACTGGCCAGCGGAGCGAAGAACTGAAGCCAGTTTCTTCACGTCGCCTGGTGCAGAACAAAACGTTGTGAAACGGAGGTGGTGCAAAGAAGCGGATGTACCGCCGGACTACATATATAGTATGATTCTCCACCAGCATGCTGTCACATCCATGGCCATTGATTCACATCTGGTCGTTCAGCTCAGCAGCCCGATCGATAGGCTACATGCCGCAATTGCTCGGCGCTCCGCTCGAGCTGGGTCGTGGTATGTTGTACAAGACTGCTTTCGTCCCAGAGCACGCGCAGGGTTGGGTTATTGTCTGATACAGCATCGAAAGTGGACACAAAGGCCCCGTGTGTTCGCACCGCAGAGACTTCGAAGATATCCTACTTGCGGACCGGCCGTCTTGGAGAGAAGGGCTACCACGAGTAGGGGCTCGTGCGCATGCCACTCCAAAGACTTTGTGTTCTCGTCTCCCCGAGATATGAGGCGGCTGCTGATCTAGATGAAGAACAGTGAGTTTGTAGTCAGGGATCGACGCGTGTGATTTGTCAATCTTCCTCCGTTCTGCTCCGCATGAATGATTGTTCCGCCAAGGCAGGATTACTCTACCTCTTCTTGCTCTGTAGACTGTAGCGGATGTCACAAGCGGCAAAGGACCGAACGTTAATTGATGGCTATTGCCCCGCCCAGCCCTCCAAGTTCGAAGCTACGGCGAACTGGTCACTTTCATGGTAGGAGTAGCACGCTAGCAACCTTGATCGGAGGATCTCTACCCAATAAGCATTCACCATGCACGCCACGCCTGATATTGGGAATGGTGGTGTGTCCGGTGTGTTTGGCGTCTTCCTAGTCGAAGTATCCGTGGCTGGATCGCTCCATTCCTCGGGCCTAAAAACGACCGGTACCCCACAAGGTCGTCGTCGTTTCATTAGACCACCCGCTCCTGCATTCCGTCATCGTCACACCAGATGGTCAAGTTGCATCATTCGACCAGTCCCAGCTTCGTGCAACTACCACCTTCCTCACCATCTGCCACAAGCAACATCGGCGACTTACCGCGTCAGTATTCATCAGCAAGTATAGAACGATATCCGAATGTACCGCCACCATGCCCGGAATACTACCTATGAAAGTTATCAAGGTTGGCACAAGCGCCCAAAGTCGGATTGCACAAGCTTGTGACAGATGCCGCAGCAAGAAGATCCGCTGCGACGGTATCACTCCTTGCTGCACTCAATGCTCCAACGTCGGTTTCGAGTGCAAGACGAGCGACAAGCTTAGTAGACGAGCTTTCCCAAGAGGTTACACCGAGTCGTTGGAGGAAAGAGTAAGGGCGCTGGAGGCCGAGGTCAAAGAGCTGAAGGATTTGCTGGATGAAAAAGATGAGAAAATCGATATTCTCTCCAGGATCTCTTCAGGCTCTCGACGGACGTCAAACTCAATGTCGTCGCCATCGCCACGTTCGGAATCCAAAACAACCACACCATTAACCGAATATCACGAGCCGAAAGGTGAAGATACCTTTAGGGTGCAGCAGTCGCCTTGCTTGCTGGACGCTGAACATGCAGATTCGTATTTCATGGGCGCCTCGAGTGGTCGAGCCTTCGTTGGTTGGTAAATCGGTTCGAAATTTGGCGGTAGCTGACCTTGTCAGATACCTTCAAGATCAAAGTACAAGAAAGCGGCAAACCATGCACCGACTTCAAGACCGAGACTTTCTTTGCTACAGATAGGAAATTTGGGGATTCCCCAGGGAGCTCTTTCAAGCGTGCCGCGGCAACGAAGGTTCCCCCACGCCTTGTGTCTGACCAAATGATCAACATCTTCTTCCAAGAATGGGCGCCCTTGTTCCCAGTCTTACATAGACCGACATTCCTCGCTACCTACAGCGAATACGTTACCAACCCGGAAAGCATGAAGGATCAGCATTCGATCGTGCAGCTGAACCTCGTTTTTGGTATCGCCGCGTTGTCTGCCGACGTATGCTGAACCATTCCGATTTGTCGCTGCATCAGGCTGACATTATTTGCAGTGGAACAAGCAGAGCGCCGTGGTTTTTGAGAACCAGTGGCGCAATTCGATAGAGCCCATTCAATCAGAAAACAGCTTGGCTACGCTTCAATGCCTTGTTCTGGCACAGATATACTGTATCGCACGAGCTGACTACGACCGCCTTCTACATTACAAAGGAATGGCAATCAGTCTGTCCCACCGACTTGGTCTCCACCAGAGTCAAAAGCGATTCTCGCTAGGGGCCTTGACAGTGGAGACCAGGAAAAAGGTTTTCTGGACTTTGTATACTCTAGATTGGTGGGCACAGATCTCTTCTGTTGTTAAGCTCGCATGCTGATGCTCGCCAGCTTCTCCGCCGCCTTGCTCGGTTTACCAAAGCTATTAAATGACGGTGACATTCATGCCGAGTATCCAGCCGATGTCGACGACGAAAATGTTTCGGAGCGTGGCTTCCAGTCAACCCTACCTGGAGAGGCTACTAGGCTTTGTAGTGCCTTGGCCCTGTTCCACGCTAGTCGAATAATGTCCAAGGTCCTTGACGAAAATTATCCGGCAGCTTCATCACATAACCTTTCGCTCCAGCGGATCGGGGCTCTGAGCGACGAACTCGATTTTTGGCAGGATAGCCTATCCTCGCACCTTCGCTTGCATTTCGTGCAAGACAAGCCAAGCACCAATGTTGTCGGCAGCAGAGCGCCGCTTCTAGTACGTCCGTCTTCCTCGTACACTTATTATCAGGCTAACGAGTTCGCCATAGTCCCTTGCCTATCACTATATTCGAACTCTGATTCATCGTCCCGCGGTCGGCTCAACTTTAGGCCAGAGAGCGTCTTCTTCCGTTGTCGCTCTCGCAAGCTCCAGCAAACATATTATCCAAATCGTGCAGCTACTTGAAGAGCGTCGAATGTCATTTTCCTTATGCTTGAACAAGAATGAGCTGTTGCTACTTGCCGGATTTGGCCTTCTCTACCAGGGGCTCGACCTGGACCGCGAAGGAAAACTTATCCAAGACAGTCAACGGTTGATGTGCTCGGTGATAGAAATACTAGAGCGTCATGCTGCGCCGGGTGCTGCGGATTTCAAGAAAGTGGCTTGTGCCATGATGAGTGTCGATCGATTCTCGAAGAGTGTAAGGGCCTTAGACCAAGGTGCTGCGTCACGAAGGAAATCCGATGGGAACATGCCGGCTCCAAAAACTACGTCGAAATCTGCTCGAAAACAGCTACAGGCCATTGCCTCTCGATTTGAGTCTAACGCACGGCCTACGGCTATCAAGACGGAGAACAGCTTTGGCGGTCGTCGAACAACAGTCCCAGATGATGCGAGTCGTCATCCGACACTGTACACTCGCAGTGACAGCCAGAATAGTGCCACGTCTGTAGTTTCTGATCCGACTCACCAGCACGGGTACCGCAGGATTCCAAGTAACGTCATACAGTCGCGGTCAAACGCCGTTTGCGAGACACCCAATTTGGATTACCTGTCGTTCCATGACGAGCCCACGCAAAGCCCGACGGTCTATGCTGAAATATCCAAAACTCCAGAGCATGACCTTTTAACGGGCTTCAGCCCAACGCAGCAAATGGAAGCTCCATACAACAGCCTGTACCCCTCCCCGGATGTTCTCTCTACATACATATCGCCTTCTCCTACGTCCGCGAATTTTGATTGGGCATCAGATCTCTTGACTGTACCTCCTGACCTCAACAGCCACTCTGCGGCCGCCTGTAGCGTCCTCAGCGTTTCTGAAGAGGAGGTTACTAGTGGCGAGGAGTTGAGTAATTGCGAGCCGGGCATTGACTTCGGTGGCATTGCAATGCCCGACGCCGATAGTTTCGCTGGGCTTGAGGGCTTGGACAGCAACCTCAGTCTCTGACTTGGCCAATGCTGGACTAATCGGTCACGCCTTGAGACTTTGCAGTACATTTGAGACATGATCTGTCTTCAAGTTCATGTCTCCTACTCAGGATTACCGCTTGAGTTGGGGGCCTTGGCGACGGCGCTGGTACAGGGGCTGGTGTAAGTTGGTCGAGACCATGTAACGATTTTACGATTTGTCGATGGGTTTGCGCCAAGGTATACTAGCTGTAAGACGAGGATTGACCAGGACCGCGAATTCCTATGTTATGGCGTCTACGGGCGGAGGCAAGTTGCCTGGCTTTGCCGGCTATATCGTACATGGTTTGTGGTCCAAGCCGGGATGATGTTTGTATACCATGTTCATTAGACGCACGATTGATAGTTCCAGTCAAGATGCTCCGTATAAGCTGCCTCCAAAGTTTCAACTCTATTCACGACGTGCCGCGATCCGAGTGCAGCTGTCCGCGTGGCAGATTGCGCGTAAAAGTAACAGGGTGGATATCTGAGGCTTCGGAGCGCTTGGAGTACCGTAACTTCCGAATCTAGAATGGCATGTTTTGCCTTGAACATCTGCATGTCTTGCAGTGATCTGGCTTTCTACAAGCCATTGGTTCCCGACTGACGCTCTGGGCTTGATGAATGCAGAATGATGGAGCCGCCGCAGTCTATTCGCAGCTGTCCAGTTACCTAGCCTGTCATCCTTGCAGTAGACCGGCAGCGCTTAGTGAAGCCTTCACTGGTTGCCCGCCCTCGCCGCCATGGCCACTATTAAACCACCCCCATCCACAAGAACTGGTCCGCCGCCCGCCACAACCAGGCTGTTCCAATCCGACTCAGTCCACCAAATTGCCAACCAGCTCATCACTCCCAGGGACGCCCTCCGCCTGGAGCGATCGTTCCCTTCCAGATCCAAGCCCCCCAGGGCTGATTCCAACACCCCACACGTTATGGACAAGAGGCACCCCAGCTCCTTTCAGCAATTGGAGAAGGTACCAAATGGTCCAGCTGCCTATACAAGGCTCCCAGCTAATTACTAATTCATAGCTCGGTGAGGGGACATATGCAACTGTACGGTCCTAGCGCACCCCAACCTTCTGCGCGTACCTCCGCTGATTATCGCCCTTCCAGGTCTTCAAAGGACGAAACCGCCAAACGGGCGAGCTCGTGGCGCTGAAGGAGATCCACCTTGACTCGGAAGAGGGCACACCCTCGACCGCCATACGGGAGATCTCGTTGATGAAGGAGCTGAAGCACGAGAACATCGTCTCCCTACACGATGTCATTCACACGGAGAACAAACTGATGCTCGTCTTCGAATACATGGACAAGGACCTCAAGAAGTTTATGGACTCGCGCGGCACGGGTGGTCAGCTTGACTTCATCACCATCAAGTCCTTCATGCACCAGCTCCTGCAAGGCATCGCCTTCTGCCACAACAACCGCGTCCTCCACCGCGACTTGAAGCCTCAAAATCTCCTCATCAACAACAAGGGCCAGCTTAAGCTTGCGGATTTCGGTCTTGCCCGCGCCTTCGGTATTCCGGTGAACACCTTCTCAAACGAGGTCGTCACGCTGTGGTATCGAGCCCCCGACGTGCTGCTGGGGAGCAGAACCTACAATACCAGCATAGACATATGGTCTGCCGGCTGCATCATGGCAGAGATGTACACCGGCCGGCCCCTCTTCCCCGGCACCACCAACGAAGACCAACTGCAAAAGATCTTCCGCTTGATGGGCACACCTTCCGAGCGCTCCTGGCCCGGCATCTCGCAGTTCCCAGAGTACAAGGCCAACTTCCACGTCTACGCTACGCAAGACCTGCGGCTTATCCTGCAACAGATCGATCAGGTGGGCCTGGACCTATTGGGGAAAATGCTGCAACTGAGACCGGAGATGCGGGTCAGTGCGAATGACGCGTTGACGCATATGTGGTTCCGGGATCTGGGGCAGCTGAGGATGCAGCAGCAGATGCAGACGCAGCAGCAACAGGGGATGCAGCACCAGATGATGGCGGGCGGGTATGGTGTTTCGGCGTATCAGTAGCATGAATCATCACGATTGTTACGGCTTTTGGGCGGCATGAGGTGTTGGTTTGTATGAGGTCTTATTAGCGGCTTTGGGGCATTGGCGTTTGTGAAATTCTTAGAGGCGCTGGGTTCCGAATAGAGCAAAAGCGCATGCATTCTTGGCAAGTCTTACTCTCTTCTACGTGCTCTTCTCATCCTTCATAATATAAACAAGTATCTCCGGCGGAGGGGGGGGGGGGGGGGCCCGGGTTGGGTCAA
>JAABUS010004262.1_pt1 | contig 21016 bp, 31 predicted proteins | sample 5560161 | NCBI WGS metagenome assembly JAABUS01 (sample SAMN10711885, study PRJNA513376) | rock metagenome | isolation source: Antarctica rocks | place: Antarctica: Victoria Land, Trio Nunatak nord | collected 2016-01-04
GTTCAGCACAGCAAGACAATGATGCACCACATGTCAGCTAGCAAGTACAGTCGCAAAAGGGCCATGAGGGAGGCATCCATGCATGGCCGATACTGATTGTTCACTGTGGACAGCAGAAGGATTGAGACGGGCATCCAGAGCTTACCAAAGTCAACCTCCCACAAGCCTCTGTCTGGCTGCCAGCTGGTGCCTTCTCCTTCTAGAGCCAAATCAGGTAACACAGCGCAAGTGGAAACATCCAGGTGGATGACCTGAGGCACTGCCACCTGATTCCGTACCGTGTCAGCAGGAAGAAGCTGCTGCGGCTGCTGAGACTGGCGGCTAGTGCTGATGCTTTGGCAGGAAGGGCTCTGAGGCTGGCGGGAAATGCCTTGAGCAGGAGTGACTGGGGAGGGTGGCTGGAGTGGGGCGAGGTGGGGTTTCAGGTAGCAGGGGATGTGCCAGTGACAACATCGGGACCAGGCTTCTTGTTGAGCCTTGGCCTGTGCAATGCAGCACAGATTGAGTTGGCGATACAGATACCATTTGGTTGCCATATCTGTGATGAACCTGGACCTGGACGTGCAAGATCACACCCAATGGTACCACGTTCATGATTGCGGGTCTGATATGTTTTGCTGACTGTCATGGGCTCTGAGCTGCCAGTCGTCATTAGTAATTGCTGCAGCCAGAACACACATTCCCAGACACGCATTACATACTTCAGAGCAAGTGGACATGTGAGCAATGGAGACACAACACCTCATGCGCACCTCATCAATGTCAGCAGCGTTTGCTGCATCAGCACCATTGCTGCCAGCAGTGCCTTCAGGTGCAGCAGCAGATGGCTCAGTAGGCTGCAAATCAGACTCAGCAGGGACAGCTGGGGATGTGCTAGGTTGAGAGCAGTAGCGCAGCATGACTCGCAGGCTACCCCCTCCTTGGATGGTGTCCACATGTGGGCTCAGCGTCAGGTCTGACCCCTGGGGGATGCTGAACTCGAATATCTGGGGCTCAGGGGTGGTGTTGCGGAGGATGACTGATGCTGTGGCAATGTCATGAATGGCTGTTGCTGGCAGCTGCAAACAGGGGCCAAATGCTTTGTGGAGTGCATCAACATGCAAGAGGAAGATAGAGCTTGTTGGAGCTGCACATGGCATTGTTCATCTGGTGCTGAAAGTACACTTGACAAGTCACAAGACAACACTAAGACACCACAGAAGGCAACACGCAAGGCCTCAGCACAGACCTCAGACAAGGTGTGAATCAGTGATGCGCATGACATGAGGATCAGATGGCTGTGCAACATGTTTCCACTCTGACAGGTAAACACTGTGTATACAGGGTTGTGCCTGGCTGTAAGTAACAACAGATGTACCCTGCTCAAATTGCTCACAACCCTTACTTACTGCTATACGTTCTGACCAGGCAGGCTGTCTGCATACCTGTATATGGTTGTGGGAGAGTGTGATCGCAGGCAGGCGTGCCATGGCAGTGCAGGGCAAGCAGAACTTGGTGTTCAAGGGGGTTTGGCACTCCAGCTGGAAGTTGTAGGGACCAGTAAGGGAGGGCATGAATGAGAAGATCAGGCAGATTGTCTCCAAAGGCAACAGCATGCCATAGCCATCTCCTGGAGAGATGCTCACCCCTTTTGGCAGTCTGCCAAACCCTGCAGAACACATGATGTTGGGACTCAGATGGAAGGGAGACTTTGGCGGGCAGGTGTCTGTGAACGGACTCTGCCTTCTGACTGAGAGGTGCAGAGCACGATTTACGGAGGCACAGACAGATGGGAAGAGCAAACTTGGAATGGTGGACGGTTCTTTGTAAAGGTGCTATAGCAAATGGCACTGTCCAGCAGAGCAAGCTGCTCAAGTCTCTGTCATGCACTCTGAGCAGAGCTCAGGTACTGCCGCAGGCATCCAGGCTTTGCAGTCTGATCATGCCATGTCAGCCTCAACACTGGCCTACGCTTGCAGCTTTTGCTGGCAAACATGAGACCTACGCAGTCCTGCAAACGAGGTGCATTAATGCCAAACGGCATACTGCCAGAGTGAGGCAGGTGTCATGCACTCACCATACTTCTGAGGCAGTGTGCTATGGTTGGTGACCTGCACAGTGACGCCTGTCCTCTCCCCCAGGTTGCACTCCCCAAAGTCTAGGTGGCTAGGCTGGAAGCTGATGCGCGTGCTAGTCAACTGCAGCCTGATGCTTGCCAGAACAGGCAACACTTGCCCTGCCACTGTCACCTACAGAAGAAATCCACAGTATCACAAGGTCATGGTTTCACAGACTCGCGCATGATTGAGTGCTTGCAGACACAGCAAGGACAATGGGGCAGCCTTGAATGCAGATGGGGTTGGTGACATGGGCGGTGCCCAAGATGAGCTGAAGCTGTGCCTGTTGTTTCCCACACACATAACACGTCTCATTGAAATGCGGCTTTCACAAGGTCGAGGTCTGCTCCTGTCAAGATTACGTGTATGCAAGCACAGCCGCCATGTAAGGGCAGTAGATACTGTGGTGCCTACAATGTGATGTTGGGCAACAGGTCAGGACTGATGGACTGATCTGAAAAGCAAGTCCAAGAGTGACTGCATCAGAAGGCATGGAGGCGTCATGCATGTATTGACAGCAACATGCGCACCTTGACAGGGAACTGCAGAGTGCCAGCCTCCTTGTCCACCACAAACTTGCTGCAGGCCTCCCAGATACTAGCATGCCCGCATAATCTCAGGGCAAACTCAAAGCTGTCCCCTGTCTGCACAAACAGCCATGGCAGTACAACACCCTGTGCCTTGACACGACCGCAAGGCATTCAGGTGCATGCAGTGTGGAATATCACAAGAGCCCCCCTCCCACCCCCTCGTACTGGACTGGGAGGGCAACAAGAGGACATAGCACTACAATTCTGAGCATGAAACATGCAGAAAGACAAACAAGAGCGGTGACAGCATGCGCCTATTGTACTGACCTCACTATTTCAACCTGCATGCTCACAAAAGCGGCCTTTGTGAGCGCTGGGTAATGTGTTGGATGCTATGGCAGAGTGCAAGTGATACATGTTCTGTTCAACAGCCAGCTGTTGTGTGTGGCATGTTAGTTGTATTGAACAAACCTGGCAGAAGCCAGTTGTGGGTTGGGCTTGCAGGAAGGGGTGCACAGAGGGGGGCAGGCTGAGGGTAGCCTTCATGGCTGATGAACCCCTGTTGTGGATGCGCATGGCATGTCTGTACACCTGTCCCATGAAGCAGCACTGCACGTACACAACCACAATGTTGTATGCACAGTCTTGTTTCTTTTCGCTTGCATGCTTAGATGATGCACAGGCACCCTCTGTGCAGTCTTTAGGCAAAATGACTTGATATCCCACAACAGTCACAGCCTGATGACAAAAGAATGCATGTGGAGACTGAGCATTGCAGATTTTGGGTGAACCAGGGCAATAAACACGGTGGGACTTAATTGCAGTAGTCTGGAGGAACGACCATGGGCAGAAGCTTTGTATGCCTTGTAGGCACAGAAGGGTTTGGGTCTGTGCACTAACATCTGCCTTGTGGAGGATCAATGCTCACCAGGCCTGTGTTTTGTACATTCTGTTGTGCATGATGCCAATCTAGCCTTGCAAGCAATTACACTGCCTACCTTGAAGTCGATGAGCTCAGAGTCTGTGTAGACAGGCACTGCTCTTCCAATGCCAGTCAAAGTGACAATGGCTGGGGGCAATGCCACCTTCTTGTCTTTCAGGGCCCTGAACTCAGCCCAGAAGCATTTTGTCCAAAGCTCAGGCAGCACTTTTCACTGCCAATGGTTTTGTAATTGGGCATACTGATGAGTCAATAAACATCTTGAAACGCACACCTGCATTCAGCTAGCGTTGTGCCATGAGGCTTGGATGGTGAAGCAAAGCTGCTGACATACTATACAGCCATTTGACAGCTGCTGGATAGCCACTGCCTTGATACAGTGTTGTGCCATGCCATTCTGCATTTTGCTGCGGTGAACACACCTGAAGGCAATGCTGATCTGCTCCTTGACAGGCCCATGAACTGCTGGGGCGAAAACTACCTTGACCTGCGTCTTGCTGTACCCCTGGACCACCCCTTGCTTGGAAACCACCACCAGGCTGCCAAGTTGGAGCTGCCCATCTTGCTCTGATGCGCCATCATCAGCCCTCTTCTTGCTAGAGCCCGCAGGCAATGCAGGCAAGTTCTGCAGGAGAACCAAAGACTCTGCATTCTGCTGGCAAAGACTTGGGGCCAAGTCAGAGGGCAACCATATCTCTTCAATGAGTGACTGACAGCAGGCTGTGTGCCAGAACCTCTGAGGAGACTTTGCAAGTTGACATCAAAGGTCTGTTTAGAGAGCCTGGAAGCTCACTGTTGCATGATCTGCGACAGTCACAGCATGCATTGAAGGAGTCGGCATCCCTTCCGATGCACAGGACATGATTTCATGCTGCATTTCAGCAAAAGACACCACCCTGGCAAGGACTGTCAAGCAACATTGCAGGCCATAGCTCTGCAGAAACACCATTGCAGGCTATAGCTCTGCAGAAACGCTGTTGCAGAATATATCTCTGCAGAAATACCATTGCAGGCAACAGCTATGCAGAAACACCTTTACAGGCTACAGCTCTGCAGGGACACCAATGGGCAGCATTGTAGCTGTGCACGCTAACCTGGCCACCAGAGCTGATCTCAAACTGCACTTGCAGGGCTCCCTCATTCAGGATGGTGAAGGCAGCCGGGCCTTGCTCCCCCAGCACTACCCCGCCTGATGGCCCAACTGACAGCTCCTACACATTTGCACAGCTGGATTACTCAGTGGCATGACTAGACTGACAGCCCCATCCAATGACATCTGCCCAGAGCGTGCCTGGGTGCTACAGAGTTGCAGACAATGCACTGGATTGTTCAGGACCTACAGCAGCCCATGTTGATGTGGCTTTCACTCTGCAGATGGACGTAAGCTAGGCCAGAAGAATGCTGTTGGTGTGACTCTGAGCCAGGCACGTTGCGTTGACCTAGGCAGTGTGTCTGGGTGCCTCTTTCACACAGGAGGCAGCTGACCTGGGGCATGACAGTGAGCACAGCCCTCTTGATGAGGCATGACACAGGGATCCCAATGGGCCCCGTCTCACTCAGTAACGGTATGCTGCTCTGTATGTCCTCATTGACCTGCATTTGGGGGTGACAGTCATCAGCCTCGAGGGAAGCTGAGCCAAGATGGTGCATATCCCTGTCTGCATTGGTGCATGCGTTCAACAACATGCACTGCAGTGAAAGAGCAGAGAGAGAGCTGCCTTGCAAGACAGCATGCAAGGGTCACAAGACAACTGGCGTGTATGGCTTGAAAGTGCTTGCTTGGTTGTGAGGCTGCAGGCCAAGGGGGCATGCAGGTGTCACGCGTTCCAGCATGCAGTGCAATGAGAGCTGGACTGGCTGCAGATGGCACAAAGGCATGCTTTGGCTGAAATGGTTTATGGAGGTCATACCTTGGGAGTGAACAAGATTGTTATCTGGCAAGTCAAGCCAGCTGAAACATGTCCTGGCGGTCTGTATTGAAGCTCAACAGTATCACAGATATCAGCAGGGAGCTCAAGAACCTGCACAGAAGGCGCTGGCGTTAGTGGCAAGGCCTTCAGGTCAAGGGATGGCAGCATCTGCGCTGACTGCAGAAGCTTTTGTCAGACAAATTCCAAACAACATTTTCAAAACACAGCTGTATTGCCTGGCAATGGCAGCTTTCACTGCCAATCACACGATTGCTCACAATGGCGATGGCCTCCAACTGCAGTGCTGAATGCTCACCAGGTGAGCTCTACAAAGGTTTTACAGTGCAGAAAACAGGAAACAGCCCCTTTCAACGTCTGCTTGACTCACTGCTGAGTAGCACGGCCTGGCATTGATGATAGCAAGATACATGTTACATCCTCAAAAGAACAGGCTTGCTCCCAAAGCTGGAACAGCCAGTCTTGTGAAGGTTGTGATGACTTGGGTGATATGAACAAGGGCTGACCTTGAAAGCGCTCCTGGCCAGGGAGGTGTTGGTGAGGGTGATGACCTGCCTGTAAGTCTGCCCCACCTCAAAGTCCTTAAACAGCACCACAGCAGGGGTGGGCTTGAAGGCCTCCCCCTCAAACTCACGCCCCATGACAACCTGCAATGGAGCCCACTAAGAACGTGGTTGCTCAGCCATCTTTGCGTGGCTGATCATGCAGAACTTCAGGTGCAGTGAGCTGGCATGTGCTGGAGATTGCAGTTACCCTGCACATTCTTTCCTTGCTTGACCCTTTGATCTACTGTCACGAAGTCAGAGCCATGAAAGCAGAAGTTATTTGATGGACCGGTTCCTGATGGACACGCTCTGGAGCTGATACTCCTGTCGTCACTGGGCTGGACAGATGCATGCACAAGCCCAAGCTGACACCCGCTGGCTATCAGCCTCACATTCACGTGTGTGGCAAACATGTGCTGATGGGGAATGCTGTTGATCAGTGCCATGCAGACTGATCTTGTGGCAAAGCAGGGGATCAGAGTAAGACCTGCTTGGTGGTGATGTTGGCCTTGTGTCGCTCATGCGCCTGCTGCAGCAGCTGCTTCTCATACTTGGAAAGCTTAGGCTGATACGGTCCGCCTGCTTCCTGCCCCAACGCGTCTGGATCCGGTGCGTTCCGTCCTGGGTATGCTCCAGCTGGTCCCAGGGATGATGCCAAGTGTTCTTGGGATGCAACTGGTGCCCCTCCTGATATGCTTGCTGTGCCTGGAGAGGTGTGAGGTAGCGTAGCAGTATGAGCCACAGGGTCCAGCTGTCTGCAGAGCGATAGCTACATTCAAGTGGCGGCTCAAGTTACAAATCCTGCACAACCAACTGTAGACAGGCCTCATCAGCGCAGCAGCCCCTGTTGATGCTAGCTTTGTGATCAATTTAGGGTATGTGAGGGCTGATGCATGCATGCACTGAGGATCACTCTGATACAGTGTGTATAGAGCTGCATGCGTGAGGCCTGATTCTGGGTTGCAAGACATGCATCCTGATTCCTCCAGACTGTAGAATCCCAACATTCACAAGGGATGAATTTGATGTAGGCCGGTTTGCCTCTAAAGGCGCACAGCTATCTGCACACTACATAACACCGTCCCGTCAGCTTGTCTCACGTGGCGTTGTACACAAACACAGGCAGCATTTGTACCTCAGTCTGCGCGGCAGCAAGATCTGATTTGGCTCTACATCAGGATTGAGCTGCTGATACTTGGCAATCAGCTCAGCGCTGGCAGTCCCTGTTCCCATGCCAAAGCTCCAGTCTTTGACCAGGGTGGCTTGAGAAGGATATACAGGCAGGCTGCCAGTTGGATCCAAGATGCTCTGATGACCAACTGTGTGAGACCTCATGAACCTGAAACAGCAGTCAGATCGTCAAGATCAAGCGGTGATGCTGAGGCTTGACGGCGCTGTCTTGAAACTTGGAAATTTTTTGAGGTGCATGATCTCACCTGTCAATGCGCTTCTCTCTGGCTTCTGCACCCATTTCCTTGGCAAACTGAGCCTCCACCTGCTGCACTGCCTGGAGCAGACAGATTGTGCATATCATTTTGCTGCAGTACTTGATGCTGCATAGGAAGCAAGCCCTAGCTTGCTGATGTTCAAGTGACCTGTCTTATGGGAATCTATGCTCAAGATTGATTGACACAGGCAGTAAGGCATTCCGTCAGGCAACAATTGGTTTAGACACATGTTCACCAGCTGATGATCTTGCAAAGTGCATTCTGCAATTCTGACAGTACAAAGATCATTCTCTCGAGCCAAAGTTTGAAACCAAATGAACGCCTCGCAAATCAACCATGCAGGCATCTTTAACACAGACACCTTGAGCACGTGTCACCTGCCTTAACACAATGCGCAGCTGGTGACACCCTTTTGTTTATGCTGTCCAATCAGAGTATACAGCGCTATGCTGTACCTTTCTAGCAGCAACAGCCCTCTGATGAGCCTGCTCTTCTGCCTGCAGCTGACTGGTGATCACCGCCTCTTTGGCCTTCACCTTGGCAGCATGCCGCTGCTGCTGCTGTGCAATCTTGACTGACTCTGCCTGCTGCCTGAAAACCTGTGATGACAAGATGTGAATCGTTGAGTCATTTCTCCAGAGGCTCAAGAGTAAAGAGGCTGGCTGCTGGTGCATGCATCACCAGACTGGTGTAATCTCAGAGAAGCCTTGTAGATTGTGTGTGCCTATGCAACGCTGATGCTGAGGTACGCATGCATATCAGCACGCAGCAGACAATGCGATATGCTTAATGTGAGCATGCTGCCATGTTTGCAGTAGCATGCACCCCGAGTGGCGCCTGTCTGATGTAAAATGGCCACTGACTGCAAGACAACTTGGTGCCTACTGGCTGCTTACAGCTATGCAGTCACGTCAAAAGATGAGAAAAGATGTGACTGAGGAAGAAGGCGTGACTTACAGCATATGGGTTCTGTCCGGACTCCAACAAGGCAATGAACTCTCTAGCATGCATATCGGCCTGCTGCTTAGCTCTGGTCTGGTGCACCTCTGCCTTGTCTGCCAGGCCAGCCTGTGCCTCATCAATGTGGTGCTTCAGGTCCACAGCAGCTCTTTGCTGCCTTTCACGCTGCTGTGCCTGTACCAAGCTAACACCCTCTGCATTGTACACAGTATTGTTTCAGCAGCGGTGCCATCATGCTGATATGTGACATGCCTAGCAGTTGGACAAAGATATGGATTTGCTTGAATCATGAAGTTTTGCAACAAATTTCAGCACAGTTGCAACCACAAGTGAGGAAAAAACAGAAAACCAGACAGACTCTGTGCAGTGGGTAGTGGTCAGGTGGTCTCAGTAGGGCTTGGCTAGGCTTTAGGGCTTGCCTTTAGTAGGCGAACGCTGTGCAATCTTTTGCTTCATGCGTGCAGCAGCAGCTTTGCGCCCTGCTGTAGCAGCAGCTATGGCAGCTTGCCCTGATGCCTCAGCAGCAGCAACAGCGCCAGCCTGCAGACGCTGCTGCCGGGTCAGCTGCTTGCTGTGTGCAAGTGCTCCTGCGCAGCAACAACCTAGTTAAGGGGTCTGCACGTGAGAGGAGTTAATGCATGCTGACATGAGAAAAATTCGAACAAACTAAGGTGGCTCATCACCAGCATGGCATGATTGAACCAAGAATGCCATTGGAACTAACTCAAGGGAAACCCATAGGCTATCTTGTTGAAAAGTGAACAAAAGCTGCTTTCCTCAAAGAACACCTGCCTTCCAACACACATCAAGAAATGCACCATCTTTGCTACCAATGGAGGCCTTGTAGGAAAAGCTAGATATGTAATGGAAGAGGATAAAGCAAACAAATGTCAGTACCTTGCATTTCCTGTGCATGTCTGGTGGATGCCAGCTGCTGCTGTTGTGCAGCCAGGCGGCCAGTGAGGCCTTGCAGTTCTAGCTGAGCAGGAGCAGCATCCAGCACCCCATTTTCTGCCTGTCTTACTGCCAGCTCAGCATGCCTGATGCTCTGTATCATCAGCATGATTCATGATCAAGTTGCATCGTTTATACCCAAACATGTAGGTAACTGCAACCCAAGGAGTACCTATGCTTGTTTCAGCATGTCAAACCTTGAGCGTGTATTTGACCTCACTTTGCCATTTTTCACACTCTCAACCCTCAGCATGTCTTGCATGAGCAGCACACGCAGTGACAGCATGAAGGACGGCTGTCAAGGATGTGCTGATGGTGGACAATAAAGTATCAGGCCTGACTGCCACAAACCCCCCCATGCAGCAGCCAAAGAGCATACATCAGCTGACACTTTAAGAGTCTTCTTGTGTTCAGCACAACGACAGTGTTATCAACCAACTTGGACAAATATGTGAAGAGCAATTTTATGCATACTTCAGCTCTCAAAACACCTGCTGGGTATTTGACAGGAACCCAAGCTGGTCTGCTAAGGCTGCAGAGCAATCAGTCAAGGAAGTCTCCACAAGCTGCAAGCGCTCCACTGGTATTGGGTGCTGTGCTTGCAGCTGAAGCTGTTCCTGCTGAAGCTTTGCCATTTCTGCCTGCAACATACAACCTTGTGCCTACTCTTGTCTAGATAGGCAGCTGCCAACAATGCAAAGTTTCTTGCTCATGGATATGCAACACCTGCATGTTGGCTGCTAGCTGATTGCTCTGTTCTGCTCGTGTCGTCAAGACCGATAAGACTTGCACACAGGACTCAAGCTCTGCCTCTGCCCGCTCGACACAATGTTGCAGTTCCTTGAACCTCTGTATGTTTGATCCCCTTGCAGCATGAGTGGGGTCCTGAAATTGCTACAGCAATATGAATGTTACTGTGGACAAAAGCTTGCTGCTTATTGATATTGTTGAACTTGCCTGTGCAGCAGCAGCTGGTTTGACAGCTGCAGCATGACTTGTGAGGCTTTTGCGTTGTTTGAGGGCTTCCAAAGGTTCCTCGAACTTGTCATCGTCCCACACTTGATCTACCACCATCACGTTGTCAGGTCAAAGTGATCTTGATCCTTGAGGCTATCACCGAAGGATGCAGGAACAGACATTCAAGAGCCAAGCATGCGCAGCCCCAGACATGCCATTGCATGTCGAACATTTAATTACCGCGACACTGTGAACTGTTAAGTTTTGCCAAGCACCCAGGCTGAGCTAAAGAAAGTTGTGCTGTTGTCTATCAATCGATCCTGAGTAAAGGGTCCACATGATGCAACTGCAATGAAAGAAAGGCAACGTGAGCCAGTTGCAGGCGCTCGAGCAAAAGTCCTTGAGCACTGCAGGCTCACCAGCGATCTGCGAGGCAATCGTTGCCGTCTGGTGTTGACCTCACACGCGGGAATGGAGTTGCGTACGACCTCCGCCCGCGGAAGTGACACCAGCTGTCGTGGCCTAGTCAATCAAGTCTCCAGTCGGCGCGGTCGTCAGGCTGATCGACGCAAGGTCTGTGACAATTCCCAATAATCGAAGCATACTTTCGAGCGGTTGTCATTCCTTGCGCTCGTACTCAACACTTGGGATAACCACATGGTGTAGCTTTTGCGATCCGAGTTGTATTGTTGGTTTAGGCTGCTGGACCATCTCAGGCGTCAGCACGTCAAGGTCGTGTCAATGGCATCGCCGGCATGCTTCCGTCCCAGAGTTTGCAGGCGAGTCACACCCAGGCTCCCCAGCAGGTGGCACCGGTTCAGCCCAATATGCGGTCTGGTCAGGAGCAGCCAGCGCAGCAGATATGCGAAGCTTACAACCTAGACACTTTTTTGAAGGAACGGGACGCTTGTGGGGTGGGTAGTGCTCTTGCTGACTGATTCACCTTGCAGATAAAGCTTGACCTATCTGGACCACTTCTCCTGATAAGCTGTCATTTGCAGGTTGGGTTCATAGCCAATCTTAGGCATGAGAGAATGCACAAGATCTTAAGCCAGGTATGCAACACCAGCACTTGCGCCATTGCATATTCAGGGTGGTTCAGTCAGTGAACAAAAGATAAAATCTCAGTGGGCATTCATTTTGTAACCAAAGCACATTACGCAAAGCTTATCACGACATGCGTGTCTGCACACGCAGGCTGTGACTGCCTTGACGTGCATGGAGCACAGAGGAGCATGCTCAGCTGATCAAATCTCAGGAGATGGAGCAGGAATCATGACTCAGATTCCTTGGGACATGTTCAAGCAAGAGTTCCCTGATCTCAATGAGCAGGACTCAGGGTAAACTTCTAGGCTTGCAGCAACTGAACCTCAAAATGATTACTTGGTGTTGCTGCCAGCAGTTGTTCTGCTGCACATACTGATTTACTGTACCTGTGCATGCATCAAAGAAAACTTGTAAGATTCAAACTGATCACTTGATGTTGCCGCCAGCGGTGTATGCACTACAGACACCAGTGTATCTGTGCGTGCATCCATGTCAGGGTATCAGGCAGGACCGAAGCTGACACATGACATGAGGCCTGATTGCAATTGTCTCAAAACAGCTTGCCTAAATACAACTGTACATGCACAGACTTGGATATTGACAGCATTTCAAGAGAATGTGCTCCTTGCCATTGCGCATGCATGGCAGTCTTTCTGCTTGTCCGCATCAGTATGATTCTTGCCTACCAGAACTCCCATGAGCAATGGCTGGTTGCAGGGTTGGCATGCTCTTCATGCCCAATGACGACAAGCATGAGGCAGATGCAAAGCAGATCATTGAGGACACTGTCAAAGCAGAGGGCCGGTGCAAGATCGTAGGATGGCGTGATGTTCCGGTTGACTCTGAAGTTGTGGGACGCTTTGCACGTGTGACTCAGCCACGCATCAAGCAGGTCAGACTTGTCAGATAGTCAAAGGCAGCTGTATAAAGCTAGTAATCTGGCCCCTGTCATCTGTATTGTGGTACAAACGATTACCCATTCATTTCTCCCCATGTCACGCCTGTTTGTTTGCCCACTCGAATTTCTGTTCATTCATGCAGGTTTTCCTGGAGCACACAGCAGGGGCTACAGGGGAGGAGCTTGAGCGTGAGATGTTCATACTGCGCAAGGTCATTGAGAAGGCAAAGTTTGCCAAGCTGAAACAGGACGGCATGAGCCCCCTCTCAGACTTCTACATCTGCACCATGTCATCAAAGACAATCTGCTACAAGGTGGGTCTGAACAGTCACAAAAGGTATTGCATTGATTCACTGCTGTCTGAGAGCTGCGGCGTTACTGTTGCTGTTATCTGTACCTATACAGGTGCTGCAGCCCTACTAGAAAGCATGCAATGATGATGATGATGATGATGATTACGTAATGTTGGTTGTGCGTCTGTTTTGGTGCGTACCAGTGTTTGCTTTGATGAAATGTGACCGCTGGTGCAGTCACTTGGAATCAAAACCTGCGGGTGTATATAGCGCTGTGACATGTGATTTGGTATCTCGCACTTGCTCAGCTGGAGGTCCCATAGTAACAGCTCAGCTCTGCACTTCATGTTTTGTTGACATCATGTATGCTGGCATGCATCACCTGTGACACTGTACACTCAGCATTTTGATATGTGCTTCAGGGTATGCTCCAGTCAGCGGCTTTGGGTAAGTTCTATAAGGACTTGCAGAACGAGGCATACACAACAGCCTTTGCCATGTACCACAGGAGGTTCTCCACCAACACAACTCCCAAGTGGCCCTTGGCTCAGCCCATGAGGTTCATGGGTCACAATGGTAATCCCAGCTTTTTCTCCATATCCACTGCTGTGCATTGCCTTGTGACTGCAGCTTAGTGATGGTTGATGATGATACCCCCTGTGGTGATATTGCCTGTTACTGCTCTGTTGCGGTCATGAGTCGAGTTCTGTTGCACCAATGCTTTCTGTTGCAACTTCCGGACACCTCAGAGCAGCTTGATCTTTCAGCCAGAGCAACCCATTACTGTCACAGTGAGGGATTTCTAGTCACTAGTGTCTTGTTGTTGACTTTCATTGAGACAAATGCTGAAGTCCTTTGCAGCTCAATGCACAAGAGCATCACACCATCAGTCAGGCTGCTCTGAGATACAAGACGTGTCCTGCACGTACCTAGCTCATCATGAGCTGGAAAGCGTTACTTGATATATTATTATATTTTAAATGTGTTAATATTACCACCAGTTGCAGTAGCTGCTGACATAATTGCGATGGCATGCAGGTGAGATCAACACCCTGCAGGGCAACCTAAACTGGGTGTCATCACGTGAGCACTCCCTCACCCACCCTGTCTGGGAGGGTCGAGAGGACGAGTTCCTGCCCATCTGCAATCAGGCAGAGTCAGACTCTGCCAATCTGGACCATTTGGCTGAGTACTGTGTGCGCACTGGTGTGGACGCCAACCAGACTCTGATGATGCTGGTGCCTGAGGCGTACCAGAACCATCCCACTTTGCTGAGGAACTACCCTGAGGTAAATCTCGTCCCAATTCTGGAGTAACCAAGTCCACATGCATATGCTGATGTAGACAGCGTAACAGCCTCTGACTATCACTGGCTTTCGGGCGCGGCAAGTGTTGATGCCTCCTTCACACCTATGCCACGGGTCTACTGCCAGCCATGCTGCTGTCTGATCTGTTTACGTTGTGCCTTGCATGCATGCTCAGCAACATGCGCAGGATGAGCTCGTCGCTGCTTTGGGGTGCAATTTTTCATTGGCAGCTGAGAGGGTCTTGTCCCTTGGACCGGGCGACTGGGCTCAGCAGCACAGTCTAGTACTGCTGTCTACCGTTCCTTTGTGTGCCTCCACCATGCATACATCATCACACTGCTGTCTGGCCTCTTGTGACCCATGACATTGCTACAGGTGATCGACTTCTACGAGTACTATGAGGGCCTCCAGGAGGGCTGGGACGGGCCAGCCCTGCTGGTCTTCAGCGATGGCAACAAGATTGGAGCCAGACTGGACAGAAACGGCCTGCGGCCTGCCCGCTTCTGGGAGACTGACGATGGCATGGTGTATGTGGCGTCTGAGGTCGGCGTGCTGGGTGACGTGCTGTCCAATGCCAAGCATACTGTGCGCAAGGGGCGGCTTGGGCCTGGCCAGATGGTCTGTGCTGACCTGGCTGATGTAGGTCTTCTGTCACTCTCTACCTTTGCTGGTGTTGGTCGTTCCCCCAGGGCAATTGTGACCCTGCATGTTATAGTCCCTTGGGGTTCAGTCCAATGCCCTACTTCCGTGGGGAGCATTGGCTCTCAGAAATGGCTGTCGTATCCTCCCAGCTGCTTCACTTCTTTGTCTGTGTCTGAATCCAGCCCCTGTTTGGAAATGGTTTCTTTTTGGAAAAGGTCTCTGTTTACAAACAGTAGGCAACTTGTTGCTGGCAGCTCGGCTTTGCCATGTGTCTCTCTGCCATGCATGCAGGCCTGGGCTATGCCTCAGCTTTGACCATGTCTGCTTGTTGCATGCTTGCCAGGCATTGATTGCTCACGCTGCGAGATCATCTGATTGATGCTTGCAAAGCACGAGCTGTGCCACTGCTTCAGCCTGCTTAGCACAATCAACCAGCATGTCATGCTCCAACTCCCTGCAAATGTACAGACAGAGTAATCATCAAACAAGCTTGCAGACAACCTGCATTTTGGGTTCACAGTGTAGCACATCAACAGGTGCACATGCAGTGTGAGCGCATAATACATGGCGCACATCAGTATGTATATGCAGTATATGTGCAAGATTTATAGGGCACTCTCAAGACCCATGCCAAAGCTGCGCCTTCAACAGATTGGGTGAGCAGCAACCACAATGCGTAGGGCGCATCGACATACATGTATGCAACATGTGTGCAATATGTATAGGGCACTTTCAAGGTTCATGCTGAGATTGCGAAGGAGGTTGCAACAGCTGCGCCATACAAGGAGTGGGTGAACAGCAACCACAGGCTGGAGGACCTGGTGCCTACCAACCAGTACCTTCAGGAAACCCAGATGGAGCTTTCTCAAGTTCTGCGCCTCCAGGCTGCCAACGGTACCTCTCTGAAGCCTTCAGTGCATTTGCTGTGGTGTCTTTGTCTGCTGTCTTGACATGGTGTTGCCCACCTGCTGCTCCTAGGTCAGTTCAGTGTCTATCTGATTATCATACCTGTGGCAAGATCAAGTCTATGTGCTGCAATCACTGCTCTGTTTGCAACAACATGTGTGCCATCTGCATTTTAGTTCACAGGATTGGACAGATGCTGTCCAGAATTTGGTTTCTGTGGATCAGGACCTGTTGTGGCTGAGAGTCGAGTGAGTTGTATGTTGCGGCCGCTAAGGGGTTTTCATCTATCCTGCTACTTCCTATCGCAACCAGGACTCACAAGACAAGCTGCAGCTGCCAATATTGCCGCTGCTGCTTGACATGGCAACACTAAACATGAAAATGGCTGAAGATCAGCTGACATGAGACTCACAAAATTGCCCGTTTCAGGTCTTGGTCAGGAGGACAGCGGCATGATCATTGAGGGTATGGCACAGCAGGGCGCAGAGCCCACTTACTGCATGGGGGACGACATCCCCCTGGCTGTACTCTCAGACAAGCCCCACATGCTGTACAACTACTTCAAGCAGAGGTTTGCCCAGGTTACCAACCCCCCCATTGACCCCCTGAGGGAGGGTCTGGTCATGAGCATGACCATGCGCCTTGGCAAGAGAGGCAACTTGCTGCAGCCTGGACCAGACGCCTACTCACAGGTGTGCTTAAGACCAAAGCATGAGGCAAAACGGCAAACTGCCAGCGTTTCTGCAGACACAACCGTGTCAGCAGGATCTGTGTGCAGTTGGGTGTGCCTTCTGTGCTCTTGAGAGGCTGTTACCCAATCCTGGCATGAGTGAGAGGCTTGTTTGTGGATGTACAAGGAAAGAGCTCATGCTGTTGATGTCTTTGCACGCCAGCAGCTGTCTGTGCTGATCGTGTGTGCTAAAAACATCAACACGTTGGCAAAGCTAGAGATCGAGAGTGTGACCACAGGTTTCTAAGCTCCCACTGTGCTGATGCCCTGTTCACAAATTTTCAGGTGTTGTTGAAATCACCCATGCTGTTGGAGAGCGAGTTGAAAGCCATCACCTCTCAGGCCGGCTTGATGAACCAGACCTTCAACCTGCACTACGAGTCTGGCAAGCCAGGAGCCCTCAGGGCTGCTGTGGATGCCCTTTGCAAGGGTGTGGAGGCTGCTGTCAGGAATGGCTGTGAGGTAAAGCCCCGCTCACTGACTCACAGACTCACTACCTGACATTGGTACATGACCGTGTCACTGCATGGCATTTGCAGCTGAAACTTCTTGACATGCAGAGTCTCAGACCTTGCAATGCCATCCTGACGTGCAATATAGGCACAGCCTGCAGAGTGGCATAGCTGCAGTCCACTTTGCTGCCAGCACATTGAATCTCGCTTGCAGGGTGTTTTTGAGCTGGCAGCACTTATGCCTATCATGTTGCACCTCATGCATGGGGACCATCTTCAGCTTTAAGGTCATCCCAGAAGCAACAGCTCCTGACTTGCAGAGCAGCCACAAAGGGCTCTGTCAAGCAATGGGCATGCAGCACTGATTGGGTCATACACTGCACAGGCAACTGAGCGCATACATGTGTCTTTGCTTTGCGCAGTTGGTGGTGCTTTCAGACAGGATCAGTGAGGAGGAGATGGATATCAAGCAGCCCCCTATCCCTACCCTGCTGGCGGTGGGCTCTGTTCACCACCACCTCATCAGGTCAGCTTGCCACTGCCCATCCCCCTAGCGAACCTCAAAAATCTTTCTGCATCCTACACACTGCACTGCACACTCAGTGATCCCCAAGCTCCTGCTCACACACAATCCCTCGTAGTCCCACTTCAGAGATGGTTGTTATAGATCTTGTTGATGGGGTCTGTTTGCAACTATAATGGTGTCTGTTGAAGACTGCAAGCTTCATTGTTTGCATCCAGCTTCAGAAGAGCGATTGCATCCTGTGATGGTAGTCTTCTCCCTTTGTTTTGTGTCCTACAAAGGCACTGATTCTGCCGGAACCCCGCAGCTTGATTTTCTGGCTAGTACCTCTGCATCCATTCTCTTTTGCTTGGGATGCGTGCAGAGCGGGGCTGAGAACAGAAACCTCCATTGTAGCAGAGACTGCACAGTCCTTCTCCACTCACCACACAGCAGTGCTGATTGGGTATGGGGCCCATGCAGTCTGCCCCTACCTCGCCCTTGAGACCTGCCGCCAGTGGCGTATGACGCCAAGGTATGTTCACCTTCTCCATACCATGGAACTTACACGCCAGAAGTACTTCATGTAGCACTCTAGCAATTGTGTGGATCCAGTTGTGGCTCTTCAGACATCCTGGCTTGGAGGCATGGTGAATGTAATGTACGACAAAACCAGGCTGATGTGAGTACTGCTGGAAAAGACAGCCTGATGTCTCTTTGCTGGTAATTTGGGCCAAACAGTGATGTAACTGATCTGCGACGCCTACTGTTGACACCCAATGCTGCTGCTAGCTTTTTGTTTGCAAAACCCACTTGCAGGAAACAATGCTTGCAAGACACTGCATGTTGTGATTGTTTGCCCAGAATGTTTGCAATGGTATCCGATTGATAATGTTCCACGCCACTTCCCATCTGTGCAGCCTTGCTGCCCGTTTTTGCTCATCCCCCTGTCTCATTGCATCTGAGCTGTCAGCTGTGACGCCCAACAAGCATTTGTTGCTTGCTGACAGGACGGCGTCCCTCATCAAGTCAGGCAAGCTGGCAGACATCAGCGTTGAAGACACGCAGAGGAATTACAAACGCGCCCTTGAGAAGGGCGTGCTCAAGATCCTTTCCAAGATGGGCATCAGTCTGCTGTCTTGCTACCACGGCGCTCAGATCTTTGAGATCTATGGGTTGGGCGATGACATCGTGGACACTGCCTTCAGAGGCTCTGTGAGCCGCATTGGCGGCATGTCTTTTGATGACTTGCAGAAGGAGGTGGAGTCATTCTGGATCAAGGTGAGCCCCTGCTGCATGGTGCATGCCACGCATTGTGGGTGTACATGCCATGTAGTGCATGTTATGCATTGTATGTGTGCATGCTATGCATTGTGTGAGCTCATGCTACGCATCTACTCATCATGTACGTGCATGCTATGCACTGTGTGAGTGCATGCTATGCGTTGTGTGAGCGCACGCTATGCATCATGTACGTGCATGCTATGCACATGCACTGAGCATGCGCTCTCTTCAGTCAGTTAACACAGCAGGGCAAGCCATTGTAGACGCACATATGCTCATATCTGGAGTCTGCTATAGATCCAGCTGCTGCATCAAGCTATCACACATGATCTCAGTGTGCAGGAAGCAGACTGACTCATGCTGTAGAGGGTGGCAATCCATGGACTGGCCTTTGTCAGCGAAATCACTCATATTCTGTGATTGTGTCACATGTTGAACATTGTCCACGCATGTATGGCCAATAGAGGGTGCTGTGGCACACTTTGTTGGACATCATCCATTTGCTACATGGGTTGCTGCTACTTACATGATAGGTGTGCCACAGGGGTTCCCCAGCAAGGACATGACCAAGTTGGAGGACTATGGCTTTGTGGCCAGCAGGCCTCGTGGAGAGTACCATGCAAACAACCAGCAGATGGCCAAGCTGCTGCACAAGGCCATTGGCCTGGGTGGCAAGAAAGCAGCCCCAATGGTAAGTCGACCCACTTTGTGCATCGATATGCTCTGTCATCATGGGAGTGCATGCAGAGTTTGCCAAATACTTGCAAGTACTTTGACCTGGCAAGTCTTGCGCATGCTCCAGCCGGGCGATGCTGCACCTCTGCTATCCATACTGTTCATCCTGGAGACTGGCCAAATGTGGCAGTGACTGCAGGCAGATGATTGCATCAATAGCACGCCATCACCACTTCAGCTTTTGTAGTCTCAAGAGATGACCCCCTTGTCTTGTCTCCACTCTAAGTCTTGTCAAGTTACAAAAAAGGTCGCTGTCCATGTCTGTGCAGGAAGCCTATCAGGCATATGAGAACCACCAGAACAATGCGCCTGTGGCAGTGCTGAGAGATGCTCTTCGGCTGGAGCCTATTGGCCCAGAGATTGACCTGGACGAAGTGGAACCTGCAGAGAACATCATGAAGCGCTTCTGCACAGGCGGCATGTCCCTGGGTGCCATTTCCAGGGAGACCCATGAGACCATCTCCATTGCCATGAACCGTATCAATGGTAAGGCATGCTCCACAGCCAGTGAACCCATGAGACCATCTCCATTGCCATGAACTGTATCAATGGTAAGGCATGCTCCACAGCCAGTGAACACATGAGACCATCTCCATTGCCATGAACTGTATCAATGGTAAGGCATGCTCCACAGCCAGTGAACACATGAGACCATCTCCATTGCCATGAACTGTATCAATGGTAAGGCCTGCTCCACAGCCAGTGAACACATGAGACCATCTCCATTGCCATGAACCGTATCAGTGGTAAGGCATGCAGTGAACACATGAGACCAGCCCCATTGCCATGAACCGCATCAATGGTAAGGCATGCTCTTCAGCCAGCAAACCCATGAGACCATCTCCATTGCAATGATTTGTATCAATGGTAAGACATGCTTCACAGCCAGCACACCAGCCAGAATCAGCATGCTTGCTGACATGGCTAGGGTGCATGCAAGCCAATCAGCTGTAGTTATATCCCTTCCCTGCCATGCGCCATGCCCCACCGGGGGTTATCGGCAACCTCAGACCTCCTGTTCTTGCAGGCAAGAGCAACTCAGGAGAGGGGGGTGAGGATCCAGTGCGATGGGAGCACTTGGACAACATTGACAAGGAGGGCAACTCGCCCACCTTTCCCCATCTGAGGGGTCTGCAGACGGGGGACACCGCCAACTCACGCATCAAGCAGGTCGCATCTGGTCGCTTTGGAGTCACCCCTCAGTTCCTGGCCAATGCCGACCAGATGGAAATTAAGATTGCTCAAGGGGCCAAACCAGGTGAGATCTCTCAAATTGAGAAAAGTTGCTGTTAGTTGTTGCTTGGTCTGAGGACTTTCCTGGCTCTGCTGGCTGCTGATGACCTTTCAGCCTTCACTCACTGAAACGTTGCACCAGCAGACTGTTTGATAATTTACCATAGAGATGGTGTGATATAGTAGTCATTGTTGTAAGCTGCAGGTGTCTAGGCAAGACAGTTTTTGGCAAGGTGTCCCTCAAAGCACAACTTGATATGCAAGGACGTGCACTGTTTGCTGTGCTATCACCATTTCCAACATTTTTACTTGAGCTTTTTCAATGACAAGGTCAGGTTTTGAGGGTACAACAAGCTCTCCATCTCTAAGAGCTATGCAGGCATGCACACGTGGTCGTTGCTAGGGTTACACCATGTGCAGAGTGGCTGTTTGTGACTCACACTCGTTGTGTCTCAGTCTGTGCATCATGCCCAGTGTGACTCAGTCTGTGAGTCATGCTTGTTGTGACTCAGTCTGTGCGTCATGCTCAATGTGACTCAGACTGTGAGTCATGCTCGTTGTGACTCAGTTTGTGAGCCATTCTCGTTGTGGCTGAGTCTGTGGGTGGTTACAGGTGAGGGAGGTCAGCT
>JAABUS010004263.1_pt1 | contig 21014 bp, 17 predicted proteins | sample 5560161 | NCBI WGS metagenome assembly JAABUS01 (sample SAMN10711885, study PRJNA513376) | rock metagenome | isolation source: Antarctica rocks | place: Antarctica: Victoria Land, Trio Nunatak nord | collected 2016-01-04
CGGTTTGAGCACGCTTGGACCATGTTTTAGGATAAGACTGCTGCAGGTCTTGTAAGGAGAGATTGTTGATGCCCTGCACCCATGCTTGCTGCGCTAGCCGTGCATTTTCAACAAGTCCATTCTTGAATTTTGTAAATTCTTTCTTCGCTTGATCAACGGAATCTATATCGGTTGGATCTCCGGCTTCTTCTAAGGCCGATAAAGGAGGCCAGTCATGCTCAAGGCGTTCTAGGTCGTAAAGGTGGATGGTGTCACGGCAAATGGCTTCGAGCTGGTGAATAAGACCATGAAATGGGGGAATATGTTGTGTGACCTTTTTAACGAAGGTCAGATATGGCAAGAGAGATTGCCAACGGGCAACATCTGGAGGTTTGCGGGTCCAGCGCGACACTTGGTCGCCAAGACTAAATCCTAGTATAAAGCAAAGAGCAGTCTCGATTGTAATTGCAGCTCCCTGCTTTAGGTCTTCATCGATTATGGTGTAGTCTGATTTTGAGTTCAGGAAGGGATCCGCATCGTGCTTCAGTTTTCGACCGAGATCCAGATACTTTTGCTGCTCGGCGTACCAAAACGCAATCTCTTCATTCTTCCCAGGAAGTAGATTAGTGTTGGCGGATGCATTTGACCCAGATCTGTCATGCCGACTCACACGCTCGGTGCTGCCAGGCACATTGGGTGTACTGCTCCGCGTGCCTCCCAATGGGGTCTTCACGTCCCCTTCTGTAGATCCAATACGACGCATAGTGGCACTCTTCAGGTCTCGTTTGGGAGTGGATAGGTGCGACTTCTGTGCACTGCCGTGATGTGATAATACTGGTGACTTGATCGCCGGACGTACCGGCGTAGAAGGCTTTGGCGTCGACTCGCCTGCGCCGGGTGCTTTCTGGCGTTTGCTAGAAGGCGGTACTAGAGCGTCTTGCTCGTCCTCTGGCCTCCGGCGTTTATCGCCTGCCTTAATTGCGTCCCGCTCATTTTGACCCTGATTCATATTTCTTCCAATGACACTTTTGGTAGTGCTATGAGTGTTGTGAGGGTGCTGCTCTTGCTGACGTCGACTTTCGTTGCTCTTAACCCCATTTACTTGAGCTTTTTCTCCAGGTCTACCACTCGAGGTATCTTTGACATTGATGTGGGGAAGCTTCGTTGGTTCCGGCTTCTTTGGGCGGGGGGTCATCTTTATAATTCTTCCCCATGCCTTCCTGGAAGATTTTGGAATCTTCAAGACTAACTGAAGGCGCTTCTGGTCCGACTTCCCTTGTGAGACGATTGACGAAACCGCTCGCTCTTTCCCGATCTTGCTCAGCCCCGGCAAAAGAGGCTTTCCGGCTGTGACCTCGTTCATATCGGTAATACTTTCTTCAGGGGATGTGGGTCGGAATGAGTTAATGTTCTGGTTTAGGGTTTGTTGCAGAGAATTGGAAGCTTTTAAGGATTGGCTCGTCAACGAGCTCTTTACCGCTAAGGTAGTACTCTTTGGTGGAGTTGAAACTGTAACACCTTCTTTGGATTTTTTTTGGCCGATACTTGACACATGCGGTAAAGTAACAGCAGCGGGGCCCTTCTTATCCGATGATGTGGACACCGCAGGAGGTGTCTTTTCATGACCAAGCTTTTCCGAACTACCGCGTACATTCAAATTTGCCCTGTCAAGCTCCTCCTCAATATACGAGGGAAGTGTTGGCGACAGTAAGGGCGGAAGCCCGTGTAAAGTAGGTTTCTTTATTTCAGGCTCCTTTGGTGCTACTCGAGGTGGATCAGGGGAGGTACGGGCTTTCTTGGCCGGTGGGAGAACGCGGCCATGGTCAAGAGGCTTGTTCTCATTCACTTCGGAAATGGCGTCAATAGACCTGTCATGTTTTAGCTACGCATAGGCGACTGCGGAGGGCCACCGCTTCATACCTCTTGTGGCTTTGGTGGTTCTCTGCCTCCTCGGGTTTTGATGTTTTCAGGACTGGGGCAGTTGGCATACTACCCTTATCTGGTGCTTTGGTCTGGCCGTTCGCCTGCGGTACAGTCTTTGCGCCAATTTGCCCCGCAGCCTTATTCTTGTAATCTGCCAAGCTGATTTTCTTCTTTGGTGCCTGCCCGGGGAGCGGGGAATTCGTTCCACTTCTTACATGCGATGTCTTTTCTTTTATTGCCCCGTTTCCGTCGTCCCAATCTCCGATTGCATGCATTATGTTGTCTTCGTCGAAAGTGCGCGCCATGAAACTAAGGTACGATAATTGTTCCTCATGAGCTCCAAACGGGGAGCCTCTTCTCCAGTCGTTGATTTGGTGTGAACCCACACGGTAGTTGGTTGGTATGGTTAAAATGTAGGGTGATGATGGTAGAACCTTGTCGCTCAGTTTCTGGAGGCGCGCGTCGATTGAGGATTGCTCAACTGGGTTTTTGTGGTTAAGATCCTTTGCAAGAGCCGTCATTTTGGTGATTGAAGAGTCTTAGCGAGTGTTTTCATAGACTAGAGGTTGGTCGTTGCGGGAGGTACAGCTGTAGAGGGCGTCCTGTACGGGTTGGGTGGGAGAAGTACATCCACGGCTTTCAAGTGTTGGAAAGCAATGGTAAAGCGAGCGTAATGTGAATGTGCTATTCACAACACAACATCACCCAGCCATTCCAGGAGAGTGTCTCAACGCTATTGACGCTATTGACGCTATTGAATGGCTGTCTGGTCAATAACCGCATTCACTATTGTTCACCCATTGATGGAGAGGAACAATAGGTATAAAACCACCATGCGCCGAAGAGCTCTGAATGCAACATCCAGGGTAGTGAGTAAATATTTCCAAGGCTCGCGTACGATCTGCCAGTAGGTGATACAAATGCGCGCGCCCTTAGGCTGATTTGCAGAAATGGCTTAGAGGTGTGTTTGGTGGCTGAGGATACTGATCTATTCCGCAGCTCGGATTCTGGAATAATGTGGTTTTTGATGATATTCAGATCATTTCATGTCTTTGATGCATAGAAATATAATATGTCGCGACAAGATTCCCATACTGCAGCTGGGGGTGCAATTTGGATGAGTGGAGTTGAGGGAATGATGCAGACGGAGTTTAGGTACCTTACTGTACGATAAGGCTACTGTACCGGGTAACGGATTGAGGCCCGAACTTTAGCTTACGGCTAAGGAAACGCGAACTGTTCGTCAGTCATCGTCACGCCCAACGGCCTAAGGTAGCACGGTAGATATCTTCCTTACCTTAAGCGTGCTGTGGTTACAAGCCAGCAAAACAAAGTTGCAACACAGAGGAGCTGTTTACCCAGCGTCAGCATTTCGTTATATGATCATATCAGTACTGTTCATCACAAGTATGACATGCGTTGTAAATCGACTCTTCCAATGAATGGGAGGAGGACAAGATTTGTAGGGCGCATGCGATATGCCTATATCCCTGTAAGGCATCACCTGTCATTTGCGTACATGAACATGCGTCACTCTTGTTCAGAGGCTATATTATTGATTGAAATCATCACCGGTAAGCTCAGGATCTCTTGACCGCCGAAAAGAGTGCCAGAGATCCGAACCTCGACGCTTTCACCGCTACCTTCGCACTCCGCGATATCTTCGGCACGTACTGGAAATTCCAAACAGTAAGCCTTCCCCACTTCTCGTCTCTGCACGGAGATGGTGAAATGCGAGAAAGGACCTGTGGTCTTGCTCCAAGGTAGCCACTCTGGCCATTTATCATCTGCTCCTCGCCATCTCCATGCCAGCCTCCTCTCAGTATCCAGGCCTTTTCCACGCTGTATCGCATGTATGCCATAGATAGCGAAGTCGCGATCTAGTTGCCTATGATCAGGAGAGATGACAAGCCTTTCAATACGCAGCAACTGTAGGGGCTGGAAGACGTCGACCAGCCTTTCGCAGTAAACCCCTAACTCAACCAGGCAAATTCCGTCACCCTGATAGTCGAGGCTCATGCGATGCGAATCGCGCGATACATCATGTGGTATCTCAGAATATCTGTATACAAGATCTTGCTCGCCGGTCACAGTATAGGCCGCAAACAAGCCTACCTTGGCAGACCCAGCCACATGCGGCTTGCCAAAACGCAGCACAGCTTGAAGAGCGCCATCAGCAGGCATGCTTAGCTTGAAGAGACATAGTTGTAGGAAGGATGTTGGATGGTCAAAGCCCTCTGGACTGGTATCGCCTTTCATAATACCAACTGCTTGTGTAAGTACCATTAGACTTGGAGGATACTCGTCCTGGAGTACTCCGTAAAGGACTTGCGTTGGAGGCCTTTGTTGCAATTTTTCCCATTCTGAAGCTTGTACGGGTAACAGATTTGGAAGAATGGCCTGCGAACTCAAATCGGAGTGTATCCGAGGATGGACCTGGTATGATTAATCGGTCAACTTCTTTCCACCGTACAAGCGCTTACCCTACAAGAATGCAGTGAAAAGGAAAGAGATCTTTGGAAAGGTTGTGGCTCTAACAAAGGAAAAAGGCAGACACACGCTACCTCTTTCTGCTTTGACTGAAAATGCCCCGCTAAAGTTGGTCTCTAAAAACAAGACTGATCCTGCAGGGTACTCGCGTGCATATTTGATAATTGGTTCCGATCTGTAATCTTTGGTGTGATGAGGCCTGCCCTTACGACAGTCGCAACCAAGCTCGTCGGGCAAACAGAATCCTTTCCACATGGATCGGTCGACAGCTTTAGCGATAGAAATCGCGTTTGAGGCAGGTGCATCAATGAGAGAAGAGGTTGAGAAATGCTCATGTGTCCAGGCGGGACCAAAAACAGCTGTAGAAAATCCATGTTCGGCGAGAGTTTTCATTGCCTAGTCACGTCAATTCAGCGGATATCACACCCTCATGCAACTAAATGTATGAATTGATGAAAAGCGTACTAGACCAGTGTTCGTACCACCGCCTCCTTTCTCTGGAAAAGTGATCCGAGGTGGACCTGGCATATTTGTGTTCTGAGCCCAGACATCGATTCCGAAGAAGACACCGGATATAGCAATTTCAGACTCCCCAGCGACGGTCTGGGCCTCCTGTAATCCTGCTTTGGTCCATTTGTAGTTTGTAAAAAGTGCATCAGCAGACCTAGCATATTCAAAATTCTTGGCTGTTAAACCGTTCTGATACTCGACCTCGTTATCAATATTCAAAGCATCATACCAAATCACTTCGCCCTTCTCGCCAAGGTGACGCCGTAAATTAAGAATAAAGCCATTCAATTTCCGAGTGAGATCTGGGAAGTTCTTCGGAAATTCCTTTTCGACATTCAACAGCCAGCCATCAAAACCATATGCATGGGCCATTGACGCCAACTGCACCGCTACGCCATACTGTTCATCCTCAACAGCGAGCATGCGTTCAATTCCAGGGGTTTGGGGCTCAATGATGAAAGTACCGAAAACCTTGACACCATTGCGATGCATAGTGTTTACCCATGTTGGGGGTGGGACACAGACGAGCTTATGCGAAAAATATACAAATACATTGATGTATTGAAGACAATGACAGTTGTATGGCTCACTCTTCAAAAGAGTTGGACGGACGCTCTCGTAGTCATGGTAACCACCATTGTAGTCATGACACAAGAGAACCTCTGTGCATCGAACGGATCCATCGTGAACTCGAGCTGCTGGTCTTTCCAGAAGAGGAGTGTTGGCTTGTTGAATGGGATCAATATCTCCTAGTCGCCAAGCTGCCAACTCGTCAAAATCGTCAAAGTATGCAAATCCCTTGAGGACGTCACGGAGTCTTTGCGCCCTCCTTTCCTCCTTGGATGGTCCAGTATCTGTGGGAGGGTCCAATATATCTTTCAGTCTCTTTCCGACGCGCCAACCTATTTTCTTCCAGTCCGGGAAACCAAAGGACGACATGGTGACTTCAGGGTGCGAGCAAGAAGGTATATAGAGAACAGAGAGTCTTCAAACCATTGTGTGCAACAATTATTATATATCATAGCATCACACTGTTCACACATGGAAGTTTAACGGGAGCTGTCCCACTTTGCCGCAACATTGAATACGGGGAACTTCTCGACCCTGTCGCGTAATTCAAGGTGATCTTTCTGCAGCGTGTCAACAATTCCTTATGAATGCGATAAATGCCAAAAATGATACAACATTGAGGTTTTCAACAGTCTTCTTTTTTGTTCAGAACTGCTTTCCACTGGCGCAAACTGTCTAACACCTGCTGGGCCTATCCCCCGCCATCATGGTCGCAATGAACATCTTCAGGGTTACCGGTATGGTCTCATTGATAGCTCTTACGGACCTCTCATGCTACATGAAAGCTGACCATCTTTCCATGTAAAGCGGACTTGTCCCATTTAGTATCGATCCTGATTCTGCTCCAGAAAATGAGATCATCCAATGTTTGTGCCCTACCAAAATCCCTCCCTCAAGAGCTGCCTCACCGCTAAGCTTCTATAGAGTTGTTCGGGCATATCGTTCAAGTCGCAAGTCCTATATCTCATTGTCTACATTACAAGATACCTCGGTGCGCGTACACAGGTGCCTCAATAGGCTGCAATGGCACTAAAGGTTTTGGCGCAGACATCTTCTGGACATTTTACTCCGGCTCTCTCTGGAATACCACATTCAAAATCCTTTTCCTGGCGTCCTCTGCGTACACCGTGTACTTGATGCTCAACGACTACAAGCCAACCCATGATCCCAATATCGATACTTTCAAGGTCCAGTACCTGCTGGGTGGTGCAGCAGTCCTAGCGATCCTTTTCCCCTACAAATACCAGCCCACAGAGGTCAGTTTTTTCGCCGCTACGCCCGCAATTCTCACCTCTCAAGGATATATGAAGTTGACATATCTTGGCATAGATCCTATGGGCCTTCTCGATATGGCTTGAATCTGTAGCCATTTTACCCCAACTTTTCATGCTCCAACGCACTGGTGAAGCCGAGACAATAACAACCCACTATCTCTTCGCATTAGGCCTTTACCGTGCTCTGTATATACCCAATTGGCTGTATCGGTACTTTGCGGAGGGCTATGTGGATAAGATACCATGGGTGGCCGGCATAATACAGACGATTCTTTATTCGGACTTTTTCTGGATTTACTACACAAAGTGAGTCCTGACATTCCTGGCACTGCCAAGTCTTCGATTGGAATTGAAGATTTCACTGACGTTCCATTTCAGGGTACTGCAAGGCAAGAAGTTTAATCTGCCGGTATAGGGGAACAGGGGCAATGTTATTATCCATCATTTAGCGGACATTGCTTTGCGCTGTGAACCTTGTACCTGTACTGATAGCTATCGTTTACCAATGCGCCATGGTGTGTCCAGAACATCTCAGCTTCGTTGAGATAGGTCTGGGAGTTTCGAACAGAGGACGGTGTCAAAGAGGGCGGCTCGAGACGTGCAAACGAGCATTGTAGTGGAAAAAGATTTGAGATCGAAACCCTAAGAGTCGATTTCAAAATGCACAGCAAACAACTATCCTTTCCAGACAACTACCCCTTCGTCACTATCCCCACCTCCTTCCCATCCAACCCCCTTCCCCCCCTCCACACAAACAAACCACCCCAGCTCTCCCCCCCAGAAAGCATTCCCCTCCCTCCCACCAAGCAAGCTCCTTACAATAGCTCTGCCTCACCACCCCACATCCCCCCCCACAAAAAAGCACCTTATCCATATGTTTCTCAAAAGCCCAAGACATGCCTGCGGCCTTTGTTCCAATTATGGGTAAAAATCCAGCAAAAACGATCAAACTCGACGACGCTGTGTGTAGATGATAGCACCCAAAAAAGGGGGCTCATCACTCACAAATCCTTTTTGAAATCCATAGATATCGGTAGGTCATGAATGAGTAAAACCTGTATTCCTCTGGGGGGGGGGCCTACTGTAGTAAGAGTTGGGGGGGGGGGTTTACCAGCGCCGGCCTTTTTTTTGGAATAACTGTGTATGTTACCCTGATTAAATCATGTCGCGAGAAATAAAATGATACCGTGACCAGAAAGTCGTGACAGGTCTTGCGACGGGAAAAGGAAAGGAGAGGGGAGGTGGGAATGTGGAAATTGAAAGGATTAGAGTTGTTTGATCGACGGCGGAGTGTTTCAGGAGCTTGGTCTTGGTGGGGGGGGGGAGGGGTGCGTATTCGCTTTGGGGGGGTTATTCTACTGGGTATAGGTACACGGGGTTTGGTTTGGTTTGAGGGGGTCAGGTTCGGCCGGAGCGATTGACTGGGCTAGGGGGGGGGGGTGGGGGGGTGCAATTTTGTTTCCTTTTGAGGAAATTCATGTATCTTCAAGGGGACCTGCAGGCTGCCGGGAGGGCAACCATGCAGCAGCAGGGGCCAGAGCTGCATGCAGCGGGGATGGAAGATATCAACGACATCTCGATCTGACATCCCCCAAGGCTTGCCACCAGACTCTAACGTTTTGGCTTTGTGCCCGTGTCAGAGCTTTCGTTTGATCTTGGATCTGCTGTTCTTAATTATATACTCCGTTACACTGGGGGGTATATATCAAACAAAGGCTATGTATGCATGGGATGCTAGTCGATAACAGGTAAAGCCAATGCCGACAAATTAAAAAAAATATAGGCCCAACATGTTGCTGTGGACAAAGGTCTTCCCCTTTCCAATAGAAAACGAATACGACGCCGGTGCTTGATGCTCGCAAGCAGAAAACGCCTGGAATGCTCAATCCGCAAGAGTAACCGAAAAAGCAAGGTGTCGCATCTGTACATGTTTCAAATCTCCAAATCTCCGTTCTACCACTTGCACGGGTCTTGAATTGTCGGGAAAGGGCAGTTCCCATTGATGAGAGGACTTATACAGGGAGTGAAGCACGCGATCTTCACCGGCAGCTGCGAGATACAAGCGATATCAAGTGTCCCGTCCCAGTTGAAGTTAATGGCCGCGCTCCCAGCTTTGCCTTCAGCTGTGCAGTTGTAGGCCCCATCGAACAGCACATCCAGTGCTGCCCATCCGTTCTTGACGATATCCTGCGTCAGCTGATTTGGGCTCTTCTCCTGGCCATCACGAGGCACCTGGTTGAGAGTGTATACGCGCTGAGTAGATTGACTCCAATAAACGGCATCTGTGCCAGCGGCCGAGCATACGTTATTAGGCCCCATTTGACAAGCAAAACCGGGAAATGTGGTAGACTCGACTGAAGCAGCGGTAGGATATGGTCCGAGGAACGGACAGGCGTACCACCCATTCTTGGACATGGTTTCGGAGAGCAAATACGTTGTGAGAGCATAGTCAAGACCGTCTGTCTTCGCAGGCAGCGACATTGATTGAGCGCCAGAAAATCGTCCACTTTCAGCAAAGGCGACAAATGTTGGCATGTCGGACATCAATAGCTCGACAGCAGTATTAATCATGCTTGCCATCTGCTGGCTTGCTTTGGTAAGCTCATCGTTCAACTGGCCGATTTGTACTATCTTGGAATTCGCGGTCCCTGCCGGCCAAAGCGCTTTACTAAACCCTGGGGCCTGTGATACACTGATCAAAAGACCCTGAGCAGCATATTTGACCGTCTGCTCCATGCTCAAGATCGATACTGCGATACTTGGTGCCCCCAGAAAAGCCAGTCCGAACGAAAGAGCAGTAAGAATATTGAGCCAAGGGAATCCGGCCTCTGCTGGTGGGTCGAGTTCGTTAACCATTGACTGTATCGCGAGGCCAGCTTGGCCAGCAGCGTAGTTAAGTGCAGACCAATAAGTTGTGAAGAAGTTGTTGATAGCTAACACTCGAATTAATAAAGCTATCGTTACTTGGCATACTATCAAGTACCGTAAATATTTTTCATAACGTAGTGGACTTGAGGGGTGATCCCAGGGGGAGTTTTTTGTGACAGGTCCAGTGAACAAGTTTGTACGTTGATCTGTGTGCAATCGGCTCCTCCGTACCTATGACCCAGACGTAAGAAGCATGTTGTCCACGCTTCACCCGGCATGCAACAATTCGCTGAGTCCTGTGTAGCGTTGCAGACCTGTGTCGTTTTGTTCCAGCCTGTGGTTGGATTATTGAGCTAATTGCTCAGATCAAGTTGGCCCCAGCATGAGACATCAAACGCAGCTTCGGGGTCGGTGCAGTTGATGATATACCTTTCGGCATAGTTTCTAGTGCTTATCTCGCGAGGAAGACTCATGAACGGGTTCGAAGTCACGGACGAGGCCGGATTCAAGGACGAGGCTAGGATTGAGAAAGGTGTAGCTGTAGTTGAAGAAAAAGCGATGAAGGCTACCATGGCCGAGCAAAGGAAGGAAGACCGCAGCATGATGCTACGAATCATCAAATACCGTGATGAGAAGTGATGGTGGGAACGACAATAGCGAATGCGATGAAAACACCAGGTAGGCAAAACGCCTGTAAGGTAGCAGGGAATCTAATACAACACGCACCACAAAGCAGCAGAGAAAGATTCATCGTGAGTAATATGAAACATTCCGATAGGGGCTCGTATGTAATTCGTAGTATGTAGGTATGTTAGTATGTTTTACCGGGCTGAGTTCGGAGCGACCACGCACGGCTTTTCCCTATGATCTGCGCCCAAGGGTGGAGTTGCTCGGTGCGCATACATTTGGGATGAAACATGTACAGGGAAGCAAGAAACGTGTGACGGTGGTACCAAGAAGTAGAAGAGAGCGCGGTATCTTCCATCTTAATCCGTCGAATGAGATCTGTCACTGAAGTGTTTCGGTATATCGGCTTGATCGATCAGCAGCGGTGCTACCTCCGTTATCTCTATTAAGGGGGTTCGAATCCTGATCCATGAACAAGACGGAATCGGACTGATCAAATGCTCTTGGTTGGAAGTTGTGTCATGACCGTTGCCACTGTTGGAGAGGATGATTTCATCCACCCCAACCCCCATATATCTATCCCTACAACAAGGTCTATCTTGGTTATATCCTTCGTTCCGGTGTAACAGACTTCACTCATGGCATTGAGCCAATCGAGTTCAATCGCCATTCGCCATTCGCCATTTGTTCTCTTGGAGCTTATGATCAAACACTATATATACGCATGGATTCAAAGTATCTCATCAGGCCATTTCTGTTGATGATAGAGATCATGATCAATTGGTCCTCTATTCCCGTTTCCGGTGTGCCTTGACCGGCGGTTAGGATTCTTCGCCAGGTCGTGCAGGACCTTCACCACGACCTACTTCATCTTGACCGCCACTACCGTCTGCAATCTTGTTGTTTCTTACCCAACCAGTATGGCTGCGGCTTTTGCTTGCATTTGTGGAGGTGTTGGTGTTCTGGCTCTGATAAGACGTCACCATCTCATAGTATTTCTCTTATTTAGAGCTTATGGTTGTGCAATGAATATCGTGCAATGTGACTCCCGGCTGTTGCCCATTCATCAAAACGCTGAGGTTTTCATTTGAGCGCTTCCAAGTACCGACAGACAACGATTCACTATATCATCGGCGGTGAACTTACCAGCCATCACCAGCTATTTACCGACAGCGAGCCTCATAAAGTAAATGGTCTTACTTCGCATCTCTACGTCACGCCGGCAGTAATCCACCCGTGAGTGGTATCCATCCGCGCTGTTGCTAATACAAGGTTTGACGCCTCTTTGGTGCCCCTTGCGATGATTTTCGGGATGAAGCCCAGCATCAGTGCAGCAGCCAGCGAACGTTGGAGGTCATCTACGGTCACGAAACCCAGTCCAGGTTGAAACTATTCGAGCCAGTCCATCATCGGGAACCGTCGAATCCTAGCGCGACGACTGTTAAGGTGCATGTCCGCTATCGTTTATACGCCTGTGACAGTCTTCGAAGCGCTTGGTCATAGGGCTGTATATAGCAAGTCGCAAATCACTATATAGCTCACCCAATTTTAAGCTGCTAGAGTTTGATTGGGTCTGTCGGTATCGAAGCTGCAGACATCGAGGCATCAAGGATGATCTATTTACGCAACTTGCAGAGCCCTATGACGGTACTAGCCGTCTCGTTTTAGGCATAGTCATCACCTCGATCGTCCTCCGAGAATTGTTCCTAGCTCTCCTACCTTTCTATGCGTATTATACCTACCTTACCTTACCCTTGCCTTGGACTTCTTTTTGATTCCTCAGAGAAAAGAGTATAAGACGCTATTAACTAATCGATAGAGTGAACGCACGCCAGTTCGAGAAAATCCGATAATGTTAATAGTCTGCAGATGTTCTTTGCAAATGCTCTTCGGTCCCTGCGCTTTGATTATACTTCTCAGTACAACAGCTCGTACCCAGACTTGTTTTCTTCCTTACTTGTCCTTCGTATTGGCGAATCTCTTTGACCTTGTTTTCGGCTTAACAAATCCAATATGCCTGCGAATACGAAAAAGAGGTGTGCGAACAAGTCGGCGTCCGTTGCGATGTACGAATTTCTTTTTTTGTTACTACATAGCTCGTTACCTCTTCGGTAGCTCTTTACCTTTGGCTCGGAAGTATGTTCTGACTAAATTACTTTAGCAGATTGTTAACCCAAATATCTGCTCCACGTATTCTCCGCATTTCCGAGACCAACGGTGGGTCCTCTCATATAACGCGAATCCGTCGTGTTCGCTGGAACTCTAATGCTTGTATCTGACAAGGTCGAGGAAACGTCCTGCGCAGCTCGAAGCAATTCCACCGGAGATTGTTGTTAAGAGATTAGTCGCTATTTGGTTTTGGTCCCCGTCGTACGATTATATCAGGCGAGTGAGAGAAAATGTTAAGCCGAAGACACAGCGAAAAGATCATGTACTTTGAATATCACTTTCGTCTTTTGTCCGCACCTCATTGATGAGAGTGGGCTTCTTGGCTGAGGTACAGTCTTCCGTTTGAAGAACTGAAAAACGGAAAATGATGCTAAGACAACAGTCGATTAACACCGAGCTCTTCCGCATCCTCATCAAGCTTTTTCAGTCGATTGAAGGAACGACTGCTACTGGCTACTGAAGATGATTGCTGCAGGCGACGTTGTCGTCATCTCTGAGGAAATCTTTCCGGCGACACTGCAAAGAACCGAGCTGGCATCCTTTAAATGAATTTCCTATCAATTCAACAAGCTCTCCACTGCATGGACAACCCTATGTCATCGAGGTGGCTGTATTGTTCTTTGCTCGATGAAAGAGTGTTCTCTTCTTTTCTTGATCGTTGCGTCAGCCCCGTTAGCGCAATGCATGGCCTTCGTATATAGGAGAGTATTTGTTGATGGATCAGGCCATGGTCGGTACATGTCTCCTGAGCGATATCAACCGAGCTCAAGCAATGGTACGATATGCAGTTGTTTTGCTACTGTATTAGGTTTTCGTCTTTTGAGCCTGTGGGTACCATGCGCATGATGTTGATTCTCCCACAACTTACCTAGGTAGTGATCTATAGACAGGTAGAATAAGGCAAGAAAGGCATGAAGAGGGACACTATGCCCCAGGCAGTGATGGGTGCCACATTCAGGTAGATTTTCGAGTCGTGTCGCCCAAAGGGTAGACCCGGGCGGCTGCAGATCTCTTTGTCACGTGCAAGAATCGAAACTCCAGGTTCAAATCCAATAAGAAACCTTAAGCCAACTATCCTCGCCCTCCTCAAACACCGTGTACTAATCATTGGCTCATAGCAATGCTATTCGGCCATATCGATGCTTCATGTTACTTCCCGCTGGCGATGAACATGTCACAAATCAAAAGACAGCAGGTGATTTGATCTTGTACGCATGATCTACGTCGGCGTTGCTCAGAGTAGCGGAACCCCGGTGGCGCCTGCAGCAACATCGCCGACTCGTTGGCATGACTAGAGAGAGTCTTGGTTTGCGCATTCCTTTTCAAGAACAATGCCCCGTGTAAGTGTAGCATGTAGCTATCATGTTGGCAGGTAGACTCACACGCCTTGGTCTTGTTCATTGATCGCGTGACAAAGGAGACGTGACTACCACAATGGCTCCTTTGTTGATTCGATTCACATATTTTCTATGACTTGCCGTGTTCCTAGTATCTTGTTAAATAGCATACTAGATTCGTCATCTCTTTCATCATTTTTAACCAGGATTGCAACACTCTCATATAGCCTACTATCATCATGCACTCTTTACTCAAGCCGGTCTTGCTTCTTGCTACATTCGTTACCACAGGAGCCTACGCAGAAACCCTATGTAACGGCTATGCAGATCTCTGCAGCCGAAGCTACTCCAATGTCTCGCAGATAGGTACCCACGACTCCGCCTTTGTGGGTTCCTCGGTTTCAGACAATCAGGCGAAATCCGTCACGGACCAACTGAACGCCGGCATCCGCTTCCTCCAAGCTCAGTCCCATCTAGATTCCTTCAAGCAGCTGAGCCTCTGTCACACCAGCTGCTTCCTGGAAGATGCTGGTAGCGTCCAAGGGTACTTGGCAACGATCAAAAGCTGGCTGGATGCGAACCCAAACGAAGTAGTTACCGTGCTCCTCACAAACGGCGATAACGTGGACATCAGCCTCTTCGACACTGCCTTCTCCAATAGCGGTATCAAATCGTACGCATATATACCCCCAACAAGTCCCTTGGCCATCACAGCCTGGCCGACCCTGGGCGACATGATTAAAGCAGGCGCCCGTCTCGTGGTGTTCTTGGGTCAGTCTATCCCTCCCCGTCAAAGCCTCTCTCCCCGGCTAACCCCTCAAACACAGACACCGGCGCCAACCCGTCAACCCCTTACATCCTCGACGAATTCTCCTACTTCTTCGAGACCCCCTACGACACTTTAGACCCCAACTTCCCCGAATGCACCCTCGACCGCCCCTCCAACGCCTCCCCCGCCGGCCGCATGTACATCGTGAATCACTTCCTCGACGTCTCTATCTTCGGCGTCGACATCCCCGACCGCGCCGCTGACCCGCAGACGAATGCGGCGACAGGAGCAGGCAGTATTGGCGCTCAGGTCGCCATCTGCGAGGGCATGTACGGGCAAGCGCCCAAGGGGGTGCTGGTGGATAATTTCGATGTCGGGGATGTGTTTACGGCGCAGAAGGCGTTGAATGGGTTGTGAGAATTCTTTTTTCTCAAAAGTTGGCGCTCGAGAGATTACATTGTCCATATGTTTTCTCCTCTTGAGCGGGTAAAAAAGTTCCATAAAAGTTTCAGCTGGGCTGATTGTGGGGGAAATATAGCGCATCTCCACGCTTCGCGTTTCAATGGTGCATGTTTGCTCTACCGGCTACGATTGCGCTTGTGCTTGTTCTCGGATGATGTCTATTCTCTGCCGCGTTCGCAACTCCCGATTGTTCCTTATTCTGAAACGTTCTCATACCCACCACAGCGCGTCTTCTGGTCCTGGGTCTTCTAATACCACTATATCCCAATAACCTTTCGCGAAGGATCGTTATTTTCAGTTTACGTTAATTTAATCCTCCGGTTCCCAGGGAGCGGGGGGGGGGGGGGGGGGTGTCGATATTTAAGCCAAGAGAGTCGAGTTCTGTTTAAATCGATTGTCGAGGCCACTCTTTTCCTTTCCAACCCACTCCCACCAACAATAGCCGCACGCATCCTCTGAACAACCTTCGCTCCCCGCTCTCGTTCCTCGACAGTCCCACTCACAACTAACATCTCACACACTACGTCATTATTGGTAGAATGGACTACGATCATAGCGTATGCATTTTGAATTAATCCCTCCACCTATCCAAGCTATCTCAGCGCTATAGCTGTCAATCATCATATCTATGTCATTATCATCATATGCAATCCAACGCCCCTATATCCCCCCTTTCATATATGTGCTGCAGAAGCGAACCTTCCAAAGCAAAATCTTCATCCCCGTCGAAAAACCCCCTCGTTGTCAATTTCACGGCGATCTTTGCACCCTTCCGCCCATCTGGCCGCCCATTTGATTATCCCCCTTCTTGACTTCGTAGTGCATGACTTCCAGGCTTCGCGGGAAGTAGGTTTGCAGGCCGAGTTTTTCGCGGAGGAAGGCACCTGTTTTCTCGAGGCGCTTGACGTCTCTTATGACGTTCCACGGCGGGTTCTCTGCTCCCTGCAATCTCCCTCTGATTACGTCCACCATCACTTCGTCCAGCCTTCCGTAAAAGTCCGCTCGGCTGGCGGCATCGGCCTCGTTGTTCCAGCCCTCGTCTCCTCCGTGACTGTTCAGGTTCCCACCCAATTTTATCAACAGTTCGAATGCCAACGGGGGTCCGCCGGGCAGGGCAGAAAGTTGTTCGATGGAGGGGATGAGTGTGCTGAGGGTGGTGGCGAAGGTGCTGGTGGGGAGGTGTTGGGAGAGGGAGTCTTGGAGGCGGTGGAGATCGTGGTTGAGGACGGTCATTTTGCGGTCGAGATGATAGTTGAGGGTTTGGGCGGCAGAGGGGTCGGTGTTCATGGCGGCGGCGATAGAGGGTGGAACGTCTGTTGAGGGGTGGCGCGGTTAGTGAGTGGTCAATTGGATGAAAAGAGGGTGGAAGAAGGTCCATTGGAGATACGGAACGGGTAAAATCTTACCAGCTCGTAGACCACGCTTGTCGATCCATGCGTGCATGTCTGCGCGTTCGTCTTCGAGTTGTTGGACTTGGAGGGTGGTTTCATCGAGTTCGGCTCTGAGGAGGTCGATTTGTTCGACATAGGGTTTGATGGCGTCGTTGAAGGCCTTGGTCAGTGGGTCTGGAGTTGGCGCCATGTTGGAGGGTGCGGTGCGCATGGTCGCGTCGCTCGAGGCGCCTGCTGGTCGATTGATAGGGTTGTACTGGTGTTCTTGGGTGGAAGGTCGGTATGATTGAAGCTTGTCTTGCGAAGTGGGCGAGCTCGAGTATTGTGTATCTTTAAACGCTAGGCCTTGGCTGTCTGTGTTGTACGAAGAGGGGCGGATGGGCATTTTGAAATCTTGCTCTGTTTTGGATGATCGATCTCGAGACAGTCGTCGAAGCCAGGACATAATCTCCGAAAAGAATGTGTTGCACACTACAGAGAGTGCACGGCCTGTTTTATGCCGTTTGTGGGTTGTGTTTGTGTGGTTGGGGGTGGGCTGGTGTTTAGAGTAATTGGGGAGGTTGGCAGCCGTTGCCAAGTTTTTTGGTGTGTTGTGGTATTGGCAATTTGTTCACCGAATCACCGACGAACGACAGGGATCTCTCGGCACGGACCGAGGGTAGAACTAGTACCGAGCTTAATCGACCAGGGTCGCATGGAATTTCTTTAGGCCGATGTCCACGGAGTATTCCGTACTCCGTACATACCAAAATTTCTCTATGTCCGCGCATCGAGACCTTAAATTTTCTTGCTCACTCACTTCTCCCTTTCAATCTCCCGACCTTGACTTTTTAGAACTATAAGGGAGCTTCGCAGTGGTGTGAGCTAGAAACACTTATCATGGCGCCTGCCGTGGTAGACGCGGTTCCTGGTTCTGCAGCAATGGAGTTCAAGAAGGAATCCGGAGCAGCAAGAGTACTTGGTTCAGGTATGTCGTAGCACAGATTTCTCGCTACCACTGGCTAATTTTTTAGGATCTGCTGGTATTGCGGAGCTTGCTATATTTCATCCTGTGCGTCTTCCACCATAATATACTTGACTGAAACTCATCTTCTATACAGGTCGATACAATTGCAAAACGGTTGATGAGCAACCAAGGGAAAGTGAAGGATCCTGCACCAGATGAATAATTGTATGCTGATGTTATATATAGATCACATCCGCCTCCAGACTCAATACGGTTATTTTTAAGGATTATGCAAGCGCAGGCATTGGTCGCAAATTCACATCTCTTTTCCCTGGTCTAGGTTACGCCGCAGGATACAAGGTCCGTTTTATATCAATGATCGGCGAACTGCGAGCACTATGAACCCAACTGACTATGTGGAAAGATCCTGCAAAGAGTATACAAATATGGCGGACAGCCTTTCGCCAGAGATTACCTCGCACTACACCACGGAGATAGTTTCGATAGAACTTTTGGCAAGCGTACAGGTAAGGCTATGATGAACGCTTGCGCTGGAAGGTAAGGACAACGGATAAGAAGTCTGGATGGAAGAGAACTGACTCCGCATGTAGCTTAATTGGTATCGGCGAGATCATATTGCTACCTCTTGACGTCCTCAAGATCAAGCGGCAAACAAACCCAGAAGCTTTCAGAGGCAGAGGAGTCTTCAAAATCGTAGCGGATGAGGGAATGGGCCTGTATCGAGGGGCTGGCTGGACTGCTGCCAGGAATGCCCCTGGATCGTTCGCTGTAAGCGCTACTTGCGCGACTGTTTCTTTACAAGGGCTAACCCATCCACTAGCTCTTCGGCGGATCTGCTTTCGCAAAGGAATATATTTACAAACTTACGGACTACAACACGGCTAGTTGGCTTCAGAATTTTGTCGCCTCTATTGCTGGTGCCTCAGCTTCCCTTCTCGTATCCGCACCCTTAGATGTCATCAAGACACGGATACAGAATCGAAATTTCGAGAACCCAGAAAGTGGGTTCAGGATTCTCAGGAACATGGCAAAAAACGAAGGTTTCACAAGTTTTTTCAAGGGTTTGACGCCGAAGCTGTTAATGACGGGCCCGAAATTGGTGTTTAGTTTCTGGCTTGCACAGACGCTAATACCGGCATTCAACAAAGTTGTATAGATGTATAGACGGGATAGTATAAGATGGTGGGAAATGGTGACTCTCTATTGGCGATTTGGGTTCGGACTTGGGACTGATCCAGGATCTCTGTACAAACACTCCACTTCGTTAGACGTCCATTCGCATTCTAGATATATATATTATCGGGACGAAACAGACTACTTTTTAGCGATGTAATGGAAAATGATCTTGGATGGACGATTTCAAAAACTCGTCATGACGCCTTTAATGTACGGAGTACTTGAAATACAAGGTAAGGCAATTGTCGGAAAATTCACAATTAGACCTCATCTTTATCTCCAAACACTGAGAGAGCTATATATCTTTCTTTACGAAGAAGGCACAAGTACACGTAGCACCTGCCATTTCTCTACAAGTTCTCCAAGCTACGAGATGTTTCAGGAAAAGGTCGAGGCCTTCCTAGACATTGATCAACAGTCCTGGGTGTTGTGTACAATTCCAGACGCATATCTTTTATCCATTATTATAATAATCTCACTTGAACGCTGAACATTGGTCTTCATTGTTACACTCTTCTATCCGTCTAACTGTCTACTTAAACTGTTCCTGGCTTATGGATTTTCAAGTCTGGTAAGCTGTACGAGGCTTTAGCCATAACATGGCAAAGGATATACCAGGCTTTTACTTCGATGAGGAAAAGCAGAAATACTTCAAGATCCAGCCGAACCATGTGGCTCCCAAAGGTTCCAGATACGCCAAAGACGCAATCAATATTGAGAAAGAAGCCAGGCTGGTAGGTTTTTTAGTTCTTTGTTCTTCGTCAGATATACGCAGCGTCTCCTTGAACAATATAAGAGCTTCCAAGATGCGGAACGCTACTAACAATCATTCTTGCTCTTACTTGAATGAAAAGACTACCTAGTATACTTTCCTTGTTCCTGTCTGTGACCTCTAGACTTTGACTCACTTCGCTCCTAGAAACGCAAGAGGGATGTTTTTTACTTGGCCCAACATCAAACACGAATTCAACACTCCCGCATACTTGGACATCCCTGGGGAGGATCGTTTAGTTTGCAAAGGGAATTGGGTAACATTACATCTGCCAATGCTGCGGGCGGACAACAGTCTTGGGCAAGAGGTCTAGAAAAGTGGAACGTAATCGAAGAAGTGCAACCCTTGGAGATTTCGCAGTTTGTGGTAGACGAAGCGACTGGCCTTATAATTTATGAGAAGCATGGTGCCACGAATAAAGCGATCAGTCTTCAGTAAGTTCACAAGATATTCTATCATTCTGGCAGTCCACAGTTCAGGCATCATAGCTCAAGTATGTCATTCCATCGTCCATCTACACACGTCGCAATGCTACTATGCCATGGCTAAAGTCATTTTTGTTGTCCAATCTCTGATCTAGGTTCTTTCAGACATTTCGGTCCATGTCGTAATATCACTCTTTCCTTAGGCGATGATAGCTGACACTCTACAACCTAGTGCGTGGGTTCCTGGCGAAGTGAACAAATGGGTACCGAAATATACGCCTATAACATATGGATTAAGGGACAAGGCAAGCGTTCATCTTCTCACACGAATCCTTTCCTAATGCCGCACAGATAACTTCGTTTAGTATTTCCCCCTGCCGAACTGTCCTGTGAGTTCATTGCTTCTTGAAAATAAGCTTCAGGTCTTAACGAGATTACAGCGCTGCCACCCTCGGCGGCGGAATTACACTGATCAAGCTCGTCGCGCCTGAGATCTATGACTCTCTATTTCTTGGGCCCGAGTGCTATTCCCAGAATGATATCTCGCCAGTGGTAGATGATTCACCTCCGGTTGTGCTGGAATCGACAACAGACACCTCATACTGGGCATCTGCTGCTAGAAACTCTCCTACTGTTGGTTGTTTCGCGGTTGCTACAACACACGGTATCCTTCTGGTGGAACAAAACCCTGACACATGGGTCCAAAGCCGTCATGCCGATTTTAAGTCATCTGATACCTTAGCCGTTGACTGGCTGGATCAGAACGTTGTTATCAGCGGAGCTAGAAATGGACAGATCCGTCTATGGGATACAAGGAACAATGGCACGAGTACACGCATGCTTCATCCGAGTTGTACGACCCACGTTAGGAGGTTGAATGAACACATGATAGTAGTTGCTGGATTGATGCACCAGGTAACTTCACCACCTCCCTCTGACCTCAAATCTGTTCCGCAACTTCGCCATTCTTTCAATTCTCGTCTGGCTTCACCAGTAAAGATCAAGTTGACAATGGTTGAATCTCAGATCGTTGAGCATTCAGAAATTCTGCCGCCGTAAGGCAAATATAAGCTAACAGCAGCATGGAGCAGCTCCGCGTTTACGACCTTCGCTTCCCCGCAGAACGCACGCCCGGCGCCCTCACGACACCCTACATGACCTTTCCAACCTACAAGAACTGGGCGAACATCCCACCGCCCGGTTTGGACGTTTGCCAAAATCTCATCGCGGCGGGCACCAGTGATGCATGCATTCAGATTTTCGACTTCAAGAGCGGAGAAGAACTCAAGGTCGGTGAGGACCCCG
>JAABUS010004264.1_pt1 | contig 21014 bp, 20 predicted proteins | sample 5560161 | NCBI WGS metagenome assembly JAABUS01 (sample SAMN10711885, study PRJNA513376) | rock metagenome | isolation source: Antarctica rocks | place: Antarctica: Victoria Land, Trio Nunatak nord | collected 2016-01-04
CCCCACCGGCTTCCGAGACATCACCACCGGGAACAACGGCAAGTGGAGCGCCGCCCCAGGCTGGGACCCCTGCACCGGCCTCGGCGTCCCCAACGGCACCGCCCTCCTCGCTGCCCTACAGCACACCGCTGGCTAATCCGCGCCGACACCATTCAACGGAACACCCCGCCGAGTCGATCCCTCACCCAGCGCAGGCAGGACATGTCCGCGCCGCACGAACACCGACTCCCGTGCGGCTGCTTCCTGCCAATCTGCTCTGCAACCGCCCTTAATACCGGCTTGTACGACTTCGAGGGCCCCCCTGGTGACAGGGTGGTGGGGGCTGTCGGAGCCGAGCCCACGTGGTTGCGGACGAGACCGCGCCTGCCAGGGCAAAACCGCCCGAATCCGCCGATCGGTGAGCGAGCAAGACGCTCATCTTGGGTCACTGCTGGCGGGAATCAGATCGAGCGCTGCTCCCAGGAGGGACGGGCACGCTGTGGCGCCTCCTGGAGGTCCGTCTTGCTTCTTTAGCGACTTCTGGGTCCACGCCAGAGAGGCTGCTCGACGCCACTACAGGGGTCGTCGTTCCATTCCTTCGCCCCAGGCCGCGATGCCGGCTTCATCGACGTCGGGGGCAGCACGCCGGACTCGTGGCGCTACCTCGTCGAGGCGCAGGATGCCGGCCGGTGGGCCGCCGGACACCTACCGCTACCGCTGACCTGCACGGGTCAATTAGCGGATGCCTGAGTGCATGAAGGCGTCCGTGACGCGGCGGGCTGTAAATAGGTAGCCGACTAGGACAGGCAGCGTGGCCAGTGTCGCGCCCGCGAGCATCGGTCCGGGGTTCGCGCCCTCGGTGTTGCCGAACAGCGCCAGGCCGAACTGAACGGTGGCGTGCGATCTGTCCGGCGCGGCGAGTAGCGGCCAGAGGTACTCGTTCCAGGTGTTGATGAACACGAGATGGCGACGGCGCCGAGTGCGGGACGCAGCAGCGGCAGTACGATGTGCCACAGCGCCTGCCAGCTGTTGGCGCCGTCGAGCAGCACGGCCTCGTTGAGGCTGGCCGGGATCGCCGCCACGTGTTGGCGCAGCAGCAGCACGGCCACCGCGCAACTGGACAGTTGCGGCACGATGAGCGCGGTGTAGCTGTTGAGCCAGCCCAGGTGCGACACCATCAGGAACAGCGGGATGAGCAGCGCCTGCGCCGGGATGAGAACCGACACCGTCCCGACGAGCAGGACCAGCTGCCCGAGACGGGTATGGAAGCGCACCAGCGCGTACCCGGCCAGCGTTGCGACGAGCAACTGGAGGTTCATCACCCCGGCCGACATGACGAGGGTGTTCACCAGCAACCGCACGATCGGGAGCTGTCCGATCGCGACGCGGTAGTTGTCGAGCGTCGGTCGCAGCGGCAGCGGATTCGCGCCGTACAGATCGTGCGCTGACTTGAACGAGGCGAGCACGGCGAATGCGACCGGCAGCAGCAGGAAGGTAGCCGTAACGAGCAGGCCCAGGTGCCAGCGCGCGCGGCGCAACACGTTGTCATGCCCCGGCACGATGTCTCCTTCGCAGCAGGGCAATCAGCCCCACCGGGATCGCGAGTGCGATCACGAGGAGGGTGGACCCGGCGGCGGCCCGGCCGCTGTCGAAGTAGGTGAATCCATAGGTGTATAGCCGGTAGTAGATCGTGTCCGTGCTGCCTGTCGGGCCGCCCTGCGTCAGTACGGCGACGTCCGTGAACGACCACTGGCCCGCGTAGACGAGGGTCAGTGCCACGAGCAGCAACAGCGTGCGTCGCAGTTGCGGGACGAGTACCAGCCAGCTGATCTGCAACTCGGATGCACCGTCGATGCGTGCCGCATCGACGGTGTCAGCCTGCACGGTGGAGAGGGCGGCGCTGAGTAGCAGAACGTTGAGGGCGATCACCTTGCCCGAGGTGATCGCGACGATCGCCCACAGCGCGGTGTGCGGGTCGCCCAGCCAGTTCGGCGTGCTCACCCCGACCACCGCGAACATGCTGTGCAGGACGCCCTGCAGCGGATTGAGCACGAACTGCCATGAGATCGCAGTTGCCACCGGAGCCAGTATCATCGGCGCGAACAGCACGCACCGGTAGACGAACGCCGCGGGGCCCGGCCGCTTCCACAGCGCGATCGCCAACAGCAGCGGCAGCATGCCGGCAGCGAACAGCACCGTCCGCCAGGCGGAGTTGGCGAACGCCGGGTCGTCGAGCAGCGCATGGTAGTTCGCCAGGCCGACGAACGTCGCAGGGCCGGAGCTGAGGTGCCAGCGCACGAAGGACAGTGCGACGGTGGCGAGCAGCGGTCCGTAGACCCAGATCGCCAGCGCGGCCAGCACCGGTAGGAGGTAGGGCCAGTGCGCAGCGCCCCGCCTGCGGCCGGGCCGGGCTCCAGGCGGGGTCGTTACGGGTTCGGAGGCCACCGGGCGTCGGCGTTCAATCTCGCGCGCCAGCACCGTCATTGACCTGTCATGGATCGGATCTGCTTGGCGACGCGCGCGAGCGTGCTCGCTGGGTCGGCGCCGTGCATGACGATCGGCTCCACCGCATCGTCCTGAAGGGTGGCGACCGCCTGGGCGGCTTGGTTGCCGCTGAAGAAGGTGTATGGCGTGACCGATTCGAGTTGCGCGAGCGCAGGTCCGATGCAGGCGTCCTTCGCGTAGTAGGGCGCGAGGTAATTCGGGTCCTTGATGAGCTCGGGCCGCAGCGGTAGGTAGCCGATCTTCGAGGTGATGATCCTAAAACCCTGGGCGCTGGTCAGGAACTTGACGAACTGCCAGGCTGCCTGCCGGTGTGCCTCGTCTCTGGCCAGCACGATCAGCCCGGCGCCGGAGAAGGTCGTGTGCGGCTTCTTGCCGGCGAAGCCCGGCATGGCCGCGGTGCGCAGGTCGAAGTTGCCCTTTGATGCCGCCTCCAGGCTGGACAGCAACGCCGTGCTGGTGACGAGCATCCCGAGTTTGCCCGCCTTGAACGCGGCGATGGCGTCGTTCTCGCTCACCGCGGGCTGCGCGCCGGACGTGGTGAGCCGTTGCATCGCGGTGAGCGCCTCGACTGCGGCCGGTTGGTCCAGCGTCACCTTCCCGTCCGCCGAGACGAGGCTGCCGCCGTTGCTGGCGATCACGGACTGGGTGAGGAAGTCGGACTTGGAGGCGTTGGCGATGTCGACGTAGACGCCCGACGCGCCAGTCTTAACGATCGCCAGCCCCGCTGATTGGACTGCGTCGACGGTCGTCGGCGGATGTGCAGGATCGAGGCCGGCCTTCTGGAACAGGGTCGCGTTGTAGAACAGCGTTGGCGTCGAGAGCGTGTACGGCATCGCGGCGACCTTGCCGCGGTGCTCGACGGCCTTAAGCAAGGGTTGCGATATTCCTGCTGTGCTGGCGGACCATTCCGCCGGGGACGGGATGTCCTGCACGGGTGTGAGAGGCAACGTGCCGTAGGCGGCGGCCAGCTTGCTCCAGCCGATCTGCGCCACGTCGGGGGGACTGCCTGCGGCGGTCTCGGTGCGCGCCTTCGTCTGCGCGTCGGCGATGGCTACCCCCTCCGGCTTGATCTTGATCGTCGGGTTGGCGGCTTCGAACGCGTCGATGAGCTGCTGCGTGCCCTGCCCGCCGGTGTCCGGTGTGCCGTAGTTGTAGGACAGGAACGACAGGATGATCGGCCCGCCGCTCGCCGCGTTCTTGTCGGACGAGGACGTGCAGGCGGTTGCGGCTGTCAGGACGGTGGCGGCGATCGCGACGAGGGTGAGACGGCGGCACGTGGGACGCGTCATGACATTGCCTTTCGGGCTGGGACGGGGCGGACTTCGAACGTCTCGCCGGGCTGGGCGAGATGGACCGATCCGGTGAAGGCACGAGCCGCCTCGTCGCGGCGGGTGAGCAGCCAACTGGGGTCGGCGGACGGGAAGTGGGTGAGAACGAGCGTTCGGGCGCCGGCCGTCTGCGCTGCCTGTGCCGCGTTGGCGGCGCTCAGGTGGCCGTGCGGGCCGTGGTCCGTCTCGGTCAGCGTCGTCTCGGCCAGCAGCAGGTCGACGTCAGCGGCCAGCGGCAACAGACCGGGGGCGACACCGGTGTCTCCGGTGTAGGCGAGGCTGCCGGTCGGCGACTCGATGCGGATGCCGCAGTTGGGGGCGCTGTGCCGTAGCTCGTGCAGACTGATCCGCATGTCGCCGACGGTGAAGCGCTCGTCGGGCTGGTACTCGCGGACGTCGAACGCGAGGTCGAACACCCGGTCCAGCACCGGCACACTGGCCACCGGGAACAGCGCGCCCAGCTGCTGCAACCGCTCGGTCGCGCCGGACGGCACGTACAGCGGGACGGCTTCCATCTGCACCCACCGCTGCGGCGCCGCGTCGGGCAGCGGGTAGCCGATGTGGTCGCTGAGTAGGATCTTGCCCAATGGGAGCAGGTCGTAACAGTGGTCGACGTGCAGGTGGGTGATGATCGCCGCGCTGAGCTGATCGGGCGTGGCCAGCGCGCCGAGGGCTGTGGCGACGCCGGGGCCACAATCCAGCAGCACCATCGCCGCGTCGGTGCTGACCAGATATCCGGAACTGGCCTGACCGTTCGCGGGCATGCCTGACCGGCAGCCCAAGATCGTCAATTTCATGGTTGAAACCTGTCGCAAGCTCCATTGCGTCGGCAACGGCGATTTGGCAATCGGCGGATTCCCGCTGCCTATCGCGGCCGCCGGCTCCGGCCTAACTGACGTACGTAGGCCGTGCGTCGTCGAGCAGGTCGAGAAACACCGGCACCGCCGGGTTCGGGTCCTGGTCACGCCATACGGCGTGCACCGTCACCTGCGGGTCAGGGTCCAGGAACGACACGATCGAGAGCCCGTTGGCCGCCAGCGAATCGGCTCGCGCCGCCGAGGCGAAGATCACGATCTGCTGACTGGCTACCATCACCGCCGCAGCGTCACCGTCGTCGAAGACCTCGGCGGCGCTGAAGTCCACGCCGTTGAGCCGCGCGGCGGCTACCACGGCGTCGTACATCGCCGGGCTGGTCAACGGGCTCGGCAGGACGCAGCGGTACTGCGCCAGGTCGGGCCAGGGAACCGGTTCACCCGATGCGAGCGGGTGGTGGTCGGCGCAGACGCCGACCACGGGCAGAGTCAGGATAGACCGCTGGCATAGGCCTTCCTCATCCACCGCGCCGTAGACGAACGCGACGTCCAGTTTGCCGTCGCGCAGCTCCGAGAGCTGACCGCAGGTATGCCGCGGCAGCAGCGAGGTGCTCACGTCCGGGTGCCGATCGTGCAGCAGCGTCAAGGTCGGCGCCAAGATGCGCTGGCCCGCTGGGAAGTTGAAACCGATGCGCAGGTGGCCGCCTCCGCCGGAACCGGCCCAGCGCGCCGCCTCGACAGTGACCTCGCACTGGGTCATCAGCCGTCGAGCCTCCCGGCGGAACGCCTCGCCGGCTGGAGTGAGCCGCACGGTGTGCGAGGTGCGGGCGACCAGTTCCACACCGACCCGGCGTTCGAGCTGCTGCAACTGCTGGCTCAGCGAGGGTTGCGCGATATGCAACCGGGAGGCCGAGCGGCCGAAGTGCAGTTCCTCGGCGAGTACGAGGAAAGAGGTGATATGGCGCAGCTCCATCGACATTCGCATCACGTCCCGTTAGTCGTCAAAATCGTCGCGCCCCCGCGTGCTGCCGTCCTAAATGGGAGGTGACGCCCAGTCGTCCAGTCGGCAAAGTCGCCGCCTGTCCGGGTTCGCCATTGCTACTTGCGTCCGCCGCTGGCGAGAATGGGCGTCTCAGCCGTCCGAGAGAGGCACGCCGTGCGGCTCCGGCCTGGCCTCGGCCTCGGTCGCGTCCAGCAGGCGTACCAGTCCATGCCAAGGCGCCGGGAGAACGCCGACACGGTGGTGACCGGACTCCGCGCGGCAGGTCAGTTTTGGCGCGCGGAGCCGCGCGCACCGGCTCTCGCTACGCGGCCACTGCTTGTCCCAGGATGTTCCATACCGGGAAGCGTTCGTCTTCCGGTGGCGGGATCGGTTGGTTGTACAGTCCCGCCTGCGACCCCGCTGACAGACTCCCCTGGCAAGGACCGTCGACATCGCCTGGGAGCAGAACAACCGGGACGGCACCGGTCGGCGACTCTCGTCGCGACGCGGCAGGCCGGGGAGAGGTTCACCTACGCCTTCTTCCTTCGCGCGTGCGTGCCCGCGATGGGATGGCCACTCACCCAGGGGGAACGCTTCGCTCGGTGTTCACCTGGAGGGGTGTCGCCCGAGAGGACCGGCGCGGTGGAGTAAGGGTGTGAGTGACGACCGGAGAATGTTCGAAGACCACCTCAAGAGGCGCACGCTGCTCGCGTCCGCCGGGCTGACCGGGCTCGCAGCCGCGGCGACGGCGGCCGGGGCGCCACCGGCGGCCGCGGACCGGGCGCCGGCAGGGCGGCGGGGTAGCGCTGGCAACCCGGCCGCGGTCCCAGCGGTCGACGGGCTGCACGTGCAGTTCGGAGCCGACGCGTCCACGCAGGTCGTTGTCTCGTGGCACACCCTGCAGGACGTGGCCGACCCACGGGTCCTGCTCGGCACCGAACGGGAGGGCTACCACCACAGCGCCCGCGCGGCCACCCGCACCTACACCGACGCCAAGTCCGGTCGGGTCGTGCAAGCCCACCACGCCCGACTGTCCAGCTTGTCCCCGGCCACGGAGTACCTCTTCCTCGCCGTCCACGACCGCGCGCAGCCCGAAGCAGGTTCGATGAAGACCGCGCCGAAGGGGCGCAGCGCTGGCTTTACCTTCACCAGCTTCGGCGATCAAGGCACCCCCACGCTGGGCAAGAGGTACCAGCCGCCGGCCGGGGTGAGCATCGCGAACCCGCCGTGGGTCAACGACAACCTCGGCTCGCCCGCCGCGGGGGACACCACGGCGGGCGTGGAGCGCGTGCAGCCTCTGTTCCACCTGTTCAACGGTGACCTCTGCTACGCGAACCTCGCGCAGGACCGGGTCCGCACCTGGTGGGACTTCTGGGAGAACAACACCCGCAGCGCCCGGCACCGGCCCTGGATGCCGTCGGCCGGCAACCACGAGAACGAGCTCGGCAACGGCCCCTTCGGGTATGCCGCATACCAGACCTACTTCGAGCTGCCCGCGGCGGCTGGGCAGACCGACGTCACTCGTGGCCTGTGGTACTCCTTCACTGCGGGCGCGGTCCGGGTCATCTCGATCGCGAACGACGACGTGGTCTACCAGGACGGCGGTAACTCGTACGTTCGCGGATACTCCCACGGAGCACAGCGAAGGTGGCTCGAGTCCGAGCTGCGGACGGCGCGCGCGGACAAAGGCGTGGACTGGGTCGTGGTGTGCATGCACCAGGTCGCGATCTCCACAGCGGACAAGTTCAACGGCGCCGACCTCGGCATCCGCCAGGAGTGGCTGCCCCTGTTCGACCGGTATGGGGTCGACCTCGTCGTCTGCGGGCACGAGCACCACTACGAACGTTCCCACCCGATCCGCGGGCACCAGGACAACGCCACCCTCACCCCCTCACCCGCCGCGACCGCGACGTCCGTGGTCGATACGACCCGGGGCACGGTCCACATGGTCATCGGCGGCGGCGGGACCTCGGTGCCGTCCAACCAGCTGTTCTTCAACCCGCCCGCCTGCCGGGTCATCACCGCCGTAGGGGCTCCCGACCCGGCCACCGGGAAGCGGCCGCCGGTCTACGTCCACGAGGCCGCCCCATGGTCCGCCGTTCGAAACGCCGCCAACTCCTACGGCTTCGCCGCGTTCGCCGTCGACCCCGGCCGCAAGGGCGGGAAGACGACCATGACGGTCACCTACTACGACGTCACCGGCGTCGGCGGCGGGCTGACCAAGTTCGAGACATTCGCCCTCCAGCGTCCCCGCAGCGACAGCTGACTCCACCTCCACGCGCCGCTCCTGGTTCAGGCGCAGTTTCGAGGTCACCCGCCACTTCGGCGGCATCGTGATGGACCAGCAGACCGGCCACTTCGCCGGGAACACGCGGGCTCGCGCCGGTTCGGGGAGTGGAACCTGCAGCGGAAGCAGCTGGCCACCTGGGACAACCGGACTTCTTCATCGACTACCAGGACTGCCGTACGCGGCGACCTCGAGGGGGCACGTCGCCACCCGCAACCAGTCAAGATGGCTGCGGACGGCACCGGCCCGACGATGCGGTCGCGCCGGCGGACAGTGACGAGGGTAACCGCGCCGAGATCCTCACCTGCCACGCCGACGTCGCCCCCGCCGCTGGCTGAGGTGGCCCTGGCCCTCCCCTGGACCGAGCCTGCCGCGCCGCGTAGCCGCGGCAGACGGGGTCATTCGGGAACAGACCGGTGGGTCGCCTGTGGACCGTCGCGGTGCCCTCAGACAGCAGTCGCGGCCGCCGGTTCTCTGGATGGAACGGCCCGTCAGATTGCGGGACGACCGAGCGCGCGGTAGATCCACCCTGCCGATTGCCACCGTGATGGGTCGAGCGCGTTCCGCCCGTCGATGATCTGGCGTTCGCTGACCAGGGGGCCGATAGCGACGGGGTCGAGCTCGCGGTAGTGCTGCCACTCGGTGAGGTGCAGCGTGACGTGGGCTCCCTCCACAGCCTCCGCCACCGTCTGCGCGTAGCGCAGCTCGGGCCGAGCCGCGCGAGCGGTGGGCAGCGCCCGCGGGTCGTGGACCGTCACGGTGGCGCCCGCATGCTGCGCAGCGACGGCGACGTCGAGGGCTGGGGAATCGCGCACGTCGTCGCTGTCGGGTTTGAAGGCGGCGCCGAGAACGGCGAGCCGTCGGCCGCGCAGCGTGCCGCCGCACTGCTCGCGCGCGAAGTCGACCATCCGTGCGCGCTGCCGCCCGTGGATCGCGTCCACCTCCCGGAGGAACGTCAACGCCTGGTCGGGGCCCAGCTCCCCGGCGCGGGCCATGAAGGCCGGATGTCCTTAGGGAGGCAGCCTCCTCCGAAGCCCACGCCGGCGCCGAGGAACTTCCGGCCGATCCGCTTGTCCATGCCGATCGCGTCCGCGAGCCGGACCACGTCTCCGCCGGCGGCCCCGCAGACCTCAGCCATCGCGTTGATGAAGGATATCTTCGTCGCCAGGAACGCGTTGGCCGCGACCTTGACCAGCTCGGCCGTGGGAAGATCGAGCACGAGCCGGGGCGTGCCCGCAGCCAGCGGCACGGCATACACCTGGTCGAGGAGGTCGACGTCCGCCTCCTGGCTCAGTCCCGCCACCCCCTAGACAGAGCCGGTCGGGCATCAGCGTGTCGCGGATCGCGAGACCCTCCCGGAGGAACTCAGGGTTCCACGCCACTCGGACCGCGTCGGCAGCGGGAGCCGTCTTCTCCAGCAGTAGCCGCACGGCGTGGGCGGTGCCGACCGGGACGGTCGACTTGCCCACGACGAGCGCGTCCGGCCGCAGGTGGGGCGCGAGGGCCTCGACCGCTGAGAAGACGTGCGTGGTGTCCGCCGCGTACTCGTCGGGCAGCTGCGGGGTGCCGACGCAGACGAAGTGGACGTCGGCCTCCGCCGCTGCGGACACGTCGGTGGTGAACGTCAGCCGGCCCGTCCGCGTGGTCTCGCGGAGCAGCTCGTCGAGGCCGGGCTCGTACAGGGGCGCCCGCCCGGTCCGCAACGCGTCGACCTTGCAGACGTCGCGGTCGACGCCCACGACCGTGTGTCCCATCCGCGCCAATCCCGCGGCGTGGACGGCCCCGAGGTAACCGGTCCCGATGACCGAGATCGTCAGTGCCACGTCGTCAGTTTCGAGGCTGCGGGGAGCGTGACACCGTCCGCGACGGGCGGGTTCACGCAGGGTTCGCCGAGCCGACGTCCACCGACACTGCGGGTTGGCCGGGACGCCGCCGGCAATGGGTTCAGAAGTCGATCCCGGTCGCGGCATGGTCAGCGGCACCGGACGCGGCCCGTCGGCGATCCGCGGCGACGACTCCGCCCGGTGCGCCGCCGCTTGACCACGACATCGGAGGGCAGCGAGCGTCGGATCCCTCGGCCTGGGAGAGACCGGTCCGGTCGCCCGCGGGCACCGGGCTGCCTGGACGACCCTGCATAGCCGAGCGGGCGAGCACCGCTACGTGTCCGGAGCACGCGTCACCGCCGCCAGACCGGAACCGGCGGCGGCGACGCACTCGGCGCAACGGTCGGGCCACCAGCCCCGGCGGACATCCTGCTCGAGACGCCCGGGCCAGCTCCGGCACGCTGACGACCTCTCCCCCCGGGCGCACGGGCCCTCACCCGTGGACTGCTCCCCTGTCCTGATCAGCAGGCTGGCCAGGGCGTACACCAGCAGCTGCCAGGACAGAGCCGACAGCACCTGCCCGGCGACCACGGCGCCGAACAGCAGGAAGGTGAGCAAGGTCAGTAGCTGACCCTCGGCCTCGGCGAAGGCCGTGGTGCCTTTCAACAGGGACCGGGCGGCGGTGCCGACAGCGAGCCCGGTGACGAAGGACGCGACGAACCCATTGCCCCCCTGCACTTCGCTGCCGGCGTAGGCAATCGCGGGCACCAGGTCGTGCAACGACGTCACGACTGGGGCATCACTCACAGTCCGTGCCGCGCCGGCGGAGTTTCAGACATGCCCCTGGCAGTGCAGAGCCGTGATCTCGGCGCGGCCGCGGCGGGCGTTGTGCGCGACATCGCGAATCCCCCACTCCCGCGGCCGCGGCCGTTCCGGGTCAGGGAAGGTGGAGCGGCCGGCTAGTGCGAGTGTGAGATACCAGCCCGTAGCGATAACGACTCCCAGAACGGAGCAGGCGGCGTAGAACATAGGTCCCTCCCGGCCCGCACGTCGTCGGGCGGGGCCGGCCCCCAGTGTGACACCGCTCACACGGCTGGCCAAGGGTGGTGCTCATAGGGAGGACCTCGGCGCCCCCTGCCCGGGGTCGATCCGCACCGGGCCGGCCGCGGACGGCGCGACCGGGAAATCGAAGATCGCCGTCGGGAGGTAGACGGTCGCGCAGGCGTTGGGAATGTCGACGACGCCAGAGAGGCGGCCCTCGATCGGTGCAGCACCCAACAGCAGGTACGCCTGCTCGGGTGCATAGCCGAAAGTGGTCAGGTAATCGATCGCGTGCAGGCAGGCTCGTTGGTAGGCCAGGTGGGAGTCGAGATAGCGCTGCTCACCGTCGAGGGTGACCGAGGTGCCCGAGAACGCCAGCCACTCCGAGTACTGCGGGTCGGTGTTGCCCGGCATGAAGATCGCGTTCTCCGTCACGCCGTACGTCGTCATACCCTCCTTGATCACCTCGACGCGCAGGTCGATGAAACCGCCCATCTCGATCGCGCCGCAGAAGGTGATCTCTCCGTCGCCCTGGGAGAAGTGCAGGTCGCCGACCGAGAGGTTCGCCCCCTCGGCGAAGACGGGGTAGAAGACCCGCGTCCCCTTCGTCAGGTTCTTGATGTCCTGGTTGCCACCGTTCTCGCGCGGGGGGGCGGTCCGCGCGGCCTCACCGGCGACGCGGGCGAGCTCGGACTCTGCGAGCCCGCCGAGGATGACTGACTCGGGGTTCGGCGGCAGGGCCAGGGGCGGGACCCGCTCGGGATCGGTGGCGATCAGGGCCCCCTCGCGCGCGTTCCACGTCCGCAGCAGGTCGGCGCTGGGTGCGGTGCCCATCAGACCTGGGTGCACGATTCCGGTGAAGGACACGTGCGGGACGTGCCTCGAGGTCGCCGTCCCGCCGGTGAAGTCCCACACGGCCTTGTAGGCGTCGGGAAACTGCTCGGTCAGGAAGCCGCCACCGTTGCCGGTCGGGAAGATGCCGGTGTAGCCCCAGCCCTGCCCGGCCAGCGGACCGGAGTCCTCTTGGGGGATCGGGCCGAGGTCCAGGAGGTCGACCACCAGCAGGTCGCCCGGCTTGGCTCCCTCGACGGCGATCGGCCCGGAGAGGACGTGCACACCGGAGAGCGGGGCGTCGCGCACGTCGTCGGCGGAGTCGTCGTTGTGGATGGCGCCGTCGAACCATTCCCGGCAGTGCACGCGGAAGGAATCGCCGGGCGTGACCGTGACCGCGGCCGGGATCTCGGGATGCCAGCGGTTGTGACCGACGATCTGTTGGTCGGTGAAGGTGCGGGTGGAGTCTAAGGGGAAGACGAGCTCGGGCATGGTGTCCTCTCGTGGCGGGCCCTGCCGCGCAGAACCGCGGCTCAGCGGTGGGTGATCGGTCAGGGGCGGGGCAGCCGGGCCTGCAACGGACTCGGCGCCATCGGCCTGCGCCCGGTCCGTCCCGGCGGTCGGGCCACGACCTCGGGTTCGTGCGCCGAGCGGCGGGTGGCCTCGACGAGCCGAGTGGAGATGTTCGGCTCGTGCCCGATTGCCGGCGCGGTGAACCGGCGTACGGCCTGCGAGCCACAGTGCGGGCAGGGCACAGCACGGGGAACCTCGGCGATGCGGAAGAACTGGTCGAGGTCACCGCAGCCGCTGCAGGTGAAGGCGTAGGTCGGCACTACCTCTCCGTCGGCAGGTCGTAGACCGGGCAGTCCGCGACACCGATGGTGTCCCGGGTGAGCGCCTCCACTTGTTTCTGCGCAAGCGCGGGGTCCTCCACCCAGGTGCGGTAGAAGTCGAAGGGACACTCCGCCACCCCGCTATCGCCGTCGCCTGCGTTGTGCACGCCGGTGTACCCGCGGTGCAGGAGCTTGAACAGGTGGTTCTGGGACTGGTCGTTGCGGCGGGCGTCGCGGATTGCGGAGACCGAGAGCTGGGCGTACTGGATGCCGTACTCCTCCTCGCCGCACTCCCCCAGCGTTCGGCCGTCGAAGCCGACGATCGCGGAGTGGCCGAAGTAGGAGTAGACGCCGTCGAAGCCGCTGGCGTTTGCGACCGCGACGTAGCAGTTGTTGGCCCACGCCATCGCCTTGGCCATCATCACCTGCTGGTCCTTGGCGGGGTACATGTAGCCCTGCGGCCGCACGATCAGCTCCGCACCCTTCATGGCGCAATCGCGCCAGATCTCTGGGTAGTTGCCGTCATCACAGACGATCAGCGAGACCTTAAGACCCTTGGGTCCGTCGGTGACGTAGGTCGCGTCGCCGGGGTACCAGCCCTCGATCGGCACCCAGGGCAGGATCTTGCGGTACTTCTGCACGATCTCGCCGCGGTCGTTGATCAGCACCAGCGTGTTGTACGGCGGTTTCGCGGGATGGTCCTCGTGGCGCTCCCCAGTGATGGAGAAGACGCCCCAGGTCCCGGCCTCGCGGCAGGCGGCCCCGAAGATCTCGGTTTCCGCGCCGGGGACGACCGAGGCCGTTTCGTACATCTCCTGCTTGTCGTACATGATCCCCTGGGTCGAGTACTCGGGGAACACGACGAGGTCCATACCGGGCAGTCCGGATTTCATCCCGATCACCATCTCGGCGATCTTCCGGGCGTTGTCCAGCACCTCGGCCGTGGTGTGCAGGCGAGGCATCTTGTAGTTGACCACCGCGACCCCGACCGTGTCGGGGCTCGAGGCGATGTCTCCGTGTCGCATGGTTGCTCCTTTTCGGGTCGCGGGTCAGGCCGGTGCGCCGACACCCGGCATGCCGAGTGAGGTTGTGCTTGCGGTCTTGCACATGTCGTGGCAGTTCTTCTCCAGGGAGCAGCACAGGCTGCAGACCGTGGACTCGATGTAGGGGCAGTCGGCCATGTCGGGTAGCTCGTAGGCGATTCCACAGCTGCCGCAGGTCAGCGACGCGCTCTCGACGACGCCGCTCAGGTGCTCGCCAGTGAGCTCGTTGGGCCGCGCGAGGTAGTATTTGCCCTTCGTCACGATCGCGATGACCGGGGAGAGTACGACTGCCAGGACCAGCGCGATCATCGGACTGAAGGCGTAGGTCCAGCCGTCGCCGAAGAGCTTGAAGAACGCCGCCACCGAGACCACCGAGGCGATCGTCATGGCGCCGAAGCCGACCGGGTTGATCGTGTAGAGGTAGGCACGCTTGAACTCGATGTACCTCGGGCTCAAACCGAGCGGCTTGTTGATCACGAGGTCGGCGAAGACGGCGCCGATCCAGGCGATGCCCACGTTGGAGTAGAAGCCGAGGATCGTGTTCAGGAAGGTGAACATGTTCGCCTCCATCAGGATCAGTGCGATCCCGACGTTCAGGGCGACGTAGTAGACGCGCCCGGGGTGGCGGTGGGTGATCCGGGAGAAGAAGTTCGACCAGGACAGCGAGCCCGAGTATGCGTTGGTGGTGTTGATCTTGACCTGGCTGAGCACCACGAAGAAAGTGGCGACGACGAGTGTGGCCCAGCCAAGGTAGGGCTTCATGGCGTCGAAGTACTGGTTGATCGGCTGGGTTGCGCCAGCGGCACTGGCGCCGGCGGCGATCGCGGCGACGGCGAGCACGGCTCCACCGAGTTGCTTGGCCGCACCGAGGACGACCCAACCGGGCCCGGCCACGGTGGTGGCGGCATTCCACGACTTCTTGTTCGCGGCCGTCTTCTTCGGCATGAACCTCAGGTAGTCGGCCTGCTCACCGATCTGGGCGATCAGGGAGAGCGCGACTCCCATGCCGAGCCCGAAGCTGGTCCAGTTGAAGCCAGCGTGCGCACCATCGGTGCCCGCGAAGGAGGCCATGTGGCCGTACGCCCCGGGGTTCTTGATCGCGACCGCGAGGAACGGGGCGACGAGCAGGAGCAGCCAGATGGGCTGGGTCCACACGTGCAGCTTCGAGAGCGCCTTCATCCCGTAGACCACGATCGGGATGATCATCAGCGACGTGACGAGGTACCCCAGCCAGAGGGGCATGCCGAACGCCAGCTCGAAGCCCTGGGCCATGATGGAACCCTCGAGGGCGAAGAAGATGAACGTGAACGAGGCGTAGATCAGCGAGGTCAGCGTCGAGCCGAGGTAACCGAACCCGGCGCCTCGGGTGAGCAGGTCCATGTCGACGCCGTACTTCGCGCATGCCCGGGCGATGGGGACGCCGGTGACGAAGATGATCGCTGCGGCCGCAAGGATCGCCAAGACGCCGGAGGGGCCGCCGTGGGTCAGCACGATCGAGGCACCGATCGCGAAGTCCGCAAGGTAGGCGATGCCACCGATGGCAGTGGTCGCGACGACGAATGGCGTCCACCTGCGGAACGAGTAGGGAGCGTAGCGCAGCGAGTAGTCCTCCAAGGTCTCACTGGCTGCAGCCTTCTGGTAGGTGCGTTTAGGGGCGTCCTCGGTGATCAGTTGACCGGGCGAAAGATCGGCGGCGGCATCAGCTGCCTCGGCCGGTCCGGTGTGGTGGCTCATAGAGGTCCTCCAGGTGAGATTCGACAGCTTCGGGAAGTGCCTCCCCCGACCTGGCCAGCAGAGCCCGGGGAGGCCTTGCATGCCGCAGCCTTGCCGCCGGGCAAATCGTCGCCATCACCGAGACGTAACGTCTCCGTTAACTCTGCCCCGCATGCAGGAATACCTCAGTGCGCGTTGCGGGAAGGCAGCACGGTGATGGGCTTGTGATCGTCTCGGACCCAGTCCGGCCAGCGCCCGTTGCTGCTCCTGCGGTTCGTTGCCTCGTGGGGACCTTTCACTCCGGTCACGACCGAGACGACCTCTGTTCCCGACGGCGTGATCACAACAGTCCTCACCGTCGGGAGCTGTTGACAGACCTCGACGCCGTGATCGCGAAGGGCGTTCGCGGTGGCCGCCTACGGGAACTGGACCAGATCAGAGCGACTCCAACTCGACCACCAGGAGTTCCGCGCCCCGGCCAGCATCTCTCGCCCCGATGACAGGTCCAGTCCGCCGGACTCGGGATCGAGCCCGGACCGAGCCCGGATCGAGCGCCGTTCTCGAACTGCAGCGGGAGATGGTTGACTGGTGACGTCTAGACCGTGTGGCGTCGCACAGCCCTGTATCCGTCCTGGAGCCGACCGGAGATCACCATGCACCTCACACCAGCAGACACCGAGAAGCTGCTGCTGTCCGTCGCGGGAATGGTGGCGCGGGACCGGCTGGCACGCGGCGTCCTGCTGAACTATCCAGAGGCTGTAGCCCTGTTGAGCACGTGGATCCTGGAACGTGCCCGAGAGGGGGCTCTGGTGGCTGATCTGATGGATGAGGGACGCGGGGTGCTCGACCGCGGGCAGGTGATGGACGGAGTTGCGGAGATGCTCGACGATGTCCAGGTCGAGGCCACCTTCCCGGACGGGCGCAAGCTCGTCACCCTCCGCCACCCCATCGACTAAGGACGGAGGACCTGATCATGCACCTCGCGACCTCAGGCCCGGGCGCCATGCGCACCCGTCCGGGAACCATCGAGATCAACGCCGACCGTGCCCCCGACGAGCGGGTCACCCTGGTCGTCCTCAACACCGGAGACCGGCCGGTCCAGATCGGCTCCCACCTGCACCTGCCCGACGCGAACACGGCGTTGCAATTTGACCGGGAGCGGGCGCACGGCTTCCGTCTCGACGTCCCGAGCGGGACCTCGGTGCGGTTCGAGCCGGGGGTGTCGCGAGAGGTCGACCTGGTCACGCTGAGGGGTCGACGAAGGGTTCCCGGGATCCAGATCACCGACCGAGGCATTCACGGGGCACTCGATGGCTGAGATTGACCGAGAGCGATACGCGGCACTGTATGGACCGACCGAGGGCGACCAGTTGCGTCTGGGTGACACCGATCTGTGGATCGAGGTCGAGCGTGACCTCACGGCCGGCGGCGAGGAGGCGGTCTTCGGAGGTGGGAAGTCGATCCGCGAGTCCATGGCCCAAGGACTGCGGACGAGCGCGGCTGGTGCCCCTGACACCGTCATCACCAATGTCGTGGTGCTCGACCACTGGGGAGTGGTCCGCGCCGATGTCGGCATCAAGGACGGACGCATCGTTGGCATCGGGCGCGCCGGCAACCCCGACATCGCGGACGGTGTCGATCCGGCCCTGGAGATCGGGCCGGGCACCGACATCGTCGCTGGGGAGGGACGAATCCTCACCGCGGGCGGGATCGACCTGCACGTCCACTTTCTCTCAACCAGTCAGGTGCACGAGGCCCTGGCGGCCGGGATGACAACGCTCGGCGGTGGTGGGACCGGGCCTTCGGAGGGTTCCAAGGCCACCACGGTGACGCCGGGACCCTGGCACCTGCGCTCGGTTCTGCGCGGGCTGGACCACCTGCCGGTCAACCTGCTGCTCATGGGCAAAGGCAACACCGTGAGCGCCGAGGCTTTGCGCGAGCAGGCCGCCGGCGGTGCGGCCGCGCTGAAGGTCCACGAGGACTGGGGCTCGACCCCGGCCGCAATCGACGCCGCCCTGCGGGCGGCGCAGGAGTACGGACTGCAGGTCGCGCTGCACAGCGACAGCCTCAATGAGGCCGGCTATGTCGATTCCACACTGGACGCCATCGCCGGTCGCAGCATCCATGCCTTCCACACCGAGGGTGCCGGGGGCGGTCACGCGCCCGACATCATCACGATCGCCGGGCGCCCGAACGTGCTGCCGGGGTCGACCAACCCGACCCTTCCGCACACGGTTAACACCGTGGCTGAGCACCTGGACATGCTCCTGGTGTGCCATCACCTGAACCCGGCCGTCCCCGAGGATCTCGCCTTCGCCGAGTCCCGGATCCGGGCCACCACCATCGCTGCGGAGGACCTGCTGCACGACATGGGCGCTCTGTCGATGACGTCCTCGGATGCCCAGGCGATGGGCAGGATCGGGGAGGTGGTCACCCGGACCTGGCAGACGGCGCACGTGATGAAGGCCAGGGTGGGCAGCCTGGGGTCCGACCTGCTGGCAGACAACCTGCGCGCGCGTCGCTACGTCGCGAAGTACACCATCAACCCTGCTGTGGCCCATGGGATCGACCACGAGGTCGGGTCGATCGCCGTCGGCAAGCTGGCTGACCTCGTCGTGTGGGACCCGAGATTCTTCGGCTTCCGCCCCGACGTGGTCATCAAGGGCGGGGCCATCGTGTGGGCGGGGCTCGGGGATCCCAACGCCTCGATCCCCACGCCTCAGCCCGTGATGCAGCGGCCGGCTCTGGTCGGCGATGGACCGGCTGCCGCTGATCTCGCCGTCACGTTCGTCGCGCCTTACGCCTTGGACCAGGGGCTCAGCGAGACACTCTCCCTGCGTCGCCGACTGGTCGCGGTGAAGCCGACCCGCGAGGTCGGCAAGGCCGACATGGTGCTCAACGACGCCTTGCCCGAGATCGCGGTGGACCCGGAGACCTTCGCGATCACCATCGATGGTGAGCTCGTCGTCCCACGTCCGGCCACCGAGCTGCCACTGGCGCAGTTGTACTCGCTGTTTTGATGGCCGGTTCTCGATGAGTGACCTGTCCCTGCTGCTCCTCGCTGATGGCAGGCTCCCCGTGGGGGGGCACACCCAGAGCTCCGGCCTGGAACCCGCTCTGCGGGCCGGCCTGCTCGTCAGCCAGGTACCGGAGTTCCTGGCCACCCGGCTACGCACCATCGTGAGCGTGGATGCGGGTACCGCGGTCGTCACCCGAGAGCTGGCGCTGGCCGGCCGGTCACTGCAGCCCGCCCAGGCTGCGTGGGAGGCGAGGACGCCGAGCGAGGTGGCTCGCGCGTCGTCGGCGGCCTTGGGACGTGGAACCGCGCGGCTGCTCTCCCAGTGTTGGCCCCAGCATCCTGCAGGCCGGGCGTTGGCCGACCTCACGTCTCCCCCGCGACCAGTCGCGGTGGGTGCGTTGGCCGCGGCCGCCGGCCTGTCCGCAGCGGAGACTGCGCTGCTGGTGTGCTATGAGGATCTCCAGTCGGTCTGCTCGGCAAGCCTGAAGCTGTGGCCCCTGGACCCGCTCGACCCGGTCGGATGGGCACTCAGGTCAGCTCCGCTCCTGGACGAGGTCGTCACCCTGGTGACAGGACTCACCGATCCCGACGACATCCCGGCCCGCGCCGCCCCCGCCCTCGAAGAGTGGGTCCACCGGCACGCCACAGCAAATCGGAGGTTGTTCAGTGCCTGACTCCCCTGCTCCCGACGTACGTCGAACCCTGCGGCTCGGCGTGGCCGGTCCCGTGGGGACCGGTAAGTCCTCACTCATCGCTCTGCTCTGCCGCGAGCTCTCCGTGTCGCTCTCGATCGCCGTCGTGACCAACGACATCTACACCGACGAGGACGCCCGTATGCTGCGCGCCGCCGGTGTCCTCGACCCGGCACGGATCCGCGGAGTGGAGACCGGGGCCTGCCCCCACACTGCCATCCGCGACGATGTCTCGGCAAACCTCGCCGCCGTCGAGGACCTCGAGGCCGAGTTCGCGCCGCTCGATCTCGTGCTGGTCGAGTCCGGAGGTGACAACCTGACGGCCACGTTCTCGCCGGCACTCGTCGACGCCCAGATCTTCGTGCTCGACGTCGCCGGCGGGGGCGACGTGGCTCGCAAGGGCGGCCCCGGCATCGCCCGCGCCGACCTGCTGGTGATCAACAAGACCGACCTGGCGCCCCATGTGGGCGTAGATGCGGAGCTCATGGCCCGGGACGCCGCGGCGGCCCGCGACGGCGGTCGGGTGGTCGCCCTGTCGCGCACCGACGCCCATTCCGTAGCCGAGCTGCGTTCCTGGGTGTCCCAGATGCTGTCCGACCACCAGCACGGCCGGCACACCCCGGCGGATCCTGGGCCGATGGCCCCACACCGGCACTCAGCCGAGGAGCCGCTCCACTCCCATGATCACCGTTCCTGAGGCCCCCAGCCGCGCGCGCCACCCGGGTCGCCGTGCGGCATGGAAGTCCCGGCGGCCCGTGCCGCGTGGACCTCGGCCGCGGATTGCTGGCGCCTCAGCTGCTCGACAGGAACGAGCACGCCGCCCGGATCGCCCTGGTGTCCACGATGGCCACCTTGCTCGCAGGGGACCAACTCGACATCGAGGTTCACGTCGAGGCGGGTCTACGCCTGGACCTTGTCGACGTCGCGGCCACCGTGGCCCACCACGGCCGCGGAGGACCACCTGCCCGGATCAGGCTGAACCTTGTGGTGGACCGGGCAGCCACCCTGGTCTGGGAAGCCGAACCGCTGGTGGTCTGCCACGGCGCGGACGTCGCACGCATCACCCGCGTCGAGGTCGCCGAGGGCGCTCGGTTGCTGCTGCGCGACCGGATCGTGCTGGGCCGCCACCGCGAGGCCGCCGGTTCGCTCTCCTGCCGTACCCGGATCGCGCTCGGGAACCGCCCCGCGCTGGCAGAAGACCTGGAACTGGCCGCACCCGCCCTACCAGAGCAAGGAGGTCGGACCACCCCACGCGTGCTGGGCGCCAACACCGTGATGGACACCGTCACCGCGGTCGGCTGGCAACCCACACGGTACGACGACCCGGGCGGGCCGAGTGTCTTCGAGCTCGCCGTCCCTGGAGCAGTGGCACGTCTTCTCCGCACCGAGACCCACCAGAGCTCCTGTACGCCACTCTGGGCGAGCTGGCAAAGCCAGCTGGCCGGCAGGAGCTGACACCAAGCCGGAAGGCGCAACGCCGGGATCCGCGATTGTGCGCGTCTCTGCCTTCGGTTCCAAGGCGCAGGCGGATTACGCCCCGTGCTTCGGAGTGTCATGGGAGTCTCTGTCGGGTAGGTCGACCGCGCGCGGGGGGCAGGCTCCTCACCCCGCTGGCCGTAGGGCGCGGCTACGCCGGCACCTGGACCGGTCTTGCGACCTGGGCCACGCGGTCCCCCGCACGACCTCAACGCCGCGGGAGCCAAGGTCAAACTGCCGAAGTGGTCACATGACAACGAGGTCAGCCGCCCCGCCTCGCCAAGGCGACGTGTGTAGTAATCGTGGAATCGTGAGCTCGAAGACCTCTTCACACGTGACGACTCGCTCCCGCGACGGAATCGCCGAGGCGAGGCAGTTGAGAAACGTCGTCTTGCCGGCCTGGGTGCCCCCGGCCACGAGGATGTTCAGTCCCGCGACGACGCATGCCTCGAGGAACTTCGCCGCCTGCCTCGTCACCGTGCCGAGTCGCACGAGGTCGTCCAGGTGGTTCGCCTTGACGACGAACTTACGGATGTTGACGTGCCAGTGGTCCTTCGTGATGTCTGGGATGACGACGTGCAGGCGGGAGCCGTCCAGAAGGGTCGCGTCGACGAACGGCGAGGACAGATCCACTCGTCGTCCAGAGCTGC
>JAABUS010004265.1_pt1 | contig 21009 bp, 22 predicted proteins | sample 5560161 | NCBI WGS metagenome assembly JAABUS01 (sample SAMN10711885, study PRJNA513376) | rock metagenome | isolation source: Antarctica rocks | place: Antarctica: Victoria Land, Trio Nunatak nord | collected 2016-01-04
CACCTGGTCGGGCTTGTCCGACTTGTCGTCGCTCATTGCAGCAGACCTCGCATCTCCGAGGTCGGAGACGCCGCCAGTGCGGCCTGCTCGTCGGACTCGATCTCGGCGAGTCGGTGCGCGCCGAGCTTGGCGTGCTGGATGTCGTCGTGCAGCTTCAGGATCGCGTCGATGAGCATCTCCGGCCGCGGCGGGCACCCGGGGAGGTACATGTCGACGGGCACCACGTGGTCGACGCCCTGGACGATCGCATAGTTGTTGAACATGCCCCCGCTGCTGGCGCAGACACCCATCGCGAGCACGTACTTCGGGTTGGCCATCTGGTCGTAGATCTGGCGCAGGACGGGGGCCATCTTCTGGCTCACCCGCCCCGCCACGATCATCAGGTCGGCCTGACGGGGGGAGGCACGGAAGACCTCCATGCCGAAACGGGCCAGGTCGTAGCGCGGACCGCCCGACGTCATCATCTCGATGGCACAGCAGGCGAGGCCGAACGTTGCCGGCCACAGGGACGCCTTGCGGAAGTAGCCAGCGAGCCCCTCCACGGAGGTCAGCAGGACGCCCGACGGAAGCTTGTCTTCTATCCCCACGTCGGCCCTCCCTCGCTTCGTTCACACATGATCAGTCCCACTCCAGGCCGCCGCGCCGCCAGACGTAGGCGTATGCAACGAAAACGGTGGCGATGAAGAACGCCATCTCGACCAGGCCGAACATCGCCATCGAGTCGAAGTACACCGCCCACGGGAACAAGAAGATGATCTCGATGTCGAAGACGATGAACAGCATCGCGGTGATGTAGTACTTCACCGGGAACTTGCCGCCGCCGACCGGCTGAGGGGTCGGCTGGATGCCGCACTCATACGAGTCGAGCTTGGCGCGGTTGTAGCGCTTGGGTCCGAGGAGCGAACTGGCGACGACGGAACCCACCGCAAAGAGCGCGGCGAGCGCACCGAGCCCCAGGATGGGGATGTAAGAGTTCACCTGGGCTAGCTCCCTTCTTCTTCCTTGCTCGTACGGCTGGGTCTGATCGGGTTTCGGTTCGGTGTCAGCATCGTAGTGACCGCCGCTCAGGCCGCGGGGGCGACCTTCGACAGGCCGTTGACGATCCGGTCCATGGCATCACCGTCGCGGGGGTCGGTGAGGTTCGCGAGCAGCTTGAGCGCGAACCGCATCAGCATCGGGCGCGGCAGCCCGTGCCTGGTGGCGTACTGCATCAGCTTGGGGTTGCCGATGGCCTTTACGAAGACCCGGCCCAACGTGTAGTAGCCGCCGTAGCGTCGATCGAGGGCGGTGACGTAGCCCTCGAGCGCGCGCTCGTGGCCGGCCACCGTCGTACGGCTGAGCGCCTCCGTGATGACCTCAGCGGCCATCTCACCGGACTCCATCGCGTAGGCGATGCCCTCGCCGTTGAAGGGGTTGACCATGCCGCCGGCATCGCCGACCAGCAGCATGCCGTTCGCGTAGTGAGGTTTGCGGTTAAAGCCCATCGGCAATGCGGCACCCCGGATCGGCTGGGTGCGGTTGTGCTCCCGGAAGCCCCACTCCTCGGGCGTGTGGTCGAGCCACTGTCTCAAAAGCTGGTGGTAGTCGACGTGCTGGAACGCCGACGACGTGTTGAGGATGCCGAGCCCGACGTTGACGGTGCCGTCGCCGACGCCGAAGATCCAGCCGTAGCCGGGCAGCAGCGCGCTCGAGCCTGGTTCGCCGTCCCAGAGCTCCAGCCAAGACTCCAGCCAGTCGTCGTCGTGTCGCAACGACCTGTAGTAGGTCCGGACCGCGACCCCCATCGGCCGGTCGTCGCGCTTGCGCAGCCCCATGGCCAGGCTGAGTCGGGTGGAGTTGCCGTCGGCAGCGATCACGATCGGTGCTCTGTAGGTCACCTCGTCGCCGACCTTGCGACCGGAGCCGCCATGGGACTCCTCCTCGACCGGCTTGGCGGTCACCCCGACGATGCGGCCGTCGGCGTCGAGCACCGGCCCCGTCACCGCCGTGCGCTCGTGGAGACGGGCGCCGTTCTTTTGCGCGTGGCGGGCCAATATCTCGTCGAAGTCGAGACGGGTGCGGACGAGCCCGAAGCTCGGGTATGCGGCCAGGTCCGGCCACGGCAGCTCAAGCCGGTGTCCACCGCCGACGATCCGCAGGCCCTGATTCTTGATCCAGCCGGGCGCGTCGATGTCGATGCCCAAGTCGATCAGCTGCCGGACGGCGCGGGGGGTCAACCCGTCGCCGCAGACCTTCTCACGCGGGAATGCCGTCTTCTCGAGCAACAAGACGTCGACGCCGGCTCGGGCGAGGTAGCTGGCAGCAGTCGAGCCGCCGGGACCGGCGCCGACGACGATGACGTCAGCCTGCCGCTCGTCGGTGGAGGGCTTCGTCATGGCCGCTCCTTCGTGCGCCTGCGGGTGTCGCTCGGGCTGTGCTGCGTGGCGCGCGGCGTACGTGTGAACATGTGAAAACGTTCACGAACGCCGGCGACTGCCAGTGTAGGACGGAAAGTCCGGCGACACACCACCGGTCCGCCGCAGTCAGCGCGGGCCCTCCACACCGCCAGGGCGCGGCGGAAAATCAGCGGCGCGAGACGCCGTAGACGTGGGTGATCTCCAGCCGGCACACCAGCCGCCGGTCGCCGACCATTGCCCGGCGGTACTCGCCCCAGTCGGGGTGGTCCTCCCCGCGAACGTTGCGATAGAGCTCGACGAGCTCCTCCACGGCCGCGTCGTTCGGGTCCTGTGCCACTCCGGACAAGGCGACGTGTCCCTCGACCACGGTGTACGCCCATCCGTCGGCGCTGGTGACGTAGAGAGACGCGCGTGGGTCGCGTCGCAGGTTCGCCGTCTTCGCTCGGTCATCGGTGATGGAGATGCGGACGCGTCGGGCGTCCGCGTCGTACTCGTAGTTGATGTTGGACAGCTGGGGACGCCCGTCGCGCTTGAGTGTCACGAGCACGCCGAGGTTGCCCTCCGCCAGCAGCGCGAGCAGAGCTGGATCGATCGACATGCGTGCACTCTGGCAAACCGTCCGCTCCACCGCAACGCGCCGCCGCGACTCGACAGGGTCACACGTTGCTCGAACCACCCGCACGTCGGAGCTTTCCGCGGGGGAGCCGGCGATCCGCCGCTACAAAGGTCGTGCCGAGGGCCAATACCAGCACCGTCACCCCGACGGCGTTGAGCGCGACCCGGCCGAGGCCCAGATCACCGGAGTCCAGGAACGGATAGGGATACCAAGCGGACGCTGCACCCAGCAACTGCGTGTAGACGAAGTAGACCAGTGGCCAAACGATGACGAGTCCGAGGACCCGGAAGTCTGCCCGGGCCGACGGACCGAACAACAGCCAGCCCCCCACGGTCATGACTGGGGCGACGTAGTGGAAGAGCAGGTCCGTCAGCCACGGCGCCCCTTCGAGGTCGAGCAGCGGACGCAGCACGACGATGTACACCGCGAACGTGACGGCCATGCCGAGGATCGCTGCGAACCGTGCCAGCCGCCACCCGATGCCGTCACGGTCGGGGTCGCGCAGCAGAAGTGACGCCGTCACCATGGAGACGATGTTGCTCTGCACCGTGAAGTAGCTGAAGAAGCGCAGCACTCTTTCCGGGCCGGCGGCCGATCCCCCGTCGTCCTCGACCAGCACGTTGACGCCGCGGACGACAAGAACCAGCTGGATCACGATCGCGCTCGCGATCACGAGGACAGTGCAGGCGTGCCAGACCGCGGCCACGCGTGCCGACCTCACTGCGTGGCTCTACGAGGGTTGACCACCGGCACGCCCCGATCATCGCAGGCGGCGTGGCGCGTCGGCCAGGCTTCGACGCGTCATGATCCGGTCTGCGCCCGGGCCAGCCGTTGCGTCCGCCGGTCAGCGGGTGGCCCGGTGGAGGGCGACGATGCCGCCGGTGAGGTTGCGCCACTCGACCGTGCGCCACCCGGCGTCGCCGATGACGGTGGCGAGCCCTGGCTGGTCGGGCCAGGCCTGGATCGACTCGGCGAGGTAGACGTAGGAGTCGGGGCTCGACGACACCCGCCTCGCCACGGCCGGCACCGCCTTCATCAGATACTCCTCGTAAACCGTGCGAAACGGCGCGTACGTCGGGTGGCTGAACTCGCACACGACGAGCCTCCCGCCGGGCTTGGTCACCCGCAGCATCTCGGCGAGGGCGCGGCGGTGGTCCGCGACGTTGCGGAGCCCGAACGAGATCGTGGCCGCGTCGAACGTCGCGTCCGCGAAGGGCAGCCGGGTCGCGTCCCCGGCTACGAACGGCAGCCGCGGCCGATGTCGCTTGCCGACTCTGAGCATGCCGACCGAGAAATCGCAGGGGATCGCGGTTGCACCCTCGAAGGCGAACGTGGCCGAGCTCGTGCCGGTGCCGGCGGCCAGGTCGAGCACGGTGTGGCCGGGTCGGGCGTCGACCGCCGCGACAACGGCCCGGCGCCAGCGCCGGTCCAGCCCGATGGACAGCACGTCGTTGGTGAGGTCGTAGCGCTCAGCGACGTCGTCGAACATCGCCGCGACCTCGTGCGGCTGCTTGTCCAGGTTCGCTCTGCTCATGCCCTCGAGCCTCCCACGCACCCCTCCACTGCGAGTCGTCCGACTCCGTGCGGACACTCGGCGCAGCCGCGAGCCGGACGAATCCGAACGCTAGGCTAGGTGGCCGTGACGACGACCCTGGCATCGCGCTCCCCCCAGGAGGCGCCCCTCGTCGCCCGCACGGTCGTCATCGACGATCCCGGCCCCCTGCTCGCCCTGCTCCCGGCCACCTCGCCCCTGTCGTGGGTTCATCGCGGCAACGGGTTGGTCGCCTGGGGCGAGGTGACGCGCTGCGAACCCTCAGGAGCGGGACGGTTCGTGACCGCGGAGGCGTGGTGGCGTGGGCTGGCCGAGCGCGCGGTCGTGCGTGACGAGGCCGACGCACCCGGCACTGGCCTGGTCGCGTTCGGGTCCTTCGCGTACGCCGACGAACCCGGCCGCTCCGTGCTGGTGGTGCCGTCGGTGGTGGTGGGCCGGCGCGGCGAACTGTCCTGGGTCACCACGATCTCGCCTGGAGTGCTCGGACCTATCCCGGCCATCGGCGCGACCGACGAGCCGGGCGCCCCGCACGATGTCGCATTCAGCGACGGTGCCATGGGCGGTGCCGACTGGGAGGTGGTGGTCGCCGAGGCGGTGCGCCGCATCCGCGGCGGGGAGCTCGAGAAGGTGGTGCTGGCCCGCGACCTGATCGCCGAGCTCGACGTGCCGCTGGACGTCCGCGCCCCGCTGGCCCGACTCGCCGAGCGCTACCCGTCGTGCTGGACGTTCCACGTCGACGGACTGTTCGGGGCGTCCCCCGAGATGCTCGTGCGCCGCGAGCGTGGGCTCGTCACCAGCCGCGTCCTCGCCGGCACGATCCGGCGTACCGGCGACGACGCGCACGACCTGGCCCTGGCCGCGACGCTGGCCCGGTCGTCGAAGGACCTGGAGGAGCACGAGTTCGCGGTGCGCTCGGTCGCCGACGCGCTGGCGCCGTACTGCCTGAGCACGAACGTCCCCGAGAGCCCGTTCGTGCTGCACCTGCCGAACGTGATGCACCTCGCGACCGACGTCACCGGCGTACTCGACGACCGCACCAGCGCGCTTGGCCTGGCCGCCGCGCTGCACCCGAGCGCGGCCGTCGGGGGCACACCCACCGAGGTCGCCGTCGCTTTGATCGCCGAGCTGGAGCGGATGGACCGCGGACGGTACGCCGGGCCGGTCGGCTGGATGGACTCGACCGGTGACGGCGAGTGGGCCATCGCGCTGCGCTCGGCTGCGTACGACGGTGCGACGGTGCGGCTCTTCGCCGGCTGCGGCATCGTCGCCGACTCCGAGCCCGACGCAGAGCTGGCCGAGGCCGCCGCCAAGTTCGTCCCCGTCCGCGACTCCCTCTCCCCCTGAGGCGTTTGCTACGGACAGTGCATCTGCCGCGCGGACCCTGCTTTTCGCGCGCGAAGTTCTCGCGGCGCCGCGCTCGTTCTGGACAGATGTCGGCATACAACGCGTCGGCGTCGGGGAGACATGGCGCTCTAGCGCGGCCCGATGCCCGACAGCGGATCAGCAGGCGGCTCAGCGCCGGATCCGGAACGTCCGCCGCTCGCTGCATCGTCGGCCAGTCGCAGTCGACGTAGCAGGTAGCCGACGGCGGACGCGAGCCCGAGCCCTACACCCATCACGCCGAGCTGGATCAGGGTCACCATCTGGGCGCTCATGCGCGGCGCCAGTACAAGCCCCGTAACGATCGTGAAGGCACCGAGAGCCACGATCAGCTTCTGCCCGTTGAACCCGATGCCGCTCTCGACCCGGCGCCCGAGCTCGACGTGCAACGCCGCCGCGCTGACAACGTAGAGCGGCAGCATGACCACCGGCACCCAGAACCGCAGGTCGACGCCGTTGCCCCAGAGTCCCCGCAGCATCAGCAAGAACGCGACTTGTGCGATGCCCAGCAACGCGAACAGGGCGGTCTCGAGATCGTGCCGGTTCACTGCCACCTCCGCCGACGAGTATGACGCTCCGTCGACGTGGCCCTTCCACTGCCGGTCTGTCACACCGGCTCTGCCACCCACCGCATCGGATCCCCAAAGCCGAGGTCGCCGATGCCTGCCTCGTCGAGCGCCTGCACCGCCAGCGTGCGGCGGTAGGCCGCGAAGGTCAGCACGTGGGCGATCATCCCGCCGTACGTGAACACCTCCGGCGGATCGCAGAGGGTGTCGACGAAGGTCTCGTCGAGCCGACCTTCCGCACTGACATTGCGAATGTGGCTGAGGTATGTCGGGCCCACCTCGGCCAGCCGGACCTGCATCGACTCGATGCTCTCGTTGCTCTCGATGCCGAAGTCGTAAGCCCGGTTGGCGAGTGCGGAGTTCCACATGTCCATCTGCCCGATGAGACGTGACAGCAGCGACCGCAGCGACGACACGTCGTCACCGTCATCGACCGAGACCTCGATCGGCTTGTCCAGCTGCTCGTCGTCGAGGGTGGCGGCACGGGCGACGATCTCGCCGACGAGCCACACGTGGTGTTCGACCATCTTGACCAGGAGATCCATGGAAGTTACCTCTGTTCGCGCGGGCAGCCGGAGGCCACCGGGTGGATGGAAGTGCACGCCGTTGGGGGTGTCGAGCTGCATCCGTCGACTCGGCTTTCGCCGCCAGATCGACGGGCCGACGCCGTACGCCCGCTGAAAGGCCCGGGTGAACGCCTCGTTGGACGAGTAGCCGGCCTCGACCGCGATGTCGAGAACACCCCTCTCACTGGTGACGAGCCGGTACGCAGACCGCTCGAGAAGCACCCGGCGACGAAACTTGGCCGGCGACTCCCCCGCGGCCGCGGTGACGACACGGTCGAAGTGAAAGCGTGACAGGTAAGCACGTGCGGCCAGGTCGTCTCCCCGGACCTCATGGTCGTCGAGGTTCGAGGCCAACGTGTCCACGAAGGTGACGAACGTGTCCGTCGCTGTGCTCATTGCTTCACTCTGGCCCGACCACCGGCACACTCTCTTGATCGTTCTTGCGCACTGCGCACGACGGCGCTCACAACACTGAGCGCAGGCGCTCGCTCAGCACCCGCCGGTTGGCGCGCGGGATCGGCACCTCCACCACGCGGATGCCGGTGACGTCGCTGTCCAGCAGCCGACGCAGGGTCGACGCACCGCCCGCCCGCTCGTACGCCGTACCGGTGGCGGCGCAGAGGGACGCGACGTCGACGCCGTGCGGGGTCGCGAAGACCCGCTCGAACGCGGAGGCGTACGCCTCCGCCCCCTGCTCGAGGGTGGCGAAGATCGAGCCGCCGTCGTCGTTGGCCACCACGATCGTCAGGTCCGGCCGCGGCTCGTCGGGGCCGAGCACGAGCCCACCCATGTCGTGCAGGAACGTCACGTCACCGACGTACGCCAGCGCGCGGGTCGACGGGCGACCGAGCGCTGCCCCGACTGCGGTCGACACGGTGCCGTCGATGCCGGCGAGCCCGCGGTTGCCGAGGATCAGCCGGCGCTGGCCCGCGGGGTAGACGGGTGCCATCAGGTCGAGGTCGCGCACCGGCTGCGACGAGCCCACGACCAGCAGGGCACCGGGCGTGACGGCGGCAGCGACCTCGGCGGCGACCGCCAACGGCAAGGCGTCACCGTCTCTTGCGGCGAGCGAGTCGAGCGCCGCGCACGCCCGTCGGTCGACCGACCTCCATGCGTTGATCCAGCGGTCGTCATCTGCCCCTTCCACGATCGGCACCGCCTCGACGTGGCGGGCGACCAGTCCGGGGTCGGTGCACACACCGCTGCGTGCGCGCACCGACACAATTTCGATGTCGGACCGCGAGATCAGCTGCGTCACCAGCCGGGACAGCGTTGGGTGACCGGTGACGACCACCCGCTCGATCTGCTCCGCGAGCGCCGACCCGAGCAGCAACCGGTAGCTGCGCAGCGCGTGCGAACCGGTGCGCGCGCCCGACGTTGGCTCCGCCAGCAGCGGCCAGTTCGCCTGCTGGGCCAGCATCCGCGCGGGCGGCCCGGAGTCGTCGCCGGCGACCACCACGGTGCGCGGCCCGAGCGCAAGGCGCACGGACTCGTCGTTGACGTCGAAGCGCCGCGAATCGGTGGGGCCGTCGTCGAGCGCGGCGTCTTCCTGACCGCACGCTGTCGCGCCATCCGGTCCCCCGCCGGGCAGCGGCGCATCGGGCAACAGCGGCTCGACGAACTGGAGATTGAGGTGGGTCGGGCCCCGCCGTCGTACGGCCTCGGCCACCGCGTCAGCCGCACCGACCGCGTCGTCGGCTGGCACGTCAATGGCAGCTGCGCCCTCGCCGAACATCGCGGCCTGGAACGGGCTCGTCTGGTTCGCACCGCTGCCCCGCAGCTTGGCCGGGCGGTCGGCCGACAGCACGATCAGCGGTTCCCCGGTGTGGGCGGCCTCGAGCACGGCCGGGTGCAGGTTGGCGACGGCGGTGCCGGATGTCGTCACGACCGCGGCCGGGCGGTGAGCGCCCTTGGCCAGGCCGAGTGCGAGAAACCCGGCCGTGCGCTCGTCGACCCGCACGTGCAGCCGCAGCAGCCCGGCCTGGTCGGCCTCGTGCAGGGTGATCGCCAACGCCGCGGAGCGCGACCCGGGCGCCAGCACGACGTCGGTGACGCCGCCGCGGCGCAACGCCGAGACGACGGCGCCGGCCAGCGTCGTCGCAGCGTTCATCCGGAGCGACCCTCGAGCACTCGTCGGCAGCCGGCGAGCCGCTCGTGCCAGCGCCGGGTCGTCTCCTCGTCGGCGCGGACACCGTCGACGAGTGCCGGGTCCGGCTGCACCCGCCGCGCCGAAAGCATGCCGGCGACCGGCGTCATCGGATCTGCGGTGACGTCTGCGGTCAGCATCGAGGTGGTCGCCAGGCCGCACGCGTACGGCAACTCCGGCAACGCGGCCGCGAGGGCCACACCGGCGGCGATCCCTACCGACGTCTCGAGCGCGCTGGACACGACGACCGGCATGCCGAGCTGCTCTGCCAGCCGCAGACAGGCGTGTACACCGCCCAGCGGCTGCACTTTCAGCACGGCGATGTCGGCGGCGCCGAGCCGCTTGACGCGCAGCGGGTCGTCGGCGCGTCGGATCGACTCGTCCGCCGCAACCGGTACGTCGACACGGCGGCGGACGTCCGCGAGCTCGCCGACCGTCGCAACGGGCTGCTCGACGTACTCGAGCTCGAACGCGTCGAGCTCCTTGATCGCGTCGATGGCCTCGTGCACCGTCCACGTGCCGTTGGCGTCGATGCGCACCCGGCCCTCGGGTCCGATCGCGTCGCGCACGGCCGCGACCCTGGCCACGTCGTCGTCGAGCGTCTGGGCTGGCTCGGCGACTTTGACCTTGGCGGTGCGGCACCCGTGCGGGCCGGTGACGATTGCGCGGGCTCGATCGGGATCGACGGCAGGGACGGTGCAGTTGACCGGCACCACCTCCCTGACCGGCTCGGGAAACCCGCGGTCCGCCGCCTCGAGGGCCGCTGCAAGCCAAGCGGTCGACTCGGCGACGTCGTAGTCCCAGAACGGGCTGAACTCCCCGCAGCCGCCAGGCCCGCCGAGCAGCACCCCCTCACGGTGATCGATCCCGCGGAACCGGACGTTCATCGGGATCGAGAAGACGTCGACCGTTGCGTCGTCCGCGCTCACGTCTCCGCCTCCTCCTTCCCCGCTGCCCCTCCGGATTCGTCCGACTGAGCGCGCACCGTTCGTGCGGGAGCCGGTCGGACACATCTGGGAGCCCCCGGATTCGTCCGACTGCCTGCGGAGACTTCGAGCGCGCCCGGATCGGACGAATCGAGAAGGGCGGTCAGGCGTTTGCGGTCGACCTTGCCGGAGTTGAGCATCGGCAACGCGTCCACGACGACGACCTCGCGAGGTGCCCAGCTGCGCGGGTGCTTCGCGGCCACGAAGTCACGTACGGCGGCGAGGCTCGGCACCGCCGTTGGCACCGCCGCACCCGCGTTCGCACGCTGGGTCACCGCGACCGCCGAGGATGCGGCACTGGCGACGACCGCGACCACCGTCGTCCCCCACTCAGGGTCGGGTCGCGACGTGACGGCGACCTGGCCGACACCAGACATCGCCTGCAGGCACGTCTCCACCGCCGAGAGCGAGACGTTGACGCCGCCGCTCACCACTACGTCGTCGGCCCGACCCACGACCACGAGCCGCCCGTCGGTGTCGAATCGGCCCAGGTCTGGGGTGTGCAGCCAACCGTCACGCAGGACCGACGCGGTCAGGTCCGGCTGGTCGACGTACCCGTCGAAGAGCACCGGCCCCGCGAGCCGGATCTCGCCCGCCGACCCCAGGGCGACGGCGACTCCGTCCAGCGCGATGCCGTCGTAGACGCAGCCACCACACGTCTCGCTCATCCCGTACGTCGTCACGACGTGGACGCCGCGGTCGCGCGCCTTGGTCAGAAGCTCTGCGTGCGCCGCACCACCGCCGAGCAGCACCGCGTCCAACGTCGCCAGGGCTGCTGCGTCCGAGGCGTCGGCAAGCCACCGATATAGCTGGGTCGGTACGGCGGCGAGATAGCGCCGACCGGATGTCATGACGCCCACCGCCGAGGCAAGGTCTGCGTGGTCGCCAAGCCGTACTGCGGAAGTGCCCGACAGCAGCGACCGCGTCAGCACCTGCAGCCCGGCCACGTAGTGAGCGGGCAGGGCCAACACCCACTGACCGGCGCCGCCCAGCCGGGCCAGCGTCGCGGCCGCCGACGCCCGCAGTGCCCTGGCCGACAAGGCGACCTGCTTGGCGTCACCCGTGGAACCCGACGTCTGGACGACGAGCCGCGCGACATCGGGGCCGTGGCTCGCACCGTCGATGCCGCCGTCGAGTCCGACGTCGAGGAAGGGGCGGAGCAGCCGCTCGATGTCGTCGGGCGCGCCCGCAACCGGGCGCAGCGATGCGTTGTCGGTCCCGACCGGCCCACCACTCACGCTCGCCACCCTACGGCTCGGCCCGTCGTCGAAGCGGCGGCCGGCGTCGTACCCCGCGCCCCTTCGGCGCACCTGCGGTCCGGCTGCAAGACTTGCCGCCGACATGGCTACCACCGCGCAATGGGTCGAAGGCGCCCGCCCCCGCACCTTCCCGGCGGCGGTCTCCCCCGTCCTCGCCGGCACCGGCGTCGCGGTGCACAGCGACTCCTTGGTCTGGTGGAAGGCGCTGCTGGCACTCGTCGTCGCACTTGCCCTCCAGGTCGCAGTGAACTACGCCAACGACTACTCAGACGGCGTACGCGGGGCCGATGAGGACCGGGTGGGGCCGATGCGTCTCGTCGGCTCCGGCGCCGCCCTCCCGTCGCACGTCAAGAAGGCGGCCTACGCGGCGTTCGGGGTCGCCGCGGTGGCGGGTGTCGTCCTCGCGCTGACCACGGCGTGGTGGCTGCTCGTCGTCGGCGCGGTCGCGATCGCTGCGGCCTGGAACTACACCGGCGGCGTCCGGCCCTACGGGTACCGGGGCCTCGGCGAGGTCAGCGTCTTCGTGTTCTTCGGTCTCGTCGCCGTCGTCGGCACGGCGTACGTCCAGGTGGAGGCACTCACCGACGCAGTCGGGTGGGTCGCCTGCGGGGTCGGCGCACTCGCGGTGGCGATCCTCGTCGCCAACAACCTCCGTGACCTGCCGACCGACGCGCTGGTCCACAAGCGCACCCTGGCCGTCCGGCTGGGCGACGCCCGATCGCGTTCGCTCTTCGCCACCCTGCACGCGGCGGCGTACGCGTCCGCGCTGGTCGCTGCCTGGCTCGTCAGCTGGTGGCTGCTGATGGCGGCGATCTCGGTGCCCCTCTCGGTGCGCGCCCAGTCCGCCGTACGCCGAGGCGCCGCCGGGTCGGCGCTGGTACCGGTGCTTCGCGACACCGGCCTGACCGAGCTCACGTACGCTGTCGGCCTCTTCGCCGGGTACGTCGCCGCGACGCTCACCTGACCTGGAGGACCGTTGACGGGTCTCAGACCTGATGACCGACGGGTGCGCAGTGCGCAGTGCGCAGCTCGGGGAGCGGTCAGCCACCGTCCTCAGCGCGCTGGCGCGCGTCGAACGCCTTCTTCGCGCGATCAGCCCGCACGGCGATCTCGAGCGCCAGCCTGTCGCGAAGCGGACGCAAGATGACCAGCGCGACGACCGACGAGACCATCATCGCGATGAGCGCGGTCCACAGTCCGGTGACTGCGTCCCACTCCAGCCAACGCCCGAAGATCAGCCAGAGCAGGCCGTAGACCGCCAGGAACAGCATCACCCGGGCGGTGGTGTAAAGGGCAAAGACCTTCACGGCTTCCTCGGTCGGAAGGGCGCGGCGCACGGCAGGGACGCCGACAGCTGGGACACTGCCCAGGCTAGCCGCGCGCCGAGGGCCGGCCGCATCCAGGTGCGTAGGGTGCCAGCGTGAGCACACCTGCTTTGGTCACCCTCCCTGACATCGAGGCCGCTGCGGTCAGGCTGGCGGGGGTGGTCCGACGTACGCCGCTGCTGCTCACTCAGCTTGGTCGTCCCGAGGCGCCACTGTGGCTGAAGGCTGAGTCCCTGCAGCTGGGCGGGTCGTTCAAGCTGCGCGGGGCGACGAATGCCGTTGCCCAGCTGCACGACGACGAGCGCGCCCGGGGCGTCATCACCCACTCCTCGGGCAACCACGCGCAGGCGCTCGCACGGGCTGCCCGCGAAGCGGGGATCGCGGCCACAATAGTGATGCCGTCGCAGGCGCCCGCCGTCAAGCGGGCGGCGACCGAGGCGCTCGGCGCGAACGTAGTGGTCGTGGACATCTCCGAGCGTGAAGCGGTAACGGAACGGCTCCGCGTCGAAACCGGGGCCGTGTTCGTGCCTCCGTTCGACCATCCGGCGATCATCGCCGGCCAGGGGACCGTTGGACTGGAGATCGCCGAGGAGCTGCCGGACGTGGCAACGGTGCTGGTCCCGGTCAGTGGTGGCGGCCTGATCAGCGGCATCGCGGCGGCATTGAAGGCCGACCGCCCGCACGTCCGCGTGGTCGGCGTGGAACCAGAACTCGCCGGCGACCTGGCCGAGGGTTTCACCGCTGGCCAGCGGGTGACGTGGAGCAGCGCGAACACTGGACGCACCATCGCCGACGGGCTGCGGGTCACCGCCGTGGGGGATCTCAACTGGCATCACATCCGCACCCTGGTCGACGATGTGGTGACAGTCAGCGAGGACGAGATCCGTGCCGCGATGCGGTTGACGATCCTCGAAGCGAAGCTCGTATGTGAGCCGAGCGGCGCCGTCGCGGTCGCCGGCTATTTCGCCCACAGTAAGCGCGTCGGCCCCGGGCCGACCGTCGCCGTCGTGTCAGGTGGCAATGTCGAGTCGTCGCTCGTGCGTGACGTCTTGAGGTGACCGAGATCTCACCTGGATGCATTGACCCGCCGGCGGCCTTCTCGTTATCCGTGCGGACTGGCACCAGCATTGTCCGGCGGTATTTGGACCGCGGGCCTACATTGGACTGCGTACGGCCCCGTTGCCCGAATCACATGGAGGCGGAAGACCCACATGAGATTTCTCTTACCGATCCTGGTGGTCGTGCTGGGGATCTACGCGTGGGTCGAGATCGCCCTCTCCGACCCCCGCCAAGTGCGACAGCTGCCCCGCTGGGCCTGGGCGGTCGCTGTGCTGATGCCCCTTTTCGGGGCGGGCGCCTGGCTGATCTTCGGACGGCCCAACGGCACCGAGGTGCTGCAGACGCAGCCCCGACCCCGACCGCGCGTCATCGCCCCCGACGACGACCCCGATTTCCTGCGCAGCCTCCGCAAGCCCAAGCCCCCACCGGATGACAACCCGGCTCCGCGCAGCTGATCGACCGATCCCGGCGCCGCCGGGAGTCGGGTCGGGTTTGGGCTACATCCCTGAGTAGGCGTGCAGACCTGAGCCGAACAGGTTGATGCCGACGAAGTTGAAGATGAATGTCGCATACCCGAACAGCGCGACGTACGCCGCCGCCCGGCCCTGCCATCCGGCGGTCGCCCGCGCGTGCAGGTAGGCGGCGTACACGACCCAGGTGATGAAGGCCCAGACCTCCTTGGGATCCCAGCCCCAATAGCGGCCCCAGGCGTACTCCGCCCAGATCGCCCCCGCCAGGACTGCGAACGTCCACAGCGGGAAGGCGAATGCGTGCACCCGATAGGACAGGCGGTCGATGTCGGCGGCCGTTGGCGTGCGCCACAGGAAGCCGGTACGCGGCTTGTCCGGAGTAGCCAGCGCCCTGGTCTCCATCGCACTGCGGACGAGGTAGAGCACCGACGCCAGCGCACCGACGGTCAGCGCTCCGCCGGCGATCGCAGCGGCAGACACGTGGATCGCCAACCAGTATGAGTGGAGGGCCGGCACGAGCGGGCCGACCGGCCGGTACAGCACGATGACCGCAAGCCCGAGCACCATCACCAGGAACCCGGTCACGAGCAGCCCGAGCCACCTGATCTTGTAGCGGCGGACCAGGAAGAGGTACGCCGACGAGACCGCGAGCGTGCTGGTGATCGAGAACTCGTACATGCTGCCCCACGGAACCCGCTCGGCGGCGATGCCGCGGGTGACCACACCGACGGCATGCAGCAGCAGGGCCAGCACGGTCAGCGACAGCCCGATCCGTCCGAACCTGTCGCTGCGCTCCACCTCGGCGGGCGCGGCGGCCACCGAACCCACAACCGTTCGCCTGTTCGGCTCGTTCACCCCGGCGTTGCGGCCGTTCTCTGGCGGTGCCGTAGTGCGACCGGCGGAGACGAGCGCCGCCCGGCTCCGAGACGTCGTGACAACGGCCGGGAGAGTGCGCGCCATCGCCCACTCCGCCATGTGCGAGAGCATCGCCAGGGCGTAGACGACCGTCGCGGAGTACATCGCGTTGTTGCTGAGCTGGGCAAGCGTCTCGGTCACGGTGACTCCTCCTGCCTGGTGTGCTCGCCTGGGCCAGCCGTCATCGCAGGTCGCAGTGCCTCGCCGACCTCGGCTACGTGGGCCGCAGGGTCGCCGCCCGACACCCGATCGAGTGCGGCGACCTCGACCACCGTACGCCCGGTGTCGCGACGGATCCGCACCCAGGTACGCCGTGGTCGCACGAACAACGACCCCAGCAGTCCGACGATGGCGGCAAGCACCCCGACGAGCGGTACGACCTTGCCGGGCGCCTTGTTGATTTGCAGCTTGACCCAGCGATCGTAGCCGTCGAACGTGATCGACCCGGCGCCGTGGCCGAGCTTGACGGTCTCTCCCTCGGCCAGCAGCAGCGCCCGCGGGTTGCCTCCTGGGGTCTTGAACGGCTGCATGCGCGACTTGTCGAGCACGTAGACGGACTGCGGCTGGCCGTCGTCGAGGCCGAGGTCGCCCTGGTAGGCGATCAACGACAGCACCGGGTTGTCGGCGTCGGGGAAGGTCGAGCAGGGCTGGCCTTTGCACAGGGCCGCTGTTGGGAAGAAGTAGCCCTCGAACCCGAGCTGTGTCGAAGTGTCGCCGGGCACCTTGATCACGCCGAAGGAGACGAACGACGCGTCCTGCGGCAAGAAGACCGCCGGGCCGGAGAAGGCGACCTTGCCCTCACCGTCGCGGACCGTCACGCGCGGCGCGTACCCGTGGCCGACGAGGTAGACCGACGCACCGCCGACCTCGAGCGGGTGGTTGACACGCAGGTTGTAGTCGTACGGCGTCGCGCCCGGCTCGTCGGTGACGGTGAGGTGGGCGGCGAAGTTCACTGGCGTGCCCCGGCCTGCGCCCTCGCGCTCCCACCGCACGTCGAAGTCGTCGACGGTGAACGAGAACGGCGCCAGGTCGGACACATCGAAGCGCGTGCCGGGCGTGAAGTCGTCGTACTGGATGAGCGTGTTGGAAAACCCCTGCCCGGCGATCACCGCCGCACTGCCTTTGAACCCGAAGAGCCCGGTGGCGGCCACACCTACCAGCACGACGACGACCGCGACGTGGAACAGCAGGTTGCCAGCCTCGCGGAGATAGCCCTTCTCAGCGCTGAGCACGAGCTCGCGTGGTTCTCGCTCGTCGCCGGGCTCTGCCGCGCCGAACACCTCGAGTCGGCGGCGCTGGGCACTGAGCAGGTGGCGTGCGCGGTCGGCAACGACGGGCACCGACTCGTCCGTCGCCCAGGTGTCGTACGCCGGAAGCCGCGACAGATGGCGCGGTGCCCTAGGCGGCCGCTGCTTCACCGCGCGGGCGTAGACACGGAGCCGCGGGATGATGCAGCCGAGCAGCGACAGCATCAGCAAGAGGTAGATCGCGCTGAACCACACCGAGCTGAAGACGCTGAACATGCCGAACCGCTCGAAGCTCGGCGTTAGCTTCGGGTGCTTCTGCTGCCAGAGGAAGACCGCCGACGGGTCGACGCGCTCCTGTGGGATGAGCGAACCCGGGATCGCCGCGACGGCCAACAGGAAGAGCAAGATGAGCGCGGTGCGCATCGACGTGAGCTGCCGCCAGAGCCAGCGCGCGAACTCACGCGGCCGCAGCGCCGAGACCTCGCCACCGCTCGATGACCCGGCCGGGTAGGGGCGGGCGTCGACATGGCCCTCCGGGCGGTCGAGGCCGCTGGAGGCCTCGTCGCGCTCGTCGCGGTCGAGCTCGCGGGTGTCAGATGACGGTCTCAAAGCCACCCACCCAGGTCCTGACGTCGACGATCAGCGAGTTCCAGACGCCGGTGACGAGCAGCAGACCGACGACCACCAGCATCCCGCCACCGAACCGCATCACCCAGACTTGGTGCCGACGCACCCATCCCACCGCGCCCATCATCTTCCGGTAGGAGAACGCAGCGACGAGAAAGGGAACACCTAGCCCCACGCAGTACACGAACGCCAGGAAGGCGCCGCGTGTCGGGCTGCCGCCGAGCCCCGACAAGGAAAGCACAGCGCCGAGGGTGGGGCCGATGCACGGCGTCCACCCGAGTCCGAACAGCACGCCCAGCAAAGGGGCAGCGCCGAGCCCGACCGTCGGCACGGTGTGTACGCGCACGTCGCGCTGCAGCCACGGGACGACACCGGCGAACACCAGCCCCAGCAGGATGGTGACAACACCGAGCACGCGCATCAGGACGCTCTGCTGTTCGACGAGCCAGTAGCCGATCTGTCCGAATGCGCCACCGACTGCCACGAAGACCAGCGAGAAGCCCAGGATGAACAGCAGCGTCCCGGTCACCATCCGGCCGCGGACGCCGCTGCTGCCGTGCGCGACGATGTCGGCACCCGAGAGCCCCGTCACGTACGACAGATAACCCGGTAACAGCGGCAGCACGCACGGCGAGAAGAACGACACCGTCCCTGCGATCAGGGCCACCGGCACGGCGAGCAGCATCGGGCCGTCGAGCGCCGTCTCGGCGAACCACGACCCTACCGAAGCGGTGACAGTTGAGCCGACGTCGGCGAGCACGGCGGTCAGCCCCCTGCCTGGATCTGCTCGACGAGGTCGACCAGTGTCGTCTTGGTGGTCGCGCCGGTGATGAACGCTGCCACCAAGCCGTCGGGGTCGATGACGATAGTGGTAGGCACGGAGGAAAGGTTCACGATGCCGTGGAACAGCAACAACAACTGGCTGTCCTGGTCGACCAGACTCGGGTACGGCACCTCGTAGCGCCGCACGAACGCCTCTGCTTCAGCCTCCTTGTCGCGCGTGTCGAGCCCCACGAACGCTGCGTCTGGAAGGGACTTCGACGCTGCGACGAGGTCTGCCGCCTCCGCGCGACAAGGTGGGCACCACGACCCCCACACGTTGAGCACGACCACCTGAGCGGCGTACGTCGACACGTCGAGAGTGCCGCCGCCGAGCAGCTCACCTGCCACCTCGGGCGCTTGGGGTCGTTCGTCGGGCGGCAGCACGGTGACCGTGCCGTCGCCGGTGATGTATCCCTTGGTGCCGGTCGCCGAGTCGTCCGACGTCGTGCACGCGCTCGTCAGCACCGCGACCACCGCCAGGGCGGCCGCGACGAGATTGCGACGGGTACGCCGACCAACAGGCACCAGGTCAGGCTCCGGCCGTGAACTTCTTGTCGGCTCGCACCGGCACCAAGTCGGAAGCCGGCTCGGAGTACGCGAAGGATGCGACCCGGTCGCCGTCGTAGGTGAACGTGGTCAGGCTCGCCAGGCTGCAGATGCGCTTGCGCGGGTCGTGGGCCAACCGGCGTCCCTCGACGAACGAGCGCACGATCCAGACCGGCAGCTGGTGCGACACGATCAGGGCCTCGTGGCCGGTGGCGCTCTCTCGGACGTCGTGCATGGCGGCGAGCATCCGCACCACGATGTCCTTGTAGGGCTCACCCCAGGACGGCCGGAAGGGGTTGTAGAGGTGCCGCCACGAGCCCGGCCGGCGCAGCGCACCGTCGCCGACGCCGAATTCCTGGCCCTCGAATACGTTTCCCGCTTCGACGACCCGGTCGTCGGTGACGATCTCGAGCCCGAACGACTCGGCGGTGGGCTGCGCGGTCTCCTGCGCCCGCTCGAGCGGCGACGCGACCACATGAGTGATGTCACGGCCGGCGAGCGTTGTGGCTACCCGCTCGGCCATCTGCCGGCCCAGGTCGCTCAGGTGGTAGCCCGGCAAGCGCCCGTAGAGAACACCCGCCGGGTTGTAGACCTCGCCGTGGCGGAGCAGGTGGACGACGGTTGTCGTGCCTGAGCCGTCGGCGGTCGGTTGGTCGGTCATCCGGTCCCTTCGGGTCGAGCGGCAGCCGCAGCAGCAGCCGCCTTCGGAAGTGCCGAGGCGATGACGTCGATCACCCGGTCGTCGTGGCTCGCGCTGACGAACCACGCCTCGAACGCGCTCGGCGGCAGGTAGACGCCGGCCTCGAGCATCGCGTGGAAGAACGCCCTGAACCGGTGCAGCTGCTGCCGGCTGGCGTCATCGAAGCTGCGCACCGCCGGCACCTCTGCAGGATCGACGAAGAAGACGCTGAAAAGGTTGCCGGCAGCCTGGACGAGGTGCGGCACGCCGGCCGCGCTGAGCGCCTCGCTGACCAGAGCCTGCACAGTCGCCGCCACCCGGTCGAGGGTGGCGTAAATCTCATCGGTCGCCAACCGCAGTGTGGTGAGCCCTGCGGTGGTGGCGATCGGATTACCCGACAAGGTGCCGGCCTGGTACACCGGCCCGACCGGCGAGAGTCGGGCCATCACGTCGCGACGACCGCCGAATGCGGCGGCAGGGAATCCGCCACCCATCACCTTGCCGAACGTCATCAGGTCGGGTGACCAGCCCTCGACCGCTCCGTCGAGGCCCCAGTAGCCGGAGCGGCCGACCCGGAAGCCGGTCATCACCTCGTCGCTGATGAACAACGCCCCGTGTTCGCGGCACAGCCGGCTCAGCGTCGCATTGAAGCCGTCGACCGGCGCGACCGCGCCCATGTTGCCCGCGGCCGCTTCCGTGATGACGCAGGCAATCTGAGCGCCATGGGACGCGAATGCCTCCATGACTGCGGCGGAGTTGTTGTAGGGCAGCACAATCGTGTCGGCGGTCGACCCCGGCGGCACTCCCGGTGTGCCGGGGAGGGCAAACGTTGCGACGCCGGAGCCTGCTGCGGCGAGCAGCGAGTCGACGTGGCCGTGATAACAACCGGCGAACTTCACCACGAGGTCACGACCGGTGAAGCCGCGTGCGAGCCGGATAGCCGACATGGTGGCCTCGGTGCCGGACGACACGAGCCGGACCTGGTCGACGGGAGTCCGCGCGACGATCTCGGCGGCGAGCTCGACTTCGGGCACAGAGGGCGTGCCGTACGACGTGCCGCCTGTGACAGCCTGCTGGACGGCCTCGACCACGGCAGGGTGGGCGTGACCGAGGATCATCGGCCCCCAGGAGCAGACGAGGTCGACGTACTCGTTGCCGTCGACGTCGTAGAGGTAAGGCCCGGACGCGCGGGCCATGAAGCGAGGAGAGCCGCCGACGGCACGGAACGCTCGCACCGGGCTGTTGACACCACCCGGCGTGACCTCAAGCGCCCGGGCGAACATGGCGACCGAGACAGCGGTGTTCTGCACCGGTCCGGCGTCGAGCGAGGTCACGGCTTCCATTGTCGCGGACCACCGCGCGAGCTGGCCCATCGCCCCCTGGGCAGAGTCTCGTCGCATGAGTCGCCGGGGTGCAGGTCATCGCGACCCGTTTTGGTGCGGACACTGGCCGGTTGCCCGTAGCCTGGAGACCTTCTTGCCGTCGCCAGAAGGTCGAGAACCTGTCGGCGTGTGCGCGCCGGCAAGCGAGGGACACTGGAAAGAGAGATATGGCGCTACGCCCGATCAGGGCCAGACCTCCGGCGGGCTGGCCCACCAGGGACTCGAAAGGCATCACCCGCTGGCACACAGCAGTCGCCCTAGTGCCGCTGGTGCTGCTGGCCGGCGCTTGGACGGCGAGCCTCGGTGCGCCGAACACTGCCAGCGCAGACGCGCCGATCCGGGATCCGGGTATCCCCGCCGTTCCCACGACCTCATTCGACGAACCGGCCAGCTACACGGTCCCCTCGTCGCCCGGTGTCAGCTCTCCCCTGAGCCCCAACGATCCAACCAGCGGCGGCCGCGCACCGTCC
>JAABUS010004266.1_pt1 | contig 21008 bp, 16 predicted proteins | sample 5560161 | NCBI WGS metagenome assembly JAABUS01 (sample SAMN10711885, study PRJNA513376) | rock metagenome | isolation source: Antarctica rocks | place: Antarctica: Victoria Land, Trio Nunatak nord | collected 2016-01-04
AACAGGACTTTTGGTCCACTCCGGAAGTTACCCTCCCCCGCAGGATGCGCAAGTGAGGATACTAAGAATTTGTAGTTTACTGATCAAGACTTGAACTACCTATGGTCAAGTCCGCTGGGGTGGTGTACGAGGTTGATCTTTCGGTTGGGCGTGTCGGTCAGGCTGTGAGGGCTTGGATCTGGAGGTCGGTGGGCACCTCCTTCGCGGTGGCGTCGACGGCTTGGGCGCGGCTGAGGACGTCGAGTCCGAGGTAGCGGCGGCCCTCGGCCCATTCGTCGTGTTGCTCGGCCAGGACCGCGCCGACTAGCCGGATGATGCTGGCCCGGTCGGGGAAGATGCCGACGACGTCGGTGCGCCGGCGGATCTCGCGGTTGAGGCGCTCTTGTGGGTTGTTGGACCAGATCTGTCGCCAGATCTCCTTGGGGAAGGCGGTGAAGGCGAGGATGTCGGTGCGGGCGGCCTCCAGGTGCTCGGCGACGGTGGGCAGCTTGCCGGTCAGGGCGTCGACGACGCGGTCGAACTGGGCGTGCACGGCCTCGGCGTCGGGCTGGTCATAGATCGAATGCAGCAGCGCCTTGACCCACCCCCAGGAGCTCTTCAGGGTCGCGGACATCAGGTTGGCGGCGTAGTGGGGTGCGGCAGCGTTGCCAGGACGCGCCGGGCAGGGTCGCGGTCGCCCGCTGAAGGAAACCGGGCCTGCGCATCGCCGCACCGCCACGCCTCGAGCACGGACTCGTAGGTGCGCCATGCGGCCGGGTTGTTGCGGCCGTCCAGGTCGCCTACAGCGAGCTCGCGCAGGGCCTCGAGAACGAGCTGGGGCTCGAGTCCGAGGCGGCGTCCCACGATGTCTCCGGTGTGGACGGCCCGACGCAACGGGGAGACCGCGACGAAGCCGACGGCGCCGCCCGGCGCCTTAGCCAGCCGGTGCCCCAGCTCCTCGGCCTGCTGCCGGCCACGGTCGGTCAGGTCACCGTCGAAGACGGCATGGGAGAACGTCCCGGTGAGGTTGGCGATATTCTCACCGTGTCGCGCCCAGATCAGCCTTACGGCCCCTCTCCGCGAGCTCACCTCATTCCGGGACCGGTGCTAAGTCTTTGGAGCGACGGGTCACCGGTCGAGGCCGTCGATCGAGTAGTGGCGCGTGATGGCGGCCGTGGCCCGTCCCCATTCGCTGGCCGCGACTCGACGCTGGTGCGCGTCGAAGGCCGCGGGGTCGGTGAACCGTTCCTCGACCTGCCAGATCAGCGGGGTTGCCGGTGCGTCTCACCTCGAACCGTAGGCAGCCCGGCTCGGCGTGGGTCAGAGCCATGTGAGTGGGCAGATGCTCGTCGACGAGATCGGCTTCGTCCTGACTGGCGCACACCAGCTGACCGGTGAGACTGAGTTCACGCACGACGGTCAGGGTACGCAGTGAGCAGGCGCGGCGGCGTGCGGCGTGCCATGGCCAGATCTCGCCGGAAGGTGACCACCGTGCGCGGGACCTCGTGCGATGTCGAACTGCTCAGCCGCCGACCCGCCCCGCTGGTCGTCTGGGGAAGGCGGTAGTTCTGACAAGGAGTTGCGTAACATTTGTTACTGCAATCCTAAGCGCCAAAGTTATTAATGCAGTGTTGTGGAGGCGGGATGTTGGCAGCGGTCACGCTGGGCGCGGTCGCGGCTGAGCAGTGGGGCCTGGTCACGACGGCTCAGGCGCGCACGTTGGGGGTGTCGGCTCAGGAGGTGGCGCGTCTGACCAACCAGGGCGTTCTCGAGCGCATGACTCATGGCGTGTACCGGGTCTTCGGGGCACCGCCGGAGCCAGCCGACGAGGTGCGCGCAGCATGGCTGGCGCTGGACCCTGGCCGCCGAGCCGCCGAGCGGGCCCGGGAAGCATCGCCCGCGGTGGTCTCTTACCGGTCGGCGGCGGTCCTGCACGATCTTGGCAACCTTGACGCTGACGTTCACGAGTTCACGACGGCCAGGCGTAAGCAGTCTCGGCGGCCGGACATCAAGCTCCACCGCGGTCACGTGCCAGCGGGGGAGTGGACGATCGTCGACGGCCTGCCGGTCACCACGGTCGCCCGCACCATCGCTGACCTGGCGGCCGCCCGGGTTGATGGTGGTCACCTTGCCACCATCGTTCGGGACGCACTGACGGTGAAGCAGGTGAGCGACCAGGTTCTCAGCGCGGCGCTGGCTCGTTACGCGCAGCGCTACGGGGCCCCGGCTGGGGACGGTCAGGCCCTCCTGGCCCGGTTCATCCAGGAGTCCGGCGTGTCGGTGCCGCTCGTCCGTGCGGTCGAGCTGTCGGCGGCGAGGGGACCGCAACCGACTCAAACCGCCTGAAAGCCGCCGCGCCGGGATCTTGGGCTGTGAGGAGGGCCCTGCCGTCAGCCCGTGCGGGTGGTGTCCCCGCGTAGGAACCTCAGGCCGCTGTACGGGGTGTACGGGCTGCCTACAGAGCCAGCTGCTCTTGGGGATCTCGTCGGTGGCGTACGCATGGTGCCACCGGCCGGGAGCCCACGAGCGCGAGACCAGTCTGGCCTTGAGTGGCCTTGCCGGCCGAGCCACAGTGGCTCCGTGCATACCGACTGGTGGCCGGCCGAAGCCGAGTGTGGCTCAGCCGCGTTTGTTCAGGGCGGTGTCGAGCATGGACCGCTGCGTGTCGTCGAGGGATGCTTCGAACTGGCGATACCGAGCCCGATCGCGGGCGGTGGGTTTCAGGCCTTGCCAGCCGGGTGACTGGTCGAGGTGGCCGTGGGCGACGTGGACCCACTGCCAGGTGACGGCGAGGGGTTGAGTGGCGGGTCGGGTTCCGGGGCGGCAGACGCGGGACCATTCGTCGAACCAGCGGCTCTTGCCGGCGCGGTAGCGGACTTTGGCTTCGACCTGGCGGTAGTCACGGCAGTGGGTGTCTTGGAGGGCGCGGTAGATGCGGGCCTCCCACTCGTCCGCCGAGACGCGCATGGTGGCCGAGCACGTCCGCCCGGTCCGGGACCCCAGCTCAGGGGGCATGCCGAGGGCCTCGGCGGCGGCGGCCCAGGTCCGGATGCCGGGAAGCATGCGGGCGACGGATAGGGAGGCGAAGAGTCGGACGGTCTCTTCGCGGCTGTCGGAGGCGCCGTCGAGGTGTTCGACGTAAACGCGGTGGGGCAGGACCTGAGGGATGAGGTTCGTGCTCCAGGCCATGCGTGGTCCCTTCCGGTCCGGGTGCTCCTGGTGGTGTTCGCGGTGGTGGTCGAGGCGGTGGGACAACCGGCGGTGCGGGGCGCGGGCGGCCATGACTAGCTGGGTCAGGGTGGAGGTCATGACCGTGCGGTCGGCGAGCCAGCCCAGAGGTCCGTCGACGGTCATGCGGGTCAGCTCGAGCCAGGGGACCAGGGCGCCGGCGGCGGTGCCGAGGTCGGGTGCGGCGAGGATCGCGTCGGCGGTGGCCAGGGCCGTTCCGCGGACGACGGGGTCGTCTGGTGGGCACAGCCCCCATCGAGGGGCCCGCGAGGTCCCCCGAGCCTCTGCAGCGACGTGCACGTCGCTTGTCCAGGCGGCAACGTCGCTGGCGCCTGGCTGCAGCGCCAGGTGCAGCAGCAGCGTGGCCAGGTGCCGAAGGTCACCTAGGTAGCTCGCCGGTGACACTTCAGCGTCCAGTGTGAAAACCCGGCCTCCGGCAAGGGCGCGGTCGACTCTGGTCTGGGTGGCCAGGACCTGTGGCGCGGTCGGTGGGGTGGTGAGGCCGGTCAGCTCGTACGGGCATTGCCGGGTGGGTCCGTCGCTGAGCGGGTTGCCGCAGATGGTGGCCGCGCCGACGGCGCGCAGGTGGGAGTGGCGTTGGTCGCGGAACGGCCGCCGGCAGCCGGGGCAGGTCTGAGCCAGGAAGCGGCGGTGCTGGTGGCAGGCGGTGACGACCGGGAGCCGCCAGGCCGTCATCCAAGCGCCCGTGTCGGCCAGGCAGGCGGGGCAGAGCTGGGTGCCGTGGGCGGGCGTCCAGCCGCGCGCGGCGACAAGCCGGTACGAGTGCCTGTCCTCGTGGTCGAGGCCGCTCAGGTCCACGGCCGTCCCGTGGAATACGGCTAGCGCTGCGGCTTGGATCTGTGCCGGTCCGACGCGAGTCAGTCGGGCCAAGCAGGTGACCGCTTCTGAGGAGGGGGCGAGGGTCAGGAACCGCGTCGTCGCCGGCCGGGACTTCATCAGGGTGAGTAGCGCCGCGGTGTGCAGGCCGTTGGCGTCAGCCAGGTGCTCCAGCCAGGACTCGATCGACTCCCCGGGCCGGGGCGTCACCGTCACCGGCAGCGGTTCAGGCACGTACCGGTCCGTTGTTGACGCGACCCCCAGGCCCTGTCGTCCGGCAGGAGATCCTGGGGGTCACTTCCCGGTCCCTCGCAAGGGGGGCTACGCCGCCAAGGTTACGCGGGCCCAGGCACGTGGAGAACGCGTGCAAGCGGGACGCTCCCCGAATGGACTGCCTTAGCGTCGTCATGCGGTGTCCCGGCGGCGGCGCATGGGACGGCGTTGTCTCAGGTCGTCCGGTTGCCCGTTGCGGTAGCCCTGGCCCCCGGCGATGCCGGTGTACCCGGAAAGCCAGGCCAGCTCGGCGCATTCGAAGGTGACCGGGCAGCCGGCACAAACGGCGGCCGGTTCAGTCAAGGCGGCGGCCCGTTCGACGGTGGTGCGGGCGGCGGTATACGCCGTCTCCCAGGCATTCCACTCACGGGTCAGGTCCTTGCAGTCCCCGTCGGCCAGGGTCCAGGCCATGTCTCGGGCCAGGACCCGTTGGCTGATGCCCCTCACGGGCGAGCCGTTCTCGGACGCAAGCAGGTGGGGCAGGTGACGCGTAGGACGGTGATGGTGTCGGCCCAGAGCGGGTCGGGGCCGAAGTCGGTGACGGCCCGGTCGATCAGGTCGCTGCGGGCGGCGGTGGCCTGGCCCGCGGTTAGATACGCGCCGGCCAGCTCGGCGCAATCCCAGACCAGCCAGAGCACCTCGGTAATCAGAGGTGAGACCGGCGTCATATCAGTGGTGCTCATCCGTACCTCCGAGTGACGCCTGGCAGGGTGGCGCGAGCCATCGGGATGGTGGTGAGGTCGGCGTCGGCCAGCAGCTGCTGGCCGACGTCGTGCAGGACGAGGCATGCTTCGGGGTCCAGGCCGATACCGAACGTGTGCACGTTGCGGTCGGGGATGTTCGGCCACCGGCTGCTGCGCATCGGGCCGTGGGTAAACCGTCTCCAGATCCAGCCCAGCGCCAGCTGGTCACCGGGATAGGCGGCTGAGCCGATCCCGGGGAGCCGGCGAGCGGGACCGGTGGGTAGCCGCGTCACGGCTCGCAGGGTGTCGCGTCGGCGCTGGTAGTCGACGAGCCCGGCTTCCAGGATGGCGTCCAGGCCGGCGTTGAGCAGGTCGGAGTCCTGTCGGCGCAGCGCCTGCCAGGTGTTGAGGCCGTCGATGAGGGATCCGGTGGGGATGTCGGGGATCCCGAGCGCGGTCAGCGCGGTTGCTGGTGAGGAGTCCTGGTCGAGCGCTTGGTTGAGGAGCATCCGCAGGGCGGTGGCGGCCCGGGCTCGGGACAGCCACTGTCCCGGCCGCAGCGGCTCGTTGACGTCGGCCGGGATGGGCAGCGTGGTGGGGATGTGGTTGGGCCGTAACCCGTCGCGGGCGGTGTGGCGCCGGATTCGGGTCAGCAGCCACACGAGCCGATGTTGGTCGTCAGGCGTGAACCCGAGGAAGCCAGTCGACCTGCCGGGTCGTTCGCCTTCGACTTTAGGGTGGCTGCGACCGACGAGGTGTCCACCCGCGAGGACGAGGATCGCGGCGACAGTGGCCGGGTCGCCGGATGGGTAGACGCCCCACGCGCGGGCCGCGTCGACGTCGACCGGCGGTAGGTCCTGGCCGCGCGCCGGCTGCTCGTCCACGACGCCCGCGGCGGTGAGCTGGCAGCGCCGGCGCAGCCGGTACAGGACCCGTCTCGGCCCCAGGTTGCAAACTGAGGCCTCGGCGAGCTCATTGAGGATGCCGACCAGCTCAAGGACGGGCGAAGCGGCAGGCCGGACGAGGTGGGGTGATCCGGCCGTCGTCAGGTAGCAGCGGCATCGCCGGCAGACAGGCATGAGCGCGGTCTGCCAGAGCAGCTCGGTGTGCCCGGTAGCGAGAGTGCAGGACGGGCAGATCCAGGTGACCGAGTTATGGAGGCGCCAGCCGTGGCGTCGCTGGACGCCATGCCCGCGGACCGCCAAGGGGTACCGGTCCATCGTGAGCTGGTACGCGGCGGAGGCGTCCAAGCCAGCAAGGGCCGCAACCTTTGACAACTCGGTCTTGGGGACGTCAATGTCGTGCCGCCACGGCAGCAACACCCACGCTCGGGAGACGCCGTTGGCATCCGCGAGGCGTGCCGCATACGAGGTGAGTGGTTCCGAGCGGCGTGGAGTGGGACGCACGGGCAGTATCACGGTCATGGCGTTCTCCGCCTCTGCTGCTTTGCCTCTCTCGCCTCGAGCTGTCCGTCGACGGATCGGTCGCTGAGCTTCACGGCGTCGAGGTCGTCGTGGCTGATGACGCTTCGGCGGTCGTGAACGGCGTCGAGGACGGAGCCAGCGACAAGCTTGGCGACCTCGCCGACGTACCCCTGGGTTCGCCGCCACATGTGTTGGGCGAGGCCCGTAACGAACATGCCGGGGGCCGCCCCGGTGAGGTGCCGCAGCGGCCGTTCTCCAGCCGTCTCCAAGAGCTGCTGCCATTCTGCGCGCTGGTCGACGGTCGTGATCTCGAACGCGCCGACCGTCATGGTGGTGAGCCGGGCCCGGATCTGGGGGTCGTCCAGGATGGCCGTGCTGTGGAGCTCGGCGCCGACGAGGATGACGGTGCCTCTGGCGCGCTCACCGAGCTCGGTGTTGAGGAACTTGATGTAATCCAGGACAGCGCGACCCTGGGCGCTGGAGGAACGCAGCATGTGGGCGTCGTCGAGGATGACGACGCGGACGCCGTGCATGCGTAGCGCGTGGAGCACTCGGGTAGTCGTTGTCCGAGCAAGGCCCTCCGGCGGGTAGCCAAGGTAGAGCAGGATCAGGGCGTTGATCTCCTTAACCGAGCTTGACGACATGAGGGTGACGTAGACGACCGGCACCCAGTTGGCGACGACGCCGGGCTCGGGGGACCAGGTCGGACGGTCGCGATAGACCTGCTCGCCCAGGTCATCGCAGTGGATGCCAAAACCCCACTGCTTGATCAGAGTCGACTTTCCGGCGGAAAACGGTGCGGTCAGGGCGACCATCTGCATCGCGCCAGGAGGACGCAACCGGTTGGTCTCGACGACGTCGTCCAAGTGGGTTTGCGCAGCTTCCATCGGCTTCGACACCAGGATCGCGGCGTTTATCGCCGAGGACAGCTGGGCGAAATAGTCGTCCTGGTCGGTGCGTGACAGAGCCTCGTACTTACGGAGCGGAATCGGGTCCGGCCACGCGGGCGGAGCGGTCGTGGCCTGGCGGTGCCAGTCGTGGGCGTCCATGTCAGACCGTCCGTCGGTAGTCGGGCCAGGGCTCGTCGTCCGACGCTTGCTTGGTTCTCGACGTCGCGGCGTCTTCGGTCTGTTCCACAAGCTCAACGGAGGCCAGGCGGAGCACGCTGTGCCGCGACTTCTCGAGGGTCCGGGTGGCTGCAGCGGCTTCTGCGTGGTCCAGGAGTGCCTTCTCGTGGCGCACGCGGGCGGCGATGAGCTTGGCTCGCCACTCGTCCATGTTCGAGGCGGCAGTGAGCTGGGTGACCTCGTCAACGATCTCGAGCATGACCTTGCGCTTGGAAAGGGCGTTGTTGCCGCCCCGTTCGCGCACGAGGCGGCGAGCCTCGTCGATGACGACGTCGGTGAGAGGCGCGTGGAGCAGATGCGATTCGCGCCACTCAAGTTGATGAACGCGATCGGTGAAGGGGTGGCGAATCCACAGGTGGCTGCGTTCGCGGTGGTCATAGAGGAACGGCATTCGGTCGTCGCCGGCGCGGAACGTGCCAGTTCTGAGCTGGCGCAGTTCGTCGAGGATCTCGCCGTCGTAGGTCAAGCCGCGGTACTCCACTCCGGCATGGCCAATCTTGAGCCAGCGCTTGGGGAGGAACTGGTAGACGAGGTCTGGGTGCTGGGGCACCGCGAGGTTGCCCGCTGCAAGCAGGAGCATGTCGAACCGTTCGAGCGGGGTGAAGTGACCGCTTTCCATCCCAGGTAGGCGTATGCCGTCGTGCGGGGTTCGGTGGTAGTCCAGCGCCACGAACCTGTGTAGGTGTTCTTCGAGTTCACGAGCGGTCAGCAAAGGCCGGTCGGCGACCATGACCATGCGACCGCGCTCCGTCACGCGTCGGCCCTTGAACCCCGGGATTTGCTGGCAGGCTCGTTGGAGGCTCTCGTGCCACCGCTCAACATGTGCGTTGTCAATGGGCCGGCTGCCGCGCGAGGGGAGCAGGTCGACACCGAAGTCGGTGAGCAAGGCTCGGAACTCAGCGGACAGGAAGATGGAGCCGTTATCGGCGCGGATCGACATCGGGGTCACGGCAGGCTTGATGTGTTGGCCGCGGATCGCCCTGCCGGTCTGGGGTCTGGGGGAACGGTGTGCGTAGATGGGTCGCCCGTCGAAGTCCAGGCTCACGGGGAGCCCGCACCAGCGGAAGCTGTCGATGGTGATCTCGTCGTCTCCTTCGACGAGCATGGACATGGGACGCATGGCGTCGAAGAGACAGAGGCTGGCCTCGAGGGAGGTCGCACTTCGAGGGACGACGCGGAGAGCGACGATGACTCGGGTGGGCACGGAGACGACGGTGATGACCTCGACCGAGTAAACCCGCTCGGTGAGGGGATCGATGACGAATCCGTCCCACCTGGTGACGTCGATTGCGAGGTGGCCGGGGTGGATCGCTGGGTAGCTGCGCCGACTGGAGTTCTTGCGGAGTTCCTTGGCACGGTTCTGGCGGGTCGTGTTGCCGACGGCGCGCATCCGAGAAGACAGGTATTCCTGCAGGAGTCGTTGCGGTAGGTGGATCGCGGTGATCCGCTCTTGCTTGAGTTGCACGCGAATTTGGCGCTCGACCTCGTTCTGGTTGTCGATGCTGATGTCACCGTCGTAGCGAGAGAGCACTTCCTGGGCGATGCGCAGGAATCGCGGGTCGAGCGCGTCGAAGCCTTGGACGCGTTTTGTTCTGCGACCGTCAATCAGGCCGCGGAGCCCCTCGCGCTGCCAGGCTTTGACCCAGAGGCGAACGGTGCTTTCGGAGACGGACTCGGTGATGAGTTCCCCGGATTGGACGCGGCGCATGATGATGCGGTCGGCGCTTCGTTCAACGGAGAGCTGCCGAGCCATGAGGCGAATGCGGACCGTCACAGTCACGCCGAACCCGCTGCCGAAGGGGTGGAATGGCTCTCCTGGTCGGGCGAGGTCGGCGAGGCCGTCGCGATAACCAGTCAGGATTTCTAGGACGACTTCGAGCCGTGCGAGAGCCTCGAGACGAACGGTGAGAGGAAGGCTGCTCCACCACGGCTCAAGGGCGAGGTGGACTCCCTGCACGCCCGTCTCGTCCGTCTCGCGAGCCTCCAGTCGATCCCACGAGACCTCTTCCTCATCGCCGATGACGGTCTTAACTCGTACGCCGAACCGCCCGATGGCGACGACAAGGACTGGCCCGTTGAGCATGAGGAGCCTCATGCCCTTGGTGATCACGACCTCGTGGCTCACCCGTCGGCCCCGGTCAGGGGTCGCGACAGCGGTGTTGATCGGTTCAGGTGTTTGTCGAGGTCGCAGGAGAGCTCGCCGCGCCAGATGGCGTGCCACATGGAGGCGGTGACCTGTCCACTGTCACGGTCTTGGTCGATCACGTCGCCGATGGTCCGGGTGCGGTTGCTGCCGACAAGTGCTGCCAGGTTCGCGGAGTAGTCCCATGGTTCACGCCTGAATCCGTGGAGCCACATCAGGTTGGCTCGGCGCACCTGAGTGTGGCCGGTGAAGACTTGGTAAGCCCACGCGAAATCCGTGCACGCTCGCTGTGTCAGATCGGCCTTCACCACAAAGTCGGCGTCTTGTTTCGACTCGGCTCGCGCGTCCCAGACCGTGACCGCACCGGCATGGTTGAGGCTCAGCAGGTCTGGCGTGTGCTCTAGCCGCCTGCCGCTGCGCTTGCCCGGGAGTCTGAGCCTCGCCGGCTGGGCAACAAGCCAGACCACGTCGTGCCGCCGGTCTAGCTCCCGTAGGAGGTCGTGTTCGAGACCTGACTCCAACATGAGTTGCGTCTGCGTCGTCGTCGAGTACGCGAAGGCGGGCACGTGCCGGGACTTCGACCCAGACCTCGGCCTCCGCACTCGGCTCACGGTTCGCGGATCTGGCGGGAGCTCACCATCCCAACTCCGCGTTCCAGCGCCGACGTTGAACCACCACTCGACGGGATCGTCGGTCATCACTACCGGAGCTGGCTGCCTTCGGGCAGGCGAAATAGACTGTGGCACGCGACGGCACCTTCGTTTCTGCGCAAGATTCATCGGGGCCGTCCACGGGGCACCTCCGTCGCAACCGGATGGTGCCCCACTTTTGTGGCCCGAGGTCAGAGTAGGCACTGCCTCATCGCGCTGTCGACGATGTCGATGAGGGTGTCGCGACGTCGACTATTTCGTTCCGTGCGTTATCCACAGGCGATGCCCCCCGATTGAGCGCTGGCCTCCTGAACTGCACGAACGCAATAATCGGCACCTCGCCAGCCAGCCAACTAGGCCTCCGAAGGGATCTTCGCCATGAGGAGTTTCGGTCTCACCCTCGATGAGCTCATCCAACTTGCGGCCGAGGTGGCGGGAGTCGACGCGAGGTGTCTCAACCCGGCTTGTGACGCGAAGCTGACGTACCGCGAGTCCGAGCGGGGTAGACAAGCGCTTTACTGCAACGACGTCTGCAGGCGCTCCGCTTGGCGCAGTCGGGAGCGGCTAAAGGCAAGCCTTAGGGCCGTCATTGAGAGCCATGAGCTTTTGGAGCGCCCGGCGACTGCCCTGGAGCTGCGCTCGATCGAGTCGAAGCTCCGTTGGCTTCTCGCCCGTTACCCCGCTGAGGGTCACTTGGAGGAGGCCGACGGTGATGATCGTTTCGCTGACCACGTCCCGGCGACGGTCATCTTGGCGCGAATGGACGATGACTGGACCGAGGAGGCTCTCGCTGAGGCTGGCCGATATGACGCCCGCATGCGCCTCAAGTACATGAATCGACGACGGAGGCCACTCCCGGCCACGCCGTCTCTAACGGAGAGGCAGCGCGCCTCCATCGCCCTCCAGCGGCGACACGAGGTGGAGCGCATCCTGCGAGTTGACGTCGGCGGCGGTCCCAGCTGACGCGCGTTCCTCATCCCCGCCGCTATAGATGTCTTGACACTGAGACCGCTGCCGCACGGGCGGGACGTTCGGCGCCGCTGAACGGGTCATGGACCACCACATCTGAGTTGGTGGCGGTGAGCGTGGACCGGGCTATCGTCGCGGTGCTCTCGTCGAGCAGTCCGGCATGATTCAGAACCGTTGACAACACATAGACCTGTTGGGTGTTCACCTCCGGATCCCGGGTCTGCCTGGCTCCGGGCGCCTGCGCCCAGATTGGAGTGCTGGTATCCGCGGAGGCAGGGTCCTGGATCGCGGATCGAAGTGCGTTTACCGCGTCCCCGTCGTGGTGGAGTCGGCGCAGGAGCGGGCCTGTCAGCAGCGGGAACACGTTGACGGCGTCCCTGAGCAGGATCTGCTGGTGGGCTCGTGTAACGATCGAGGGCAGGACATCGGGTGTTGAGGACCGGACGGCGACAGCGAGGGTGTCGATCCACTCGCGACGCTCCCGGTGATCGTCGGCGCGGAACCAGGCCTCCAGATCCGCAAACATCGTGCGACTGCGCTCGTCGTTCGGGAACAGTTCGCAGAACAACGCCCGCAGCTGCGGGTTGGTCTCGAAACCGGGCTGCTGCGTCAGCGCGTCGTGGAGCGTGTCGGCGGGGATCTGCCATGTGTCCGTATCGACGAGCAGGTCGTAGACCTCGCTCGCATCCCTCCAGCTGGAGGTGGACGATCCTTCGCCTGTCAGGCAGGCGACGAAGAGGCCCAGATCGCGTCGTCCATTGCGATAAGACCAGAGAAGATGCTCCTTGCCTTTCCGAAACTGAGGGTTCGCGTCTGCCTCTGCATGAATGAGGTCGCTGACGGCTGGGTGCGGTGATGAGCTGGCACTGAGCTGCCCGAGCACGGTTGCTCGGGCGTTGTCGCGCACGTTACTGGCCCTGGAAGCGGACAGGAGAGTGAACAGGTCGTCGCCGAAATGGGTGGACACCTCGTCCCAGTTGGCGTTGAGCAGGTCGATCAGTTCCCGGTCGACGCCTCCGAACAGGTTTTCCAGGTGCACGCCCGGTCGGGTGGGTTCCCCGATGGTTTCTAGGAGCCCGTCATGCAGCCCGAGATCGCCGAGCAGCAGCATCCCGACCCACCCGGTCTGCCGGCGCTCTTCCCAAGCTGGGCCGTAAGCGGGGAGTTCGGCTTGCACCTGGGCGCGTAGCCAGTCGGTGGCTTCCTTGGTTTCCCGGTGCTCGACGTTCGTTGAGACCCCATACCGCTCGACACGTCGGATCAGTCCAGTCAAAGCAGCGCGTCTCACCCAGGTGTCTGGGTCCTCGCCCCAGCTCCCGAGCAGATCGTGAAGGGTCGCGGGCGTCAGATCGGAGCGGGTCAAGGCATCGACGAGCACCTCCCGCAGCTGCGGTGGCAGGTAGGCGAGCTGATAGAGAACCGCTTCCATCATCATGTTGGCGGTGGGGTCGGCGCGGGCGCCGTATGTGCGCACGATCGCCGGGGGTGCTGGGTCGTGTACGCCGCTGCTGACGTGCCGGGGGTGTTGGAGGGCCTGCAGCGCGAACGCGACAACCGTCTCGTGCGTGGGCCAGGCGGCGATGATCGCGTCGACATGCCAAGTGAGATATCCCGTCCCGACTGCAGTACAACGCGTTGCAAGTTCATCCGGATCGTATTCGTGCAGCATTGCGGCGGACTCAGCATCCTTCGGGGCGCTGGCGAACTGCGTCCAGGCTTCGGCGACGGCTTGCGCCACCACGACGCGCGTTTCTCCGTCACCGTCGTCGGTCGAGGACCGCAGCAACTCGACGAGCACCCGAAACCCCTCCGTGACACCGAGCGCTTCCAGCGCGAGCGGTGCGAGCGGGGCCGCCGACTTGCCGGGGCCATGCAGGCGCTCCTCGAACACTGCACGCACCTCGGGACGGTGCCCGAACCGTCGCAACAGCACAGCCCCAACACGCACGGGACGCCACGAGTCCAGAGCGGGCAGGAGCGCGTCGAGCGCCTCGACGTCCGTCATCGACTCGGCCAGGGCGATGATGCCGTCGTTGAACGGAGGTGTTGAGGCGTCTTGGCGAACGGTCACCGCGGCGCTGCGCACGAAGGCGGGGTCTGCTTGCCACGACTCGGGGATGAGCGCAAGGTTGTACAGAATGAGCCCGTTGCGGTCGGGATGTTCCAGTTCGTCCGCCACCCAGTCCTTAATCTCATCGTCGTCGCTGAAGGTGGTGCAAGCGAGAAGCCACGCCATCGACCGGTCGCCTCCGTTCCTGCCGTTGCCGGACAGGGTCTCGAGCACGAAACGCGCCGCTTTCGGCTGCTCGGACACCGCGTGCTGCACAAACGGGATGGCGAGGTTCTTCCAATGCTCCTGCGGACGGAAACCCTCATGCCGCAGGAACGATCCGAACCAATGCTCGTCTTCAGCGGTGAGGTAATCGAACTGCCCTCCCGCCGCTTCCCGTAGCAGGTGGAGAGCGCAGACTCGCAGCTCCGGGGTGATCTGAGCTCGCGCCCACTCGAGTAGGACCGGTAGCTGCGGCCAGTCGGGCCACCCTGTTCCGAGGGACAGCAGCCCGAACGCCTGGTCGATGGCCTTCGTGCCTTGACGGACGCTCGTTTCGATGCGGGCGCCGACCGAAGCGTCGCCGGCGTAGCGGGTCGCGATGGCATGAGCTGCGTTCAGCTGCACCGCTTGGTCCTCGTGCCGTAGTCCCCATAGCAGAGCAGGAAAGACCCCCGCCTCCGCGACGTCGGCGTCTCGGAGCATCCACAGCGGTGAGGTCGGCTCGGGGTGAGCGGCGTTGAGCCATCGTGTGAACGTTGCGAGGAGCTGCGGTCGCAGCGAGGCGTGTTTCGTCATCGAGACCAGCGACGCGATCAGCGTGACCCTGTGAGCAGTGTCGGCGTGCTCGGTGACTCGGTCGATGATCTCCGCCACCCACTGCGACTGCTTCGGCGTGGTGACCGCGACGTCGGCGGCGACGGCCTCGGCGATCAGTTCGTACTTGTCGACCGAGTCCACATCGGGGTGCTCGCTGAGCCGGGTGAGTAGGGACACGTTCACGTGGGCGTTGACCTGCGTGGCGAGCCCGGCGATGAGCACATCCCGCCATGTGGGGTCGCCGGCCCGGGCGATCATGGCGCTCTCGTGCTCGTCGGGCGGGAGGGTGGCGAGGTGCTCGCCGGCAAGCTGATCGAGCAGAACCCGATGCAAAAACCCGACCATGCCGACGCCCTGCGGGACGAGCAGGCCGTATTCGTCCTCCGCCTGTGACAGCACGGCCGCTGCGACCCGGGCCGCGTCGGCCGTCGGATATGCGAGACCGTCCTCGCGGCAAAGTTCCTCTCGGAACCGTTGCTCCATCTCCTGACGGGGACGGATTGCTGAGCCGCCCTCGATCTTGGCCTGGTAAGCGACGCCCCGTAGCACCGTGAGCATGTCTGCGGTGGAGAACTCGGATCCCGCCGCGGATGAGGCGCGTCGGCGCATCTGCGGATGCTTGTCCACCAGAAGCTGGACAAGTGCGGAGAACAGATGGAACCGTTGCGGCGGCAACGACTCACCGCGCCACGACTTAGCCAGCAGCCCGAGGAATAGCGGTGTGCTCAAGAGAGGGCCCAACGCCGGTACCTGGGTCAGCTCAGCCAGGAACGATGCTGCTTGCGGGCTGGACCGGCCATCGCCACGGACCGTGTCTGGCTCGGACAGCACCCGGGTGACCAAATCGACCTGCTGAGTGTGGGTGAGCGGGGCGAGGACAGCCTTCACCCAGGGCTCCACCCAATTCAGCCGGTCCACCGCGTACGGGCGGGCCGTAAGGATCGCGCCGATGCGCCGTTGAGACACGAAGGACTCGATCAGCCCAAGCGCGTACTCCGCGGACGCGGGGTCCTTCCACTCATCAACGCCGTCGACGAGAAGGATCGCCCGTTCGTCGTCGAGCGCCAGCTGGGTGAGATCCCAAGCCCGCGGTCCACCCTGCTGAGTGACCCAAGCCTGAATGGCCGTGACAACCGAGTTCGTGGTGGACCCGTCGAGATGGCGGCATAGGAACCCGAACGGCAACCACAACGGCAAATCCCCGCCGTGCGCCCGCTGAATTGCTGCGGACTGCGGTTCGGCGGCCAGAATGTCCGCGGCCGTGAACATTAAGAAGCTGGACTTGCCCGACCCGGGTGCGCCGATGAGCAGCCGGAGGCGCGCGGATTCCGCCCATTCGTCGCCAGGAGTGCGCGCGCGATCGGCATCCGCCAATCGCGCGGGGTCTCGCCGCGCAGGCCGGCGGATGCGGCGACGCCTCATCCGCGGCGTTCCCGCGTATTCCTCCAGGGGCTGAATCGTCACCGGTGGCTCCGTCTGCTCCGGTTCCACGGCGCTTGTCCGCGGCGATGCGTTTTCTGAGACCGGTTGTGTATCGAGGATCAGATACGACAGACCCCGCGTGTGTGTTCCGGTGACCGTCGGCGAGGCACCCTGTGCCCGGAACGCGGCCCGGTAGAGGTCTCCGAGGGCAGCGCGGGCCGCACGGGCATGCTCGGGGGTGATCCGCCGAGCTAGCTCTGCGGCGTGGTCCTCTCCGCAGAACGCGACCACCCACGCCCGGCCGAAGAAGTCATCCACCAGGCGAGGCTGATCGCGGAGAATGATGGAGACCTCCTCCGCTCCCCACGGTTCGAACTCGACGCCCTTCTCCGCGAGGGTGTCGTGCGCGGATCGGACCACGGCATCCAGCTTGGTGTCGCGAAGCGACGAACTCGTGGCGTAGTAGAACCGAGAGCACCGGTCCGCCCACTCGCCGGCGAGGAACTCCGCCACAGCAGAGTTGATCGACGCCGGGGTCAGACGCTTGACGCGGCGTGACTGCAATGCCACGAAGCTTCTCCCCGCCGTGACGGCGGCGTCCAGCGTGGGTGCCGTTCGCGCGTAAACATCGATTCCTGCCTCCCTCCCTGTCAGGCTGTAGTGAGACACCCCGGAGCCCCCGGGTCCACCGTGGAGGGTGGTGACAGGAGACAGTTTCGTGAGCAGCAACAGTCCGGTTCTTCCCGGTGCCGGTGACCATCCCGGGGCTGGCTTGGAAGCGGTAGTGGATCCGGCGCCCCGTCCGGTGCGGCGGTCGTTCACCGCGGCCTACCGGGCCAAGGTGGTCGCTGAGTACGAGGCGGCACCGCACGGCAGTAAGGCTGCGGTGTTGCGTCGTGAGGGCCTCTACCAGTCCCAGATCCGGGAGTGGACGAGTGCGCGGGACGCGGTGACCCGGGGCGTGGCGGCGCCTCGACGGCCGCATCGCGTAGCCACGGGCGGCAAGGATGATCCCGCGCGGTTGCGGGCCGAGAACCAGCGGCTGACCCGCGAGCTGGCCAAGTCGGCGGCGGTGGTCGAGATCATGGGAAAACTGCAAGGGCTCTTGGAGCACATCTCCGAGAGCACGGGCACGCAGACGTCGTCGAGGAGGCGATGACCGTGGCGTTCACCGAGCTGCGTGCCGCGGCGGTGCCGGTCAGCCGGTCCTGCGCGCTGCTCGGCCGGGCCGGGGCCACCCACTACCGCCATGCCCGCGGGCCGGTGCACGGTCCACGACCGGCGCGGCTGGTGCCCGAGAACGGGCAGGCACTCTCGGGTGCTGAGCGGGCTGCGGTGCTCACGCTGATCAACACCCCGGCCTACGCGGACCTGTCGAAGTCGATCGGCCAGATCTGGGCGCGAGAGCTTGACGAGGGCCGCTACTGGGGTTCGACGTCCACGATGTATCGGATCGCCCGGGCGGCCGGGCAGAGCCGGGAACGGCGGCGGCTGGCGACCCACCCGGCCAAGGTCAAACCCGAGCTGCTGGCCGACGGCCCGTCGCAGGTGTGGACCTGGCACATCACCTGGACATCACCAAGCTGCGTGGACCGGCCAAGGGGATCTTCTACCAGCTGTACGTGCTGATCGACATCTACTCCCGGTTCAACCCGTCCTGATCATCGCCAGATCATCTCCCCGGTCGAGGACTCCGCACTGGCAGCCGACTTCATCGCCGAGGCCATCGACCGCAACGGCGCCGCCCCGCACACCGTGCACGCCGACCGAGGCACCTCGATGACCTCCAAACCCGTCTCGGCGTTGCTCGCCGACCTCGGCGTAACCCGCTCCCACTCACAGCCTCGAGTCAGCAACCACAACCCCTTCTCAGAGGCGCAGTTCAAGACCCTGAAGTACCTGCCCGAGTTCCCGAAAGCCTTCGACTCACTAGCTCAAGCCCGCGACTTCTGCGCCGGCTTCTTCCACGAGTACAACTACGTCCACCGGCACTCCGGGATCGCCTGGCACACCCCCGCCTCAGTCCACTTCGGCACCGCCGACGCCATCGACCAGGACAGGCAGAACACCCTCACCGCCGCCTACCACGCCCACCCCGAGCGGTTCGGCCACCGACCACACCCGCCGCTGATGCCAACCCAGTCCTGGATCAACCAGCCGCAGATCGAACCCCAAATGAACTGACCGCAACTGTCTCAGTTGACTTGACAGATTCCGCCTGGGCCTGCCCCGGCAGCCCGTACAGGGTCGCGTGCTCAATGTGCGCTTCGGTTTCTAGCAGCCGGGCGAACAGGCGTTCCGCGTTCTCCGGAGTCAACTCGCCCACGGGAAGCAGCGCCGGCCGGGTCGGCACTGGCGGATCCGGCCACGCACCGTCTGCAGCAGACCACAGTCTCGCCAGGAGCTCGGAGGTTGTCCCGGGTCTCGTGGAAGTTGAGGTGGCGGTCCCCCGCCTGACTCCTGCCTTGCGGTAGGTGTTGGGCGACCGCCAAGTCGACCCAAGACAGGGGACCGCTATGAAGAAGTACCAGAAGAACGCGACGAGCGCGACGACGACACCGGTGCTGCCGGAGGCCGTGAGCGTGGTGATGGCTGAGCTGGCCGGCGATGTGCAGGAAGGCCTGCTCGCGATGGCTGTGGGGACGGGGTTGCAGGTGATGGCCGCGATGATGAACGCCGATGTCGAGGCGGTGTGCGGGCCGCGGGGCAAGCACGATGCGAACCGCGCGGCGACGCGGCACGGCAGCGAGGACGGCTCGGTGACCCTGGGCGGTCGGCGGGTGCCGGTGCAGCGCCCGCGGATGCGTGCAGTCGACGGGTCCGGGGAGCTGCCGGTCGCCTCGTATGAGCTGTTCTCCCAGACCGAGGTGTTGGGCCGGATGGCGATGGGCCGGATGTTGGCCGGGCTCTCGACCCGGCGTTACCCGGTCGGCCTCGAGCCGGTCGGGCAGCGGGTCGAGGCGTCCGCTCGGTCGACGAGCAAGTCGGCGGTGTCGCGCCGTTTCGTCGCCGCGACCGAGACCGCGCTGGCCGAGCTGCTGGCCGGCGACTTGTCCGGGCTGGACCTGGTGGCGTTGATGATCGACGGGGTGCACTTCGGTGAGCACCTGTGCGTGGTCGCGCTCGGGATCGGTATCGACGGCACGAAGCATCCGCTCGGGCTGGCCGAGGGCTCCACCGAGAACACCAGCACAGTGACTGATCTGCTGACCGGGCTACGTGATCGCGGCCTGGACACCAGCCGTCCGGTCTTCGTCGGCATCGACGGAGGCAAGGCACTTCGTGCCGCCGTGGTCAGGGTGTTCGACCATCCGGTGATCGGCCGCTGCCAACTGCACAAGATCCGCAACGTGGCTGACAAGTTGCCCGATCGCCTCGCCTCGACGGTGACCAAGCGGATGCGGGCGGCCTACCACGCCGAGTCCGCGCTGATCGCCGAAGCACAGCTCGAGGCACTGGCCAAGGAGTTGGACCGCACCCATCCGGGCGCGGCCGCCTCGCTACGCGAGGGGCTCGCCGAAACGCTCACCGTGCTGCGCCTGAGCGTCTCGCCAACCCTGGCGCGGACCCTGCGCTCCACGAACAGCATCGAGTCGATGATCTCCATCGCCCGCAACCACTCGGCGAACGTGAAGAACTGGCAGAACGGCACCATGGCACTGCGCTGGTGCGCCGCCGGGATGATCGAGGCCGGCAAGCAGTTCCGGCGCGTCAACGGTCACCTGCACCTCCCGGCGCTCCGCATCGCTCTCGACGCCCATGTCGCCGCCGAAACTGTCGGCACCGTGCGTCATGATGAACCCGTGATCGCCGCCTGACGATCACAAGGACCGCCACCGAAGTTCAACGAAGAGCGGGACAACCTCGGAGCTCGGGTTGCCTCGTCGTCACGCTGGCATTGTGTCGCTCTGCGCAGTCAGCCCACACAGTAATAACTCAGAACTGCCCAGATCCTTGGACCAACACGGCAACTTAAAGTTCGTCGGGCAAGAGTTCAATCTTGGCTGCATCTCGACACGGGCGGGGGCGGACGGGGTGAGACTGGGGGGACGGCGATGAGGCTCGCCATAACCGCGGTCCGCCGCTAATGGCTTCTCCAACTGCTCGACACGGGTGCGTGTACAGGTGGAGGAGGCGGCGATGACTGGACCGGGTGACGTACGAGCCGGGACTCCTGCTCGGCGTTTCGGGAGCGTCCTGTTCCTCGCCGACGAAGCGACGCCCCTTCGGGAGGTGGAGCCGGGATTCTTCCGGGACCTGAACCTCGACCAGGTGGTGGAGGCGATGGTCGCCGGTCGGGAGGGGTACGACCTCAAACCGTTCTTCTACACGCCGGCCTCCCGCGCCGAGGTCCGCTACCGGCAGGCGGTGATGGGCGATCTGGAGGTCCGGTCGGTGTTGGGGCATGTCACCGGTTTCGCGGCCACGATGCGGCGGATGGGCGAGCACGTCCGGCGTTCGGCGAAGCTGCACTATCGCTACCAGCAGGAGGCGGTGTTCCTGCAGGCGGCCGAGCTGTACGTGAAGGCGGTGACCGACTTGGCCCGCGACCTGGATTCGGACCCGCTCCGTTCGGAGGGGATGACCGGCTTCCGGGACTACCTGACGGGCTACGTCGCCTCGGGCCCCTTCCGGGCCCTGGTGCGGGAGACGGACCAGGTCCGGGCTGGGCTGTCCGGGGTGAGGTACTGCCTGCGGATGGACGGCAACCGGATCACGGTGTCCCGGTACGACGGCGAGGCCGACTACAGCGCCGAGGTCGCGCAGGCGTTCGACCGGTTCGCCCCGATCGCGTCCGCGGCCGAGGCCCGGCCGCCGGCGTCGTCGTCGGACATGAACCATGTCGAGACCGGGGTGGTGACCTTGGTCGCGCAGTGGTTCCCGGAAGAGTTCGCGGCGTTGGACGGCTTCTGCGGACGGCACGTCGACCTGCTCGACCCGACGATCGGCCGCTTCGATCGTGAGGTCCAGTTCTACCTGGCCTACCTGGGGTTCATCGCGCCGTTGCAGGCGGTCGGGTTGCCGTTCTGCTACCCGCGCGTCGACGGCCCCCGTCAGGTGAGCCTGGTCCATCAGTCGTTCGACCTCGCCCTGGCCGCAAGCCTGGTCGATGAGGACATGGTCGCGGTGTGCAACGACTTCACCTTCACCCCGGCCGGCCGGGTGCTGGTCGTGACCGGCGCCAACCAGGGCGGCAAGACCACCTTCGCCCGGATGGTGGGCCAGGTCCACCACCTGGCCCGGCTGGGCTGCCCGGTCCCCGGCCGGCGCGGCCATGTGTTCCTCTGCGACCAGATCTTCACCCATTTCGAACGGGAGGAGGACCTGCACCGGCTCTCCGGCAAGCTCGAGGACGACCTGACCCGGATCAAGACCATCCTCGACGAGGCCACCGGCGAGAGCC
>JAABUS010004267.1_pt1 | contig 21001 bp, 17 predicted proteins | sample 5560161 | NCBI WGS metagenome assembly JAABUS01 (sample SAMN10711885, study PRJNA513376) | rock metagenome | isolation source: Antarctica rocks | place: Antarctica: Victoria Land, Trio Nunatak nord | collected 2016-01-04
GCGGAAGATAAGGGGAGGGCAAAAGGGATATAGAGAGAGCAGATGGAGGAAAATGGAGTGCAGTGGATGATGCAGCGAGACGGACAGAGAGCTAAAACAGACGGGTCGAAAAGACTGCACTAAAACAACAGTAGGGTAAAGACTATGGCTTAGATTGAAAGGGCGTCGGAAGCTGACCTTGAAGCCTATCTTGCCAGCTAGTGGCGGCGCTGTTTCGAGCGGCTGTCGGAGAGGTAGGAGATCCTGATGCGGAGGACATGGTCGGGCTGATGTGGGCGCGCGCAAGAGAGTTGTACATTCGGAAGCTGTAGCCAGGTACCACAAAGACAGACGTAGATTAACTCGGTGTGAGCTCTGGCAAGATATGGTATGGTCGATAGTCCAAGAGGTACTTTAGATCGATGTTGTAGAACGAGACCAACGCCACAGCAGACTCAATGCCAAGGGGATCATATGCCTTTTCCAAGAAGTTTTTATACTTAGCGGTACGGGGAAGGATGGCAAGAAGCAGACTACGAGACAGCAGGAAACACGGTCAAAGAAGGAGACTAGGTATGTACCCGCGAGCAGAAAGGGGAGAGATGGGGAGAAAGCTCCATGCATGATGAAGTATAGCACCTCTGATTCGAGTCTCGGCAAACGCAAAACGTGTGATGGGTCATTTCCTATAGTTTGGGTCTCTTGGTTTCTTCAGGACGGGGGATGGGTAAATCCCAAAGGGACGGGCCGGTGCCAGATTGGCGGAACAGTTGCACCGAGCAGGCGGTGTGCTGTCAGATGACCTGTTGGCCAGCGGTAGGCAGGCACTTTGAGAGAGTGTGAACAGAGTCTGTTGTACTACGCATCATCATCATCATCTGTTTTAGACGCTTGGACGAATTGTGATGGGGAAACAACGAAGCGGTGCGGAGTAGACGAGACAGGTGGAAAACCAAAATTGATTTGATAGGGAATTGCCAGATCGAGATGATTAGAGTAGAGGCTGGTTTGCGGAGGAGAGCGAAAAGCCGAGATACATATTGAGGCTTCGTTTGTAGAATAATGGGCTCGTTGCCGGTGTTGAAAAGGGGGGTTGGATGGGGTTGATGTGCGCTGGATCCATAAGATCCTGGTACCCTTGCACATGCTTTGCACATGCTTGCTTGGCTATTTAGTAGGAGAGGGAAGGAATTGATTCTCAACCCAGTTGCGGTTGTAAACAGCTACCCACAAAGATGGAAATTGACTGGTGAGGATGTTGTTCGGTAGAGGATGGGGGATGTTGACCGGCAAGGCCGACATGCAGAACAAATCCTTTACTACTGACTCCACTAGTGCCCTCTCATGCTCGAGGCTTACGAGATAATGCAGCTTGTGCGCGTGAATGGCTGTTGACCTTACTGTTGGGTTTGGCAGCTCCGTCACTCTGTTTCTTCAGGCTCCGTTGGGTTGTAATGATATCACAAAGCATGCAGAATTCCCAAGACATTGGCTCGAGTGCTTGCTCTAGCGTGCATGTACATCTATGCTGCAGTCGCAGACAAGTTCAACGAGTTATCGTTGCTCGACAGGTCATGGGACTGCTGCCCTCACCGGTCCCGAGCCAAAGTCTCAACTAGAGATCATCTGCAGGCACCCAAGAGAGCCAAAGATGAGACATTCGGATATGCAAGAACCCTTCATGCCCCGTCGCTTGCTTGCGCTACTCGCTGATACAAAATGCCGCTGAGGTGCTTTGTACAAGATAAATCCACAGGATATGAGGGGAAATATGGGAAGCACAATATTACAATATGTCCTAAAAGATTCGAGAGTTTCGCGGATCCGAGAGGATCATCGCGGCCTTTAACCCTCTGTTGCGATCTGTCGTGAACGATTTGAACGTCGGGTAGCTGTTTTTCCCCGGCGGTTGAAGACCTCGTCGATAAGACGCTTAGGCCCAACGTAATCCATATTCATCTTGAGCGGTGCTTTTACAAATGCAGGAAGCGTCATGTGGACGCGTTGCTTCTGATGCCATCGGCTTTTGATAGAATCATCCAATAGGGCGATTAAACCAGTTGCTACAATAACACTGAAGTCGTCAGTAAGGTTGGATTACTTTCGACCGTTAAGATATACTCACTCGGCCAGGTCGGTTGGGCCATCCAAGGCCTTTTCATCGCTGATCCATAATGAGCAAGGAGACACCCAACCACCCTTGGCATCTTCCATTTGACTTTCCGCTGGAGTCAAGACCGCCGGAACGATATGTGCAATGGCATTCTTTGTCTCAGTGTTGATCAGGTGATATGATATCTCCTTAAAGTTGCCGTCCCGTCTAGACACTCGCTTCCAGGCGTAACTCTTGCCCCAGTACTCAAACTCGTACCGTTTCATTGTCTTGGCCCCACGACGTTTGACGGCGATATGAGCGTAATTCGAGAATTCTAGTTGCGTAGTGTTGGTGGGTAGTGGTATACTGCGTTGTCCCTTTGTAGCCTTTGTCGTTGCTTCTGCTTCCTCGTCTTCAGACGTGGACTCATAGCCCGAATCATGCCGTTTGAGACCTATAGTTGTTGAGGCCTTGGCATCCGATGATTTAGGCCGAATGCTCGACAAAGCACTGCTCAGGGATCGTTGCAAGACAGGTCTACGTTCAGCGGCGGGTTTGGTATACTTCCGACTTGAGTGGCACACCTCGCGGCCAGAATCTCGACAATAGCGACGTAAAGAGAACTCCCTGCTCTTCAAATCGTACATCCGAAGGTGGAAGAGAGTAAGATCTAATTTCCGTCCTTCTGATGCGGGAATCTCAGTATCGACCCGAAGGTTCATATTGCCGTCCAATGTAGAATCATCGTGCCTTATGTGTAATCGTCGAGTCGACGGGAAGTGCTCCGAAAAGTCTGGAGGTGTAGAGGGAACAGCTGTCCGGGTTTGTTCATGCACACATTCAGGGACATCGAAGCCAGGAAGCTCCTCGTCGAAATCCTCTGTGGAAGGGACAGTCGAAACATATGTATCCACCGACGAGCGGGGGCCGACATAGTCATCGTACGGTTGATCTTCCCATCTCTTCTCTGTCACAGGTACGCCTCGGTGATGATCATGATGGACGGAGGGCCGCGTACTATACGTTGTTGCTGCAGTACTGTGTGAGTGGTGCGAGTGGTCTGAGGTGTCACTGTAACCCGAAATCGAGCTGCTTTCGCTGCGTGTATCCCATCGTCGATCTGTTCTTGATGGCATCACTGTGGTTCGAGTATGAATCCGTATATGTCAGGTGGATCAAACGACTGAGCGAAGTGGACTGCAGAGGAGTGAGACTGCATATATTGATGATGCACAGGCACAGAATCTGTAAGGACAGTAGTAGTAGAATTAGTGTTCATAGATCTGGTCATAAATGGCTCGTCCGGACAGACTGGAGTCATTAGGAATCCATCTTGCTGCACGGTTACGGTATCGGCCGTTACGATTTATGCCGCAAGAGCGAGGACGGTGATGATATTGCTCGAATTGAGGGTGGCACGGTGGGAAAGAGAGCATTAACAATTAACAGCACATACCCGACAGTCCGACACACCAACACGAAAAGAACCTTGGTGGCCGGGGAGTCACAGTCTCACTAAGCTCACGATCAAGCTGATTGGAAGCGACGGATTAATAATAAGCAATTCCTGCCGCAAACTGCCATGATCACCTACTGATACGCCAGGGGACTGGCCATACAGCGTGCGACTCCCACCCTCCTCATCCTCCTACTCCCCCTCGGCCCAACTATCAACCAAAAGTCTTTCCAACGTTCCAAAGCTAATGCCGGGGCGAGCCAACGAACGAGGTGCCCGCCGCCCGGCATGCGACGCCCAGCCTGAAGTACATACTCGTACTACTTTACGAAGTACTTTACGTCGTTGATTGGGCATGATCTTGATCCACGGAAGAGCGATTCCAACAAGTCAACAGCTCCCGGAGATCATCGCATCATCTGACATTATTTTATTCGATGCAAAACACAACGGTTGATACTCTATTCAGCAATCCCCTTACTGTGTACCTTTGATCTTTTCTTGCATTATGCGCCGTGGCTCTATTATCAAATGCAGGCACGACAGCAAGGTAAGCGCAGCCTCGTGGGAAAAGCCTCAGGAAACTCTATCGCGGCTTTCGATGCTATTATTGTTGATGCCTTTGTCACCTCGGTCTCGGTCCGATTCGCCCGAAGTCCACAGGCATCCGGCGCCAATCTATGGTCCGCCAATCCCAAGGTGAATCGCTACGACTTCTTTTCACACTGCGCCATCTCCACATGTTGCCTTGCAGGAACGAAAGTCTTTGCGATCAAGCGTTTCAAGATACAAACATCTTGTGAACAACCGCTGAGGGACTCGGCTGATCCAAGCTGACCTCTGCGCCCTGGCGCTGTCTACTGCTATGGATTGATGGATGAATCCTTTAACATCTCAGCATCAGCGCCAACGCTGCGGCTCATTCCTTCCAAAGTCCAAGAAAATACTGCAGCAGTCCGCGCCCGATTTGCCTTGAAGAGTGTTGAAACCTAATTCGGCGGCTCGACTGTAAGCTTGTCGAGTTAAACAAGGAAGTTAACGCTCTACACAAAGCGAACCTCTACCGCCTTTTGGAGTACAGTGTGCGCCCGGTTGCCTGGCAAGGTACCAAATCCCCACGATCGCGATTTAAGTGGACGACGTTGGAACCAGGCTGCGAAGGATTCGCTCGAGTGAGGCTGAACTGACACGTTGTTACTCCGTGCTGTCCAGGCCTTGTAAATGGTACCAAAGTTAGGCACTCGTACGGGATCTGATCTGCCGTTGCAGGTGGTGACTGTTCATGCCTGGAGAGCCTAGATGTCCTGGTTATCTTCCATGCTCATGCGCTTTTGATCCTTTCGCATGTTGAGGCAGCCAGTTACTGGATGCCAGTAAAAGGACGCCCAATTACAGGACGCCAGTAACAGGATGTTCATGTATGCAACGCCAGATCCAAGATGCCAGATCCACAATGCCAGATAGGATGCCAGCACCAAGATTCCCACCTCATCCCTAACCCTACAACAAAAGAGCCTCACCAACGCATGAAAATGCGATGCCTCGTGACCAAACCCACAGGCTTTACCTCCAATAATTTCTCACGTGCAACACATCCATCCAAAACCTAGATCCTCTAACTAATCACATGTAGTGGGTCACGCAACGTATGTTATAGACTGCGAATGAAAATCCCCTCTGTTTCGCTTGTTTCTTTGCTGGAATACCGCGGTGGAAAGACTCTGGGAAGGCAAGGCTAGTAGTACTCCCCATGGATATAGGGAGAACACAAGGTGTAGATCCTACAGCAATGCCTGGAAGTGATTCACATGTTGTTTTGAGGATGCTCCGTCAATCACTTTGAACCTTTATTGCGGATGAAATTCTAGTTTTAGGAACGGGGGCGTTGAACATACTGAGATCCTTTTGACAACTCGAAGACCAACCCCGTCTTCGAAAAAAAACTGTAAGATAACCCCTAACTACAACTACCAATAAACTAGAATTACACAGGCATTGAACTTTAGGAAAACTCTATGGGGTATATCTACTATGAACGGGACCAAGATCACTGCTTTAGACCAATTACCCCAAGCCTTCCTTCGTCGTAGCCAAGATGACCAAGGTAGGTGACAGACGAACATGAAGACTGTGGTTATACAAATGCTTCCAAGCACCCACAAGTTTCGCCAGCGGCAACCTTTTTAGTTCCGTCGATGCTGAGGTGTACCTGGGATATCCCAAATATCGACAGAGGGCTGTTCTAGCTTGATGCCGCCGCCCACCGGCGCTACAGGAATCCCTTGCGGAATGTACTGAGCCGGGTCGCTCTGGACACTCGTGTTTGATGAGTGAACATATTGCCTTGAATCACTGCGCTCGCTCGTACTCTCCGTAGACAAGGGAAGGTACTGTGTCGAATCACTCCCAGTGTTTGGAAACAGGTCGGACACTGGTCCTTCGGCTTCGTAAATCGAGTTAGGGTCCACGGTCGGATTAATGGTCGAGGTAATGGCGCTTGGATTCGCAAACATAATTGGCGATGAAGAGGTGAAAATTGGGAGGTGGTGTTTCGTACGCTTTGGGGTTGCAGGTGGTGCCATGACTGCTGGTGGCCCTGGAGGTGGTGCGGAGATAGCTGTTGGCATAGCATCAAAGCCGGTATCAAGTGAAGGTGCAGCGAGCGTGTGCATGTCATCTTGCCGAATCTGTGGCATTGGTGCGGGGATAGTTGGTGCACTGGGTGCAAGGAAAGACATAGGTCGGTTTCCGGTGACTTCATGGGATGACGGTTGCTGGTATGGTTTGGGTGAAGGCGAGAGTTCTTGTAGGGCCTCAGAGACGGTGCTTGGTGTCGAATCTGCAGTGAGCTTAGGGTTAGAAGGGAATTGTAGTGGCATTTCCGAGACCATATCGGATGCTGTTGGTAGAGGATTTGCAGATAGAGGTTGGGGTTGAATTAGTTGATGTTCAATGATACCAGGATTGGCCTCTACAGGAGCTTGCGGGGATACGTCTAATTCAGAACTTGGTATCACTGCTGGCGCGGTGGCATTGAGCGGCATATACTTCTCTGTTCTGGCTGTGCTCCTGGCCTTGCTAGTGTTTAGTGCTGTAGATTTAGGCCGCCCGCGGGCTGCAGGCTTCAGCTTCGCATCTCCGGCTTTTTGCTCCTGCTTCGGCTTCACATTCAGCTTGAGGTTCATCTTCTTCATCCCAGATGCCAGATGTTCCACGTCTTTGTTCCTCAGATCTTCATTCACGCTTAGCGGTGCTTGATTTTCCTCGTATTTAGGAAGGTTCGAAGCCGACAAGTCTCCAATTTTGGATGTAGCCGAATACGCTGAGGGTACGCGAGGCACTGGTGGCAGCTTCCTGACGGCTCGAGCTTTTGGGACGTCCGAAGTATTGGCGTTTGGTATCCGGTTTTTCTTGATCAGTAGAGGATCTCGCCCAAGTTGGTTATCAGCCGAAGACCCCAGGCTTAAGTCTGAAGGCCTTTCATCACAGACGGAACCGATACTAGAGGCAACACTTACACGCCTGCTTCTTTGCTTTGTGACTTTTTCGGGCCCCACATGAGCCATTGTTGGTGGCGTGTCTTGCTTACTTTGGCCTAGGATAGATACATCAGCGATAGTCTTGCGACGATTCGCTCTGGCCTGAGGCTTTTCTTCCTCATCTTCTGAGAGGTACTTCGGTGGCTTGCTTGTCCTCTCCCTTAACTGCATTCGCTTCCCATCAGAAGCGGGAATTTCTGCGGGCAAACCAATCGTGGACTGACGGTCCTTGCGGACACGAGTGGCTTGGGCACTAAGATCTTCGGGCTTGCAGCTCTCAGTCTGACGATTGGAAGGTATTAGCAGCTTCCACAACTCATGTGCAGCGGTAGCCCAGTCTACTTCTGGCGGCGGCGGAGTAGGTGCTCTGGAGTTTAGAGACGGCAACATATGGTTATTTGTACCAGAACCGGATAATGAACGACGATTCTGTGGCGACACGATTTTTGCTGTATATGACTGCGTGGCGGATATGTATGTGGGAGTGGCAATCCGTACTTTCCTTGGAGCGGTCACAACTGGAGGCGGCTTTACCAGTTTCTCGATCTCTTCCAAGCGGGGAAGGATCCACCAGGAAGGATCAAATGTCTCAACCACGTTGCTTGTAACACCAGTTGCGTCTTCTACCAAGCTGCCATTCATATCCAATTTTCCAAGTCTTTGGCTCATTTCGCGTCCTAATCCGTTGCTCGTTCCCGCCGGCCTTCCTGTGTCGTTGGTTATTGTGGTCAAACCGCTGAGATGACTCAAGATGCCGCTCATCAGCGCTCTGTCGCTGTATCCACCTTCAAGAACGCTGATGACCCTTCCGTTAACTCCCAAGCCCTCCTCTTCCGACATCTTGACCACATCACGAGTGAAACGAGCGTAGAAGTCAGTCGGTACATTGACCTGGTGGCGCTGCATCCCAGGGCTCTCCCATTCGCTAGCATCAAACCCAGCAGACAGAAATATAGCAGCTCTGGGTTGAGGATGAGTTGGTGCTTGCCGAAGTCGGTCCGCATGATGACGTAGAAAGCTTCTAGCTTTGGCAATGATTACGGAGTATCTGTTTTCGTACAGCTCCCAGAATTCGGCGTCGGTCTTCCATGGCTGTAAATGAACGTTCCACATCGTTTGGCCATGAGCATTTTCCAGACACAAGCTTGCATTGCGCACTTTCTCTTCGTCTCCCATCTCGCATGGATACGAATTGATGTCATGTAGGCTGAAATATCCAATTGCTGTCTTCTTTGAAATTGGAGTATTCTTAGGTAATGAGCCCATGCGAGAATTGTGTGCCCAAGTAATAGACTGGGAGCCATCACCATGGTGCAAGTCAAAGTCAATAATAGCAGCGTGGGTCAGTCCATGAGTGATGGCTGCGTGACCAATGCCGACATGAACATTGTTAAGCCAGCAAAACCCGGATGGATAGTCGACGGAGCAATGGTGTCCCGGAGGTCTGATGCAAACGAATGCACGCTTCACACTATCATCGGCAAAGACAGCGTCTACACCCTCACAAACACCTCCCAAGGCGCCTTCTAAGGCGTTCAAAGATCCGGAACATAGATAGAGGTCTCCTTCATGCAGCTTTGGCTTATCAACAATCACGTTTCCACTTGCTTGCTCTGCTGCGCCGGGTCTGGTCAACTCTTTCCCGTTGAGTGCCAGTTTCGCCTCAGCTCCCTCACACATGATCCTTAGTTCTTTCATCCACTGGGTGCCATGGACAGCTGTTGCAGCCTGCGATGTTAGAGATAAAGTTCGATTAGTCTTGTGTATTCTAAAAGGTATGGAAGGAGGAGATTTCAGGTCTTTAGCATGAGGAGCTGCGTGACCTTCTGCATGTCGTCCGCCAAGCCGAACATAAGCTGTAGCAAGACCTAAGATAGAAGCATGTATGCGCTCTGGCCGCTCAACGATAGTGCTGAGGCCCAGTCTTGAGGTGCGAGGTCTCGAATATCGATGGCCGTAGCAATCATCCTGCAGGATCACCACAGTCTCTTGCTTTTTCTGTATATCACTTTCATTATGGTGAATTTCAAGCTCTTTCAAGAATATTTGTTTTGCGACGGAAGCAGCTGTAGGTTGGGGAGGCTCTTCAGCTGGGGTTGAAAGGACTGGTCTGGCGCCCATGGCTGTGGTCGGCGAGGCTGCTAGATTTGAGGATGTCCTGCGAAAAGATGGTGGTCTTGGTGGGGTAGCTTGTTCGACGCCTTTCAAGGAACTTAAAGATGTACGTTTGTGTAATGTCGGTGTTGTAGATCGCGCATTGCTTCCAATAGAACCAGAACTTGGAGTCCTTCTGAGAGGGCTTCTGGGCATCTGCACCTGTGCGAAGGGTGAAGTAGCTTGGTACGAAGCTCCTTGTGCTCCCGATTGTAAAACCATTGGGTAAATAGGAAGGGGTGTTGCAGCAGCAGTACTAAGTGAAAGCCGTCTCACTCTGTCTGAAATAGATGTTCCACCGTTGTTTGTTGACACAGGCACGTTCGTAATTCCGGATTGCTCAGGAACAACGACGGACTCAATGTTGTTCTCCATGGCTCTTACAAAGATAGCTGTAGCTGCTGCTGCTCACAGCAGCGGTTATGAAATATTACTCAAACCTTCATGACGAATACAGCAAGGGGCAGGTAGATACTCCAGCAGATTTCGCGCGCGTAGTCGCATCGCTCGTACTTTAGCGCTGTAAGGCTGAACATTCTCCACCAACAAGGCTACAACGGCCAGTCACCATTATGATATATTTCCTTCCAGTTGAAAAGACATAGGTTGCGCTAATCGATTAGAACTATTGATGTCCCCCGCTTGAAGATTGATTGCAATAATTCTCCCCGTTATCACTTTCCTCCGTCGGTCTGTATGGTCCTTCGTGAGCATGCTTGATGTAGAGAAAACCTTGAATCCCATCGAGATCGATTGAAGTATTGAAACGATCGTCATGGAGCAAACGCCAACATCCTCTCTGTCTGCTGCCCTTTCTTTTGATGTTGTTGCTGGATGTTCCGTCAGTGTTATTTCTTATATTGGCCTTTCTCTCTTAGTAGTATAGTGCTGACTATGTACCTGTCTGGCTTGTAGACTACGAAGGCTCGTGCTGCAGTCCTTAATCTACCACATGGACCTGTATCCCTTCCAATCTTCATGCCCGTTGCAACACAAGCCTCAATTAAAGGTATTACACCTGCACAGCTGGCTGGAATGGGCTGCAATATCTGCTTGAATAACACGTATCATTTGGGTCTAAAACCCGGTCAAGAGATTATGGAGAAAACTGGAGGCGCTCATTCTTTCCAGGGCTGGCATGGCAATATTCTGACTGATAGCGGGGGGTGAGTCGAGCGGTGGGTATATACGGGCCATGATGGATTTCCAATTCTGAAATCCAAGAAGAATCACTAACTTTCGAGTACTCTCTGAAAGTTTCCAGATGGTCAGCCTATTGAAGTTAGCGAACATTACGGAAGAGGGTGTACGCTTTCTGAGTCCGCATGATGGATCGCCAATGTAGGTCGCAAGTCGTTCAAGATCTTGTTCTATATATGTGTACGCAAGTCTGATGTCTATAAGGCTCTTAACCCCGGAGCATTCGATCTCGCTTCAAAACACTATTGGTTCAGACATCATCATGCAGCTCGATGATGTTGTAGTCACAACATCTCCTGATGCTAAAAGAATGAAAGAGGCTATGGAACGTTCAATAAGGTGGCTCGACCGTTGTATTGTGGCACATAAGAACCCGAATAGGCAGAATCTTTTCTGTATCATTCAAGGTGGACTTGACCTTGAGATGAGGAGAGTGTGCTGTGAGGAGATGGTCAAACGAAATACACCCGGCATTGCTATTGGGGGGCTATCTGGTGGTGAGGCTAAAGACTCGTATTGCAAGGTGTAAGTTCGAATGAGCCCATCGATGGTGCTAAGCTAGAACCATGAAACAGCGTAGACAGTTGTACGAATTGGCTACCAAATAACAAGCCCCGATATGTCATGGGTGTCGGTTACCCAGAGGACCTTGTGGTATCTGTCGCACTGGGAGCAGACATGTTCGACTGTGTGTGGCCGACAAGGACTGCTGTACGTTTTGATGCCGCTTCTTGAAGCCTCAAGCAGGACATCAGGACGCTGATTTATGCTTTAGCGCTTTGGAAATGCCATCACATCTACAGGTACCTTAAACTTGCGCCACGCCTCCTTTTCCCACGACTTCACACCAGTCGAAGAAGGATGTGAATGCATCTGCTGCCGATCTCCTGAAGAAGGGGGTCTAGGGATCACTCGAGCGTACATTTTCCACGTCGCGGCGAAAGAGACAGCCGGTGCTCATCTGTAAGTTTCTCTCCCATCATAGCATATCCGTATCAAGATCATGAGGCTGATTTATTGGCTTGGGTCAGACTGACTATGCATAACGTGCATTACTTGCTTTCGTTAATGGAGAAGGTGAGGAACGCCATTGTAGAAGACAGATATCCAGATTTTTTGCATCAGTACTTCGGGCGTCTGTATGCAGGCGAGAAATCGAAGATCCCTCAATGGGCTGTGACAGCGTTAAGGAACGTTGGCGTGGACCTGTGTCAGTAATGGACAGCCTGTCTAAGAGAATATTCAGTTGGCGCAAAATCCAGAATTCTTCGACTCCTAATGCCACATATCTCACATGTGTATGACAAGATCAATCCATCACCGCAGAGGGGGTAGACAGCTAAGTTAAACAATGTCTTGCTATACAAGCAAAACAACGACAATACGCTTCACACTCGCTCCGGGAAATATCTAACTAAATCTATGCTCCTGGTGAATGCACTTGCCGGAACTTCCTTATAGCTGTTGGCGATGGATGTTGACTTGGCGCCGAGGTGGACTCCGTCGCTGAGTTTGCTATTTCACCTTATTCGAAAAAAAGACTCGTGACTACTGCAACCCACTCCCTGGCGTTGTTGGGGCTGGATTTAGGCTCTACTTCTGGGATCAGTCTTCCATGGGGCCTGGATCTCAGTTCTCTTAGAGGAAACTTTCATGACCGTGCTTTAGCTGGGGGACTCATGACTCTAGTCAATAAACTCTGAGCATTCCGACTCTTCAGATTAGAAACTCAGTTGTGCTGTCAGGATTCTTCGAGAATGCTCCTTCAGTTTGTCAGCATGTCCTCCTGTTAGTAATCTTTTCCTACCCAACATATTGCTACGACCCAAAAATGGAAGGATCAGTTTCAAGAGAGTTCATTCTTGTCCCAGCTACTAACACAAACCATCTTGTACCAACAACCCAGAGCCTCGTTGTCGTCCCGCACCAAATTGTGATGAATCATGCACAAACACGCCAGTCTCCCTTGACGGTGCTAACCACGCCCCGTCTGTTCAAATTCCACCGTCAACATCGCTGAAACCAATTGCGCAATCCAATATCGAGATTGCAAACGAGTGTTTCCGCGGATCACATCTTGCCATGTTCGACATACTGCACAAGCAGCAACAAGATCTTCTAGAGGAAGATACCCGAGGATCTCGCATAATAGCTCGTTAACGTTGAGAGGAGAGGCCATGACTGAAGCTCCGGGGCTCTTGATAATAGGGTAGTGTGCCACTGGAGAATTGTAGAAGAGTGGAAAGGAAAGGTTTTGTCAGGTATGGCAGTACTTATATATGCGAAATGATCAAACAGACAGGTAAGCAAAGACAATCGCTTGAGACAAGTGGAGCCTTGTGACTTCTTGCGCATATGCGGAGCATGTCTGCAGTCAAGTATACCACTCAGAGCAATGAGGACATATCACTTACACACTCATGTAAACGAAGTCCAACTGAGCAAACAAAGGGACATGCAATAAACCTCTGCCAACTCATCTTAAGATTCATCTCCCAGTTCTATATCGTAAGACCAACGCAAAATCTGTCATCGGGTTTTACAGGTAGATATCATTGTTTCAGCAAATCAAAAAACCAATATACAGATCTCTGCCGTGATCTATCCCCTTTCCAGTATCCACGAAAATCCCGAACGACACCACCAAATCATCTCCAGACTTCCTTCCGATCTCCATAACTCCAGCCAACATTCTCCTCGATTATACACCTTTACCCCTTTCTACTTATACTACTTGCCAAACTGCTCCCCGAGAAATAACTCCACTTGCTACTAACCTTACTTCCCGTATCGCTCACCCAATCCGGCACCTTGACCCCCTTCAAACTCATCTTCATCCTTCCTTCCGCGATCATATGTATAATGTTGATAATCCCAAACGTGCTACTTCCTAACCCTCTAAAAAGTGCCAGCCCAGCAACAGCCCACAGAATGAATTTGAGGTAGAAGTTTTCTCCAACAGACGTGCTACTGTAGGCCTCGCTAACAGCCATGCCAAGGATCGCGTTGCTGACCATCCAGCACACGACCATATATGTGCGCACGGCACGATAGTAGTCTTCCTGCTGCTGAGCCTCACTGACGCCGTCTTTGGGGACTTCAAGCCTATCACGAAGGTTACGCAAGGCTTCATCGTAGCCGGAATCGATGTCAAGTTGCTCGGAGGGCATTTCCAATTCGACAGTATTGCCCTTGCCAGAAACTGCAGCACCAAGGTCGATGTGGATGACGTTGTCACCTTTAGTACCCCAGGTGACGTCGTGGGTGTTGCAGAAGGCGTAGACTTGGAGGGTGCAGATGTAAGATGGAAGGAGGGCAAAGTATTGGGCTGCGGATGTGAACATATGCCAGGGGTCGAGGTAGAGGAAGGACATGAGGAAGTAGAGGCCAACTGTTGAACCGGTAGAAACGATGAGATTAGTGAAGATGTTGTTGCCGATAACCAAGGCCGTGGTTGGGCTCTTGAGCTGGGTGATCACGATGTAGAGGGCTGCGAAGGTGGTGTACGCCATGATGATAGAGTAAACCACGAGACTTGACGTAAACATTTTCTTAGCCCTATACTCGAATCAGTACAATGCTGCTAGTTATTGGATGTAGAGATATTTTACCCTTGAGGACGGTTTCCCATGGATAAAATGAATTGGGTACAGATCAATAGTATACAGGCAAACCGAAGGATGATGAAGATGTACAGTCCGATCTTATGCCCAAATGGGTCGAGCTTCGGATCCGCCAGTGATCCGGCAATGAAATAGAAGGTCAGGTAGAAGTTTGCCTAAGATGTTAGCCAGCAAAAGCGCCAGGGCCACGGAAGAGCAACCTACAAGAGAAAACCATGTAAACGCCAAGCTGACAAACTGATATACAAACTCTATGTGCAACAAAACTTTTCGCGTTATTGTATGGTCCGTATGCCATATCTGCCTAAAGTGTACAAGAGAATAAACGGCAGCGAAGAATGCACCGTTGAGCCATCGCCGCCGCTGCGAGATGAATTCAGGTACAGCATCTATCGAGAAATTAGCAAAGCTTGTTATTACGGTCAGGGGTCGTTCCTACCAGGTACATCAGTCTCTCCAGTCGCGCTCTTGACATATTTGAGCACCCATCGTTCATCTCTTTTGGCTACCAATTCCCAACAGAGAATCCGATCTTCAGCAAGATACATGTTTGCGGTGAAGACGTCAGCATCTTGACCGTGTAGCGTCTCGCCTTTAAAATACTGGCTTAATGGTCCATGCCCTGTGGCATCGTTCTGCAAGGCGTAATATCGGTATGCACTCAATGCTCCGGGGAGAACAGTGATATAGCCAAATACAGACTCTAAAGGCTTGTCGAGGATATTTGACATTTTGTATTCGAAATTTTGGGAGGCCACCAGTGGATTTAAGAGCCCGAGCCAAGCTTTGCCTTTCCCAGCCTTGATCTCACCACATGCGCCGGCAACGCTTGAGTCTGTATCAAAAGCCTTCCAAAGGTGATAGAGAGAAGTCGGCCCTGGCTTGGTTCCTACATCAAGTAAAATGCAGACGTTGGGGCTGAGCGCTTTTCCAAAGGCGTTGAAGAACCATCGATGAGAATTGAGTTTTTTCTGGTTCTTCTCCTTGAGACAGAATATCATCTGGCATGGTACGATGCCTTTCTCTGCACCTTTGAACTTGAGATCGGAATCAAGCGAGACCTGCGTTGTGTATTCGTACACGTGTGCAGTAACTTCTCGCTGATTGACCAAGTTCTTTGCTATGCCATCCTGGTAGATACCCATAGCCGCCAGAGCATCTAGTGTCCTTGGATGTACTTTACGCCGTCCATCAGATACTATGCACACTACAATTTTTTGCCAGCCATCCTTCCCCCATGTCCTTGACTTTGATCGCGAGCAAAAGTGCGATATGTTTCGCATAACACCATGCATGGTTCGAGTGAAGTCCAATTCATCTTCGTTGTACATAGTAATGCAGATAAAGAGCTCCGTATCTCTTGTAGTACTGCCAATATTCTGCCGTAGTTTATAGCCTTTCAAAACAAAGTCATCAGGGTCGCAAGTCACGGCAGTATAGCGCATGTGAGTAAATTCGATTTCGTCTCTTCGTGGTAGAAAGCTGTACAGAATCGTGGGGATTTTGCATTCAAGAATTAGCTCTCCGTTGATCAAGCGGACTTCCTTTTTCGCCATTTGAGCTTGTCTAGCACCGCGCCTCCTTTCCTGCCGTCCAGCAGGCGCCTCTCCATAGAGATCTGGTCCCTCCTTGGGATACAGATCTTCTGTAAAAGTGGACTGAGATTGGAAGGAATTGTATGACTTGAGGCTCGATCTTGGGTTACCGCTTGGGGGCCCAAAAACATCATCACCTTCATCGTCAATTGGAACCGTGGCGTTTGCTTGTAGATCGCTCGATGAACGGCTGGTGGCTTGCGGTCCAGAAAACAAAGGCGCAGGAGGAAGCGGACGCTTGGGGCTACCGTACCTTGAAGAAGGTGTCCCTGGACGGGGACTACCATTGATGTCGGCTGGCTCGTAAGGAATATTCGAGGGTGGAGGGCGGGACGACTCGGATGAGGTTCGCGATAAAGTATATGATCGTGCCGGTGAAGGTCGTGCCGGGATGTAGGGTAAATAAGTCGGAGCCTCGGCCGATGGAGGAGGCATATTCGGCGCATTGTCTAAGATTGAAGGCGATTGCGGTCGTGGAAGAGAGGTGGTAGACGGATGATAAGAGCGCTGGGGTGAAGCCGGCCTAGGGGAACTCGCGGGTGAGCTTTGCTTTTTCACTTTGACGCGAACGGTAGTATAACGCTGGGGTTTGCCATGGGAGCTTCTAATTTGCGCGGAGGACGACCATTGCGAGGATGCAGACTTGGCTTCATCCTGATTCGGCTTGGCTTTGCCAATAGAATCATCGGAGTCATTTGCCTTTGCTTGGATCTTTACGGCCTTGCGTTTTGGGCTGGCATGAGCGTTTGAAGGTCTTGGAGGAGAAACATACGAGCTATGTTCGGTACTATCCCTTGAGTCCAAAAGGCGCATTGTAGAGCCATTATTTGGTATATCGATTGGAGTACTGTCATTAGGAACAGCGGAATAGGAGGGAGGCTCTCCAACGTATCCTAGGGGAGCCCCATTCGGAGTTAGAGGGCGACTCATAGTGGTCGGCTTTGTCAAGGTAAAGTGCGCCCAGCGCGGATCAAGTTTGTTGATATCGATCAAACCATGCGCCGGAATTTCCAGTGCCCGAGTTCTGATGTGGGGATAGGTAAATGAACGTTGTTATAAGCCTCCTACTATCAATAATGTATGATCCTGTCCTAATAATGGCCTATGAGAAAGCATACAGTCTTCTCAATGGTGTACATTTGGTGACAAGAGCTGATTCCTTAGTGTTTGGTACATAGGGCTGTCGCACAGGGCAACGGTCCTTGACGCGCGGACCCCAGAATGGACCCTTAGACGGCCTGGGTTGAACCATAATGAGTCTTCAGGCGTAGTCGCTACTTCTCCGTGGGTAGTGGACGCGATATTCCTGTAAGTGCTTGATGCTGTATGTAAAAGGAATCTCCGACTCGAGTATACTACTACGTACAAAGGCCAGGGTGGAAAGATTCCTAACAGTCGCTTCAATGGGTTGGATGTTCGGCTAGCCGCATTGGACACCGCATCATCAAAACTCTGACCAAACCTCGAATTTCACGAGCGGGGAAGCTAGCACCCAAAAAGACCCTGGGCTGCTCTCACTGTTTCCAGTAGACTGAAATGGCTCTCAAACGAATGTCACCGACGGCCAGCCTACTCAGGACATCCAGACTGTTCTCGTTGCCTTCACCACTCCCTAAACCCGCGTCAAACTTTACAGCAACCGCAAATTTCGAGTCGGACACTGCAACGCTTCCGTATCCCACACAACAAACTATTGAAACGACAGCGTCCTCCTTGGGGCGAGGTGATTGGGGTCTCAAGCGCCCTCTGCCACGTCAATCCACTTATGCAAAAACTACAACTCCCATGCTGCGCATACACCAAATAGATTCAATAGACCATATTACCGACTTTGATTCAGCGGCAGATCATACTCTGACTCTTCGAAAATGGCAAGAGATGAATCTGCCAGTATCGATGGCGCCTCCTCGACACAGGGCTTCACGCACTGAGCCTCCAGTGAGCGCCTTTGAATCCGACATCGACAATACGGTCCGCAGTGGCCGAGGTACAAGCCAAGGACGATGGAAATTCAAGGGACCATGGTTAGCCGGGAAAACTGAAGGTGAATTCAAGGATTACACGGAGAAGAAAGTAAAACGGAGAAAGTTGGCATTTAGGCAATTCCTGAGGCAGCGGCTGGTAGAGAGGACGACTGCAAGAATGCGGGCGACTTCTATCGAAAGTGGCGAAGATATTCAATCTGGTATTGTTGAGATATCCGACAACCATTTTGAGACGTACATCAAAGAACTACGACAACACGAAGAGAAATTGAACGCGCTAGTGGAAGAATTTTTGGACCTACCGAGTGCTGCCCACACATCAGGCAAAATGACGTCCTACAACCAACGAGGACCGCCAACGACACATCCATCAGCTGGCTTGTCCTATCTCCGCACCAAATCTTATATTCATAATCATCCTGTGCTTGGGCCGATGGAAGTAGAACCGCCAGTGCAAGGACGGGTGCTGTTGCCTACGAGAATGGGAGGCCGTGGGGCCAGGAATGAGGCTCTGGTTGGAGTGGGCGGTGTTGCCGCAGACGACACCAAGATTCCGATGTGGCAAGACCAGGAGCCAACAGGGGTAACCGGTTTCGATCCCGATGTACCTGGGGGTGCAAAGTTTTGGGTTCATCCCGACAGGTCAAGTATCAATTCACAAGGCAGGATTGAACTACATTTGATGGATCGAGCAAGCAAGAACACAGTGGCAATCTACCAAGGCCAAGCGACCGAGAACCCTGCCTTGACTGCTCCAGCACCAAGTCTTGGTACCTCTCGAAGATTGGATGATTTATCGCCTTCTCCACGTACAATTGCGAACCCGAATCAAGGATACGGACTTGGCGATATGGCTAGCGCAGATCGTAGCGGGAAGGCTTCACCGCTAATTGGACGTAATGATAAGGCGCCGGCGCAAGGCGATATCTTCAAGATGCTAAGCAACATGGCCCCAAAGAACTAGCGAGAGACACCAGTGTATTTATTGTAGATAGAGATTGACGCATACGTTCATAAAGAGATCATGTGAGATGATCTGCTGTAGATCAATACAGTCTTCCAGATACGGCCATGAGGTGGATTTACGGTGTCACGTCACGTGATTAACTAGGGCACACAATCCCTTAAGCGAACATCTTGAACTTCTAACTCACCTCTGGACAAGGTTAATATTCTACCACTACCGCAATCATGGGTCGCGTTCGCACAAAGGTATCTACTGCTACAATAACTGAGTGTATTATGTATACTGTCACTAACAACCCAAAAGACCGTAAAGAAATCCGCCAAGGTCATCATCGAGCGCTACTACCCAAAACTCACCCTCGACTTCGAAACCAACAAGCGCATCTGCGATGAAATCGCTATCATTGCCTCCAAGCGCCTTCGCAACAAGGTATTAGATAGCCCCTTCCAGAGCACCCCTGTCCAGTGCAGTCTCATCACTAACCACTTATTACAATCTCACAGATCGCCGGTTTCACAACCCATCTCATGAAGCGTATCCAACGTGGCCCCGTCCGTGGTATCTCCTTCAAACTCCAAGAAGAAGAGCGCGAACGGAAAGATCAGTACGTCCCTGAGATATCGGCCTTGGATTTCACCCAGAATTCGGAGAGCGGGCAATTAGATGTGGATGGGGAGACGAAGGATTTATTGAAGAGCCTTGGGGTATGTTCATCTACGTACTTGATTTTTGGGGGGGAGAAGCCGCTTGAAGTAGGTGACTAACATTTCGTTTAGTTTGATTCAATTCCTGTCAATGTGGTTGCTGTAAGCCAGCAGCAGGTTGTCGAGAGGCCGAGACGGTTTGAAGGGAGGCCACCGAGGGCTTGAGGTGCTTACAAGATGATGTTATGTGTGGAAGGGTGCGGTGGGCATATGAGGGTGCTGGAATTGTGAAAGGGAAATAGAACAAATGGCAAGTTATTCAACTACCAGGTGTCGCTGAGCTTCTCTTACGAGAGCGAGGCTTGATTGCCAATCGCTGTCCCTGTGAATGTGTTTCCTGTCGTTGAACTACCCCAACCCTGAGATGGTCGAAGTATGCATGCAAATGCTAGCTATGTGCGGTTTATTGGCTTGCAGATTGGCGCATGCACATAATTTGTTAAAGGATTTCATATTATCGTATGTCTAAGCTCAGTGCCAGTCACTATTTGCAGGTCTTATTGATTGTGTTGTGAGTGACCCACTTTGCCATGCTGTAGAAAAGATTTCCGATATCTCCAACTTCCCCTGATTCTTTCGATACATTTTTACACACTTTGGTAGCCCTATATCAACCGTGTCTTCACCGCCTGGCAGTCTCTAGTCCACCAAAATGCCTCAAGTACGGGGTTTAGCGTGATACGCGGTATTTGACCACTTTTTATTTTCACCCTTCGTCAGTGGGTATCTCTGTATTGTGTTCCTGAAATAAACCCTAGACCCAGGTTTCCTCTTCCCTGCAGTGGCTATACCCATGTGGTACGCCATCGTGAATACTTGCTCGCCCTCATATATCTGTTGTTCAGCGTGGTATGTCTATGCTGCACGCATTGAAGTGCATTTCCGGTTCCGGATCTGCTATATGTTCTTTGACAAGGTATTTCTTTGCAGAGATGCCGCCGGAAAGGTTCAGGACGCCCGGTCGTAATTTTCATCAAGAAGTGTCTCTAATGTATACTTAGTAGATTTTCGAGTCCAATTCCATACTTTAGGGGAGCGCTGCTTGATAGAAGGTCATATGGTTGGTATGATGTCTTTGCCGTCATCGTCGCTGTCAATATGATGCATTTGCGGTGTTTTACCGCTGGAGAATTTTGGTTTGTACCCTTCGATAGAGTCATAAAGACCTTCAGGTCCGCATATCTCACTGCGTGCAGCTGGCGAGGACAGCTCTCTCACAGCTGCGTTTGTATTCTCATGTATACCCACTTTCACAAGCCTTGATGCTTTACCCACAGCGTCCCCATCTCCCCTCTCAATTGCGAGCTCTTTGATAGCAGCGATGACCCTTTCCTCTCCCAAACCAATTTCTAGCTTCTCTAATCCTTCAGTGAGTCTTGATTCAGCCTCTTGATCTTGCTTCGCGGCTAGAGAGTCTTCTAGTAGGGCAATATCATCACCAACGCTGCTAGCTCTTGTCCATGCCGGATCCTCGTTTAATTGGACTTTGATATAAAGTGCCCTTTTCCCACATCTATCAGAGCACCACCTTTCCATTGCTCGACTTTCAACCACTCTGAAAGCATCTGCGCCTTTGCCCCTACTCTGGAGAATTCTGAGTTTTGCATTTGTATCTTCAAGTCTATTAGCGCGCGGGCAGAGTAAGTAGCCACATTTTCTGTCGATGTTACGCTCTTCTATCAGAGCGTCGTAGTCGGATGGCTG
>JAABUS010004268.1_pt1 | contig 21001 bp, 18 predicted proteins | sample 5560161 | NCBI WGS metagenome assembly JAABUS01 (sample SAMN10711885, study PRJNA513376) | rock metagenome | isolation source: Antarctica rocks | place: Antarctica: Victoria Land, Trio Nunatak nord | collected 2016-01-04
CCCCCTCGCGGCCTCACAGAGCCCGCCGACCACCGATCACACCAGCCCGCCGCCCCCAGGACAACGCCAGCGAGCTCGCCGGCCCCGTCTCACGCCACCCAGCCACCCGATCGGTGGATCAGGGCTTGGACGACGAAGACCTGCTCGTCTCGTAAGCCCCAGACGGGCGTCGGGAGCGAGCACCGGTGGCCAAGCAGGACCGAGAAGATCTGATCCGCGAGCACGCGGCCTACGACGCCCGCTGCGATGCCGTGTCGTGCTTCGAGGTCTTCTTTGGCCGATCCGCTTCCATGACGCCGACGGTTGGGCACTTCGAGCGCTTCCCGTGCTTCGCGGGCGCCGATGGCCAGGACGCGACCCCCGACTTCACCGTGTTCTTTCGCGACGGGAGCCTCCTCGTGGGCGAGCAGCACGGGCCGTCTGCACCGCGAACCGGAGGAGGCCATGACCTCGCCCCCGTGTCCGAGGTGGACGTCATGGTGCTCATCCCGAACGCCGAGGCCAACTTTGCCCGGGATCGCATCAACGCCGCGATTCAGGACGCCGAGCACGACTATGACCCAGAGAACCGGCCGACCGTGCTGGGCTACGCCTACGAGGACGTGTCGGGGCGCTTCGTCTTCACCTACGACGACCGGGCCGGCAACCAGCGCCCAAGGGCGCACGGGCGGGAGCCCTCCCTCGCGAGCTGGCTCGAGGGCCAAAGCGACACGCTGTTCTGCGCGTCGCGCCACTTCGCACCCGTGACCGTCGCCCGCCGATTCATGAACGACCGACCACCGCCGAGCTACGCGGCCACCGTGCTCTGGCTGGAGATCCTGCCGGCGCTTGCCGACGAGCCGCAGAGCGATCTCGAAGTCACTCCCGCCGAGGTCGCCGAGTGGATGAGGCGGACCTACGGCTGGGGCAAAGCCTCCATCGCGCAGGAGGGGCTGGAGTTCCTCGCCCGAGCCAACCTCGCCCGCCAGCGGGAGCGCGACTGGGTCGTGGCGCTCAAGGAGATCGCCAGCGGCCGCGAGGAGGTCCGCCGAGAGCTCGTGGACCGCTACCTCGCCCGGCCCCGCGGGCCCGTCACAGCCGCTGACCGACGGGAGCAGTCAGAGCGCCGCCAGCGCAACCGTGAGCAATCCGAGCAGGGCGCTCTCGCTCAGGAGACGTTTGAGGTTCAGACCGACAAGGACGAGTGACCGGGGTTTCTCGGAGCTCTGAACGGAGGCCCTAGCCTCCCCGTCGCAGATCTTCCTGTCCGCAGAGGGTCACCTTGAGCAGACGACTGGGTATTGGCCATGCGTACGTGGGTACGGATAGGGTGCCGGTGCACGGCTCGTGTTCGGCATGGCCCGCCCAATGGCAACAAAGGGCATGCTTCAACAGGCGGTGCCACCTCTGCTCCTCTGACACGGCTCGGTGTGCCTCCTACTCGTCGAACACGATCAAGGGTGAGACGCCACGCTTGCGCCGGAGTCGCTCGACGCGCTTCATCGCGGCGGCAGGTTCTACTGGCTCCTCCCCTGGGAGCTCCGGCACGGGGACGCCGTGCTCGGTGTGAGCCCATGCTCGAAAGACGATGGCATCAGGATGAAGAGCCAGGGCCTCGGTCCAGAGGTTATCTGCGCCTTCGATATCGCCGAGCTGGCGGGCAGCCACGGCTTGGAAGGTGAGCGCGAAGATCCCCTCCAGGTCGCCCCGAACGACCGCGACATGGTGGAAGTGGTTCGCGACGGCCGCCCAATCCCGTCGACGAAGCGCCTCACTCCCTCGCTCGCCGTGCCAGTTGCGCAGGCGCGTCCCCCGACGCGTCAACCATGCGGTCCGGATGCGGTGTTTCGTTTCCCGGTGAGCGTCCGCCGCGTTGAGGTACAGCAACGGCGGCGCCGGGCCATGCCGAAGCAGGTGGAAGCCACGACGAGTGATACGCGGGCGGCCGCGGATCGCCGCCGAGTACAGCCGCGCAGCCTCCTTGAAGGTTGGTCGCGCGGCGATCGGGCCGTCGGTTCGCCAGACCTCGACGGCGTCCTCCCAGTAGCCGGCTGCCCGTTCTCGCTTGACGTACCAGGCACGCGAGTAGTACCCCTCGGAGGAGAGCAACTCGTCGAGCAGGTGGAACCGCTCGTCAGCGTCGGGCAGTCGCATAGCCAGGTTGTAGGTCGATATGGGACGCTGTGGGTCGGAGCGCTGCGCCCGGGCCGCCCGAAGGACGGCGATGGACTCTCGGCCCAATCGCGACCGGGGGTCCCTACCGCCAGGCAGGCTCCACAGGACGTCTGCTAGCCCTCGCAGAAGCTCGGGTGCCGCGTCCGGCGCTGATGCGCGTGCCCGGAGCAGTGCGAGCGCCTCGTCGATACGGTCTTGGCGCACGAATGTCCTGGCGAGCGCAGCGCGGAGGAAGTCAACCTGAGGGCTCGGACTATCCGGCGCAACGGCGACGGCCTCCTCGAGAAGCGCCGCAGCTCGGGGCGTGTCACCCTGGCCCTCCGCGACCAGGCCAGCAGTCGCCCGGACCACAACCTCCAGCTCGCGGGTAAAGGGGAGGGGATACTCGCCGCCGAGTACGTCCTCAGCAGGGGTCAGAGAGAGGAAGAGGTCCCGCCAGGTCACGCGGGAGGGGATGACGTCCCTCGTGAGGAGGTTGACATGAATGAGCCCTGCGGCGGCAGGTTGAAGAACGCGCGCGTAGACCGAGTAGCGCCCTTCTCCCGCGCCGCCAACCTCTCCATACAAGACGAAGCGGCCTCGGAGACGACGCCGGAGGGCTTCGGCGAACTCGCGTTCGTCCCGGCCGACGACGACGGGGACAGCGTGCACGAGGGAGGACTCCGCCTCGCTCAGAACTTCTTGAAGGGTGCCGACGATCTTCCGCTGCACCTCTCGGTCCCGGCCCTGCTGTGATGATGAGCTGCTGAATAGCGCGACTACAAGGCCACCGCGCGCGCGACCTCTATGCCACCGCCACCGTCCCACGCCGAGCAGGCCAACGGTGATGACCACACCTGCTGGAACGAGAACGGCGGCACCGAACAGAGCGATGGCCACCCCGCCGCCGAGTGCGGCGAGCCAGTACATCCACTCCGAGACGTGGAAGTGGCGGCTCTGGGCGATTCCCCAGAGCCGATCGAAGAGGGTGAGTAGATCGGTCACGCACCACTCATGGTGCTCCTTTGTCCGATGGGCAGGACCATTCCACCCATCGGATCTCGACGGCACCACTCCGCGGTAAGCATCCCAGGTCGCTCCGTGGTTGTTCCCTGAAGCCCCCGCGTGCCCGCCGAAATTTCGGAGCGAAGGGGGCGCACCGGTCCGGGCCGCTCGAAAAGCCCGTGGCGCTTGGCGCGGGTTGCTGCCGGGTCTGACCAAGCGAACGTCCGAGCACGCTTAGGGGCCTACCCAGCTCGCTTCAAGCCACAAGGGGCAAGGGGTGACTATCTAAACGTTTCGGCCTCTGAGGCTCATGGCGACGCTCGCCGACGACCTCGACGGCTGGGACGATCTCGACGAGGGGGAGCGCGAGCGGTTGCGTGAGCTGTTCAAGGACCTCGGGCTGCACCTCGATGTGCACGAGGACCCCGATGCGTTCGAATAGCGCCCTACTCGGTCTCGAAACCGGCGCCCGGATCGAAGCGCAGCGTGGCCGCGTTCTCCGTGACCGTGCGGACGACGTTGTCGGGCGCGCCTTCGGGGATGTCGGCGTGGATCTCGAGCGTCACTTCGACCGAGGCGCCGAGTAGGCCGTTGAGGTGAGCGACGACCGCCTCGGCGATGTCGCTGGCGTCGCGGGAGAGGCGCGTCGGGTCCAGTGAGACGCTTCCGTGGAAGCGCCGGAGGACGGTCGTGCCGGTCTCCTCCCCCTCCCCTGCGTGCTCGCCGCCGCTCGTTGGTGGACCCTCGCCGCCCTGTGTGCCCCCACCTGCCGGACCAGTCGCGCCCCGCTCGGCTTGGATCTGCGTTTCCGCTGTCGCCGGCTGCACCACGAAGCCCGTGGCGTCGGAGAGCCGGAGCCCCTCCCCCGCCCGCAGGCCCGCGTAGCGGCCGGCGGCCTCGTCCCGCGCATCGGCGTACGCGAACCCGTCCTGACGCCACGCCAACGAGCCCACGCCGTCCGCGATGGCCTCGAGCAGGACGCCGACGTCCCGCAGCCGCGGCAGATAGAGGTACTGCGAGTAGAACGACCACAGGTCCCGCACCGCCACGCTCTCCCCGCGCCAGAGTGGAATCTTGTCCAGGTCCATCCGCAGCCGAGCGCCGGAGTACCTCGTGATCAGCCCTTCCTCGGAGCGCAGTCGCCGCGAGGCCCGCGCGGCCAGCCGGTCCGAGCCGGCGGCGCGCGTCGCCTCCCAGCGCACCTCGGGGCGGCCCGGCTGCCCGGCCGGAACCAGCAGCCACTGATAGGCCTCGCCGATCCGCTGACCCGTCGCGTCATCCCACTCCCGGCGCCGGGCGGTGAGCTGGGTGCGCGCGACCGTGTCGAGGTTCAGCGAGTCCTGGTCGCGGTGGATGCTCTCCCAGGCCAGCCACGTACGCGCCGCGTCGCGCAGCTCCTCCACCCGCGCGCTGTCCGCGGCCAGGAACACGAGCATGTTGCGGTGGACCCGCGGTCCCCCGGAGCGCAGATCGAGCAGCTCCTGGGCGAGCGTCTGCGCCGCGCTGAGCTCGATCTTCGTCGAGTGGGCGTGCTCGGGCCCGAGCACGACGAGCCGCGCCGAGGCCTCGTCCTCCACGTCCCCGGGCCCGCCCGGTGCCGCGTGCACGCGGGTGAAGTCGCCGAATTCCCGGATGGCGCGAAGACGGCGGCGGATCTCCTCGTCGACGTCCTCGTCGTGGAAGGTCGCGGCGCGATCGGCGGCCAGGCGCGTGACCGTCTGCTGGAGCCCGTACCACGACCGCTGGCCGTCCGTGGACAGGAACAGCGCCTGGTTGGCCAGCCGCCGCAGGGCGTCGCCGAACGTCGCGGGCGCCTCGCCGGGCTGGACGCAGCCGAGCTTCACGCGGCGATCGTCGATGCCGCGGTTGGCCGCCTCGGTCACCGGCGCCGAGCCCAGGAAGATCGTGCGCGCGACCCTCCGCGTGGCCGAGTAGCGGCCGAACGTCGGGTTCTCGTTGTCCAGCCGCAGGGGCAGCGCGTTCTCCCCGTCGACGTCGGTGGCGATGACCGGCGTCCACGCCTCGTCGAGGTAGTTGGTCAGCTCGGCGACCACGGGCGAGGCGTCGATCGGCACCGTGCCGGGGAGGACGAGCAGGCTCCGGTCGTCGCGGCGCCAGAGCTCGTAGACGACCGCCGCCATGAGCCGCAGGACGCCGCGCGTGCGCTGGAAGCGCTCCAGCGTCGACCACTCCCCGTACAGGCGGTCGAACAGCTCGGGATGGATCGGATAGGAGGCCCGCAGCCGCCGCTCGTACTCGCCCTCGGCGCACTCGGCCGGGAAGTCCTCCCGCTGGGCGCGGTAGAGCTCCGCGAAGCGGTGGACGACGGCGTCGCGCTCGCGGGCCAGGTCCGGCGGTACCGGCTCGAAGAGCCGCCGCCGCACGATCTCGAAGCCCTCGTCGGCGGTGGCGGGCTTCCACGAGGTCTCCATGCGCCCGACCACGTTGAGCAGGCGCGTCAGCGTCTGGCGACCTCCCTCCCCACCCACCTCGATGTCCGAGGCGGGAATCGCCACGACGAGCATCGCCCCGGGCACCTCGCGGGCGGCGTCGGTGAGGGCTTGGGCGAAGGAGAACTGCGCGTCGAAGGAGCCCGCGGGCAGCCCGTCCTGGCCGTAGAGCTGGCGCGCGTAGGCCACCCACTCGTCGATCAGGATCAGGCATGGCGCGTGCGCGCGGAAGAGGTGGATGAGCGCCTCGCCCGGATTGGTCCCGGTGCGGTCCGCGTCGGCCACGCGGGCGAAGGCCTCGGCGCCGCCGAGCTGCCACGCCAGCTCGCCCCACAGCGTGCGCACCTTGGTCCCGTCCTCCTTGCGGTGGACGGTGCCGGGCGCGAGCTTCTGACCCACGAGCACCGCCACGCTCGCGTGCGGTGGCGCGCCAAGCTCCTCGGCCGCGAGCATCTGCTCGACGCCGGGCAGCCGGGCCGGAGCATGGCCATGGGCCAGGTGGTAGAGCGCGATGAGGGAATGCGTCTTGCCGCCTCCGAAGTTGGTCTGGAGCTCGACGACGGGATCGCCGCCCTCGCCCCGCAGCCGCCGCACGCCGTTGAGCAGCAGGTTCCGTAGCCCCTCGGTGAGGTAGGTCCGCCGGAAGAACTCGACGGCGTCGCCGTACTCGGCGCTCGCGTCGCCGCGCCAGACCTGGTGCAGGTCGGCGGCGAACTCCGCCTGCTGGTAGCGGCCGGAGGCGACATCCTGATGCGGTGTGACGACCTCCCGCCACGGCCTGAGGCCGCCGGCCGGAGCGCCCTCGACGGGAACGGCGGAGCGCCGGCGACGCACCTGGCGCTCCTCGGCCGCGAAGCGGGCGCGCAGCAGCTCCTGGCGCATGAGGTCGATCTCGCCCTCCAGCTCGCCGGCGCTGACCGCGTTGAGCAGGAGCTGCGCGGTGTCCAGCGCCCGGTAGGTCTGATCGGAGGAGAACGCCTCGTTGTGCGCCCAGCGGTTGCGGGCCTCGAGCAGCTCGGAGACCCAGCTGCGGCCGCTGTGTCCGAGGATGTCGGCGAAGCCTCCCTCACGCCACAGGCGGATCATCGCCACCAGCAGGAAGTGGGTATCGGCTCTTGCGTTGACGGGGATGGGACGTCCCTCGCTGTTCACCGCCTGGGGCCAGTCGTCCCCGAAGGCCTGCGTGAGCCGCGCGTCAACGAACGGTCCGAGGCCGCTCGCGACGAGCTCGAGCGTCTGCTGGATGCGCTGTGCGTTGGTCTGGGCCATGTTGCGCTACAGCTCCAGGGCCTGCTGGCCCTCGGCCTCCGGCGTACCCGCCACCTGCCGGGCGATCTCCGGCCACGCGACCACGAGTGCGTTGTAGCCGATCGCCTCGGCCGCCCAGCCCTTGCGGTCACAGATCGCGAAGAGCCGGTAGGCGAGCTCCTTGGCCCGCTCGCCGAAGTCGCCGCCCAGGCGGGCGAGCAGGGCGGCGGCCGCCGCCTCGCCCCGCGTCTCCAGTCGGAGCGTCAGGTGCTGGGTGGCTTCCCATGTGGTGAAGCGGCCGTCCTCGACGGGGTCCCACTCGTCCGGCAGCTCGGCGCGGGAGAGCAGGCGGACCTTCCCCGCCCGCTGGGCCAGCACGCCGGCCTCGACCATCCCGGTCACCGAGGTGTTCTTGGCCCGGGCGAGCACGTCGCCCTCCCCGTACGGGCCGTCCTCCATTCCACGCTGCTCGAACCAGGTGACGGCGAAGCGCGTATCGGCGTCGAAGTCGCCCTCCTGCTCGGCGAGGATCTCGTCCAGCGCCTGATTGATGAGCCCGAGGGCGGTGCGCACGGTCATCGCCGAGCCGTCGGCCTCGACGACCTTCGCGTACCGGGAGAACACGGCCATCCCGGGGCCGATCGCCGCCTGCGCGAGGTCGACGGGCGCGATGTTGCCCTGCTGGAGGGTGCGGAGCGCCTCGGGCAGCTCGGCGCGCAGCGCGCCGACGAGCTCGCGCCGGGTGGCGAGCGACGCGTCGGTGGCGCGCGGACGGCAGACGAGGACGATCGAGGAGGCCAGAGCCGCGGTCCCGATCGCGATCGACCGCGCCGACCGTTCCGTGCGCACGGGCCACGTGCCGGTGACGGAGAACCCCGCATCGAGAAGCGCGCTGAGCATCGTGTCCCAGCCGGTCGAGACGACAGCGCCATCGCCCTCGGCCTCGGCCTGCTTGAACGCGTAGAAGAGCGTCAGCGGGTAGTCGGGGTGCTGCGCCTCGCGCATCCGCTCGAAGGTCCCGAACAGCCCCGCCTCGAAGAACCGCTCCGCCTCGCGGCGGCCGCCGTGGCGGTATGGGGTCGCGACGAGCTCCTCGCGCTTGGGTGTCAGCAGCGTGCTGAAGAGATCGGGATGGACGTCCTTGAGTGCGCGGCGCAGCCAGACGTAGAAGTAGTCGGAGAGGTCGGCGTAGCCGATGTTGTCGTAGTAGGGCGGGTCGGTGCAGACGAGCGCGTCGTGGGACGGCCGTACGGTGGCGGTGGCGTCGAGCTGGTGGACCTCAGCGTTGCCGGAGGCGGGAAGCCGGTCAAGATTGCTAGCGACCGCGGAGGCAGTGTCGCCCACGTCGCCAGCCGCAGCGCCGAAGGGGTTCGCCTCTGCGAAGTCCCAGACCATCGGCAGCGCCTGGCGCTTGAACGTATGGGAGATAGCGCCAGTTCCATGTGTTGGGCGCCAAGTAACGAGCGTCGACACGTCATCGGCTGTCGAGCTGACGACGAGTCCCAAGAAGGTCGCTACCGCGTCTGCGTACGGCTTGTCCCCGCCGTCCGCGAGCACCCGCTCGCGCGCCTCGGCGACGAGGTCGGCGAGCGTCGTCAGCGCGACGAGCTGGCGAGGGGTGAACAGGTCTTCGTAAGTCGCCAGCCCGTATGCGGGCGGCGAGAACCAGCGCGGGTTCGTGGACATCGCCTGCCCCGGCCCCGCCGCCGGATCGACCGCCGTCACGGCGTGCTCGTCGTGCTCCGACGGGTCGAGGTACACGCGGCTGCGCCCGGCGGCGGCCACGGTGACCATCAGCTCTTGACCCATCCGGCCCGCCATCCCCTCGGCCTTGACGTGCTCCTCCGCTGCCACCTGCCCGCACACCAGACAGCGAAAGCGGGCCCCACGGCCCTGCTTCGGCACCTCCTCGGCGGGCTCCGTGGTGCTCACCTCGAACCGCACGCGCTTGGCCGCCACGTCGACCAGCGGTCGCAGCCACCGCTCCTTGCCCTTCTTCGTCGCGAGCTTGTACGTGCTGACGAGCGGCATCTCTGCCCCACACGCCGGGTTGGGGCACTTCACGGTCCGCGCCCACAGCCAGGCGATCACGCGCGCCGTCGAGCCGTCGGGCAAGGTCGCGTCCGGGTACAGGTGACCGATCCGCCGGTGCGCCTCCGCCCGCATCCAAGCGCCGTACCGGCGGACGTCCTCGGCGAGGCCATGCGCGCCGGTCCAGCCGCCCGTGCCGAGGTCCGCAGCGTCCGGATGCACCGGCGGCCGGCCTGCGAAGCGCGCCGGTAGCTCCACCAGCGCCTTGGTGATCAGCACCGCGACCGGATTGAGGTCGCTGGCCCGCACCTCGAGGCCCAGGCGCTGCGCCTCCAGCGGGATCGAGCCGCCGCCCGCGAACGGGTCGAGCACCGGCGGGGGCGCGCCGTCGCACGACGCGAGGATCTCGGCGTGGGCGGCCTCGAGCACCTCCGGCCGAGCCGTCGCCTCCCACGGCACGAGCCGCTCGAGCAGGGCGAAGAGGCGCTGGCGCTCGCGCTCCTGGTCGGCCTCGGTCGGGAAGCGGTCCGGATGGCTGGAGGGATCGTCGACCAGCGAGGCGAAGAGCACGGCGCGGCAGGCGGCGAGCGGGCGGCGCGCCCACCACAGGTGCAGCGTCGAGGGGTGACCATGGCGGATGGACTTCTCGCGCGCGGACTCGCGATTGATCGCCTCGAGCGGCAGGGCGACCTCGATGAGCTTGCGTTTCGGGCTCATCTCGCCGCCTCCACGTCGTGACTTGCCTGGTGGTAGCCCGGGTCATCGAGCATGCGCGCGGCGCTCCTGAGGTCGTCGCGACCGAAGCGCAGCCGGTCCCCCGCCAGCTCGTGCGCCTCACCCACGGGCGTACACCGTCCGACCGTCCTCGAGGGCGGGGCGAAGGACGGTCCCGACGAGGTGCCCTCGTTGGGCGATCTCGGCGGGGGTGGTCACGACGATGTCCTTGGACACCAGCATATCGGAGATCGCCTGGCGCATGGCGACCGCCGTTGCGGTGCGGTCCTCCGCCTCGTCCATGACCACGAGGAGGTCGACGTCGCTGTCGGGGCGAGCGTCGCCCCGCGCACGCGAGCCGAAGAGCACGATCCGCTCCGGCGAGAACTGCGTCGCCAGCCGCTGCACCATGATCTCGATCCAGTGCTCCACCGGCGGCCTCTCCGGTGCCCGCGGCGGCTCCGCGCGCGCCCACAGCGAGGCCCAGTCGAAGGTCACGCTCGTCACGTCGAAGAGCGCGTCCTGGTCACCACGGAAGGGGCGCTGGAGGTAGCGCACCTCCGTGAAATCGTCCTCGCCCACGGCGACGAGGGCGAGGATGAACGTGTCGGGCTTGTTCAGCGCCGTCAGGACCTGATTCCTCGAGACCGTGACGGTGTCCGCCCCGAGCACCCGGCCCTTGACCTCGATGAAGAAGAGCTGGCGGGTCTTCGGGTCTCGCGAGCGCACGTCGTACCCCGGGTTGTTGTGGGCCATCTCGCGGGGCTGGCGGCCGAGCTTGCGCTCGCAGGCCAGCACCGCGGCCACCGCAGCGCGGTCGACGCGCTCGGTCTCGTGGGCGAAGCGGCCGGGATCGCCGGTGCGCTCCCCGCGCAGGCGTGCCACCAGCCCGGCGGGGATCACGAGGGCGCCGCCGACGAGGTTCGGCGGCAGCGGGGAGAGCTGCTTCTCGCGCTCGAGCTCCTCGAGGCGGCGGCCGAGCCGGCCCTGGAGCTCGTCGGCGCGCTGGCGCGCCCTCCCGGAGTTCAGCCGCGGGGTCTTGCCCGCGAGCTCCTTCGACTTCAGCTCCTCGGCCCGATGGTCCCAGTAGGCGATCTGCTGCGTCAGCCGGCTCTTCACGGCGGCCATTGTCCGCTCGACGTGGTCGACGGTTCGCTCTCGCACCTCGGCCAGATGCTCGGGAACCGCCTGCGCGATGGCGTGATCCATCGCGCGCTGCTCGACCTCGCCCAGCCACGGAGCCTCGGCGACCGTCCCCAGCAGCGCGGTCTCCTCGTCGCTCGGCGGCCGGTAGTCGAGGTAGGGCGCGTGACCGGCGAGGGTCACGTCACCGTCCTCGGCCGCCTCGACGAACTGCAACCGCCGCGAGACGATCCGCCGGGCACCGTCGGGGTTGGTGGCCGCGCTCTGGATCGCGTCCTCGAGGTAGAGCAGCGCCCGCGGCTCCTCGGAGGGATCGCCGTCGGCCACGAGGACGGTGCCGCGCCGCAGCACGTCACGGTGACGGCTGAGCACGAGGTCGACGGCCGCGTCAAGTAGCGGGTGCCCGGGCGCGAGCAGCTCGGCCGGAGGCAGGCCGGGCTGCGTGACGAGCTCCTTCTCGAAGGTCACGCGCTCGTAGCGGCGCACGAGCGGGCGGACGGCGCCGGCCGTCGCCTCGCGGTCGCGGATCGCCGCCGGGACGTGGGTGATCTCGTAGCGCCCGGGCTCGCGGCGGGCCAGGCGCCCGCCCGCCAGGCGGAAGGCCTCCAGGAAGAACGCCCGGATGAAGTGCGGCTGGAGCCGCCGGGTCTCGGCCTCCTCCATGCGCTCGCGCACCGCCTCGACGTCCCGGGGCGAGAGCACGTCGCCGACGAGCGCCCGCTCCTTGAGCCGGGCGCGCAGCGACTCGCCGACCTTGTCGTCGACGACCCGCTCCAGGCGCGCCCTGACCTCGGGCTGGTCGCCGTAGCGGATGGCCTCGAGCAGCAGGTCGCGCAGGGGCTCGTCCTCGAAGACCTCGCTCAGGACATCGAAGACCTGGCCGCCGAGCGCGACGCTCTGCCGGGAGAGCTTCTCCAGCAGGCGCTCGAAGACCTGCCCCTCGCGTGTATCGGAGGCGACGAGGTTCCACATGTGGCAGACCTCGGTCTGGCCGATCCGGTGGATCCGCCCGAAGCGCTGCTCGAGTCGGTTGGGGTTCCACGGCAGGTCGTAGTTGACCAGCAGGTTCGCCCGCTGGAGGTTCACACCCTCGCCCGCGGCGTCGGTGGCCACCAGCACCCACGCGTCGGGATCGTTGACGAACGTCTCCTGCGCCCGGCGGCGGTCCTCGCGGGAGACGCCGCCGTGGATGGTCACCACGGCCTGGTCTCCGAGCAGCGTCCCGATGCGGGCGTGGAGGTAGTTGAGCGTGTCGCGGTGCTCGGTGAACACGATCAGCTTGCGGCGGGCGCCGTGCCCGTCCCGCATGAGGGCACCGTCCTGGAGCAGGGAGCTGAGCTCCTCCCACTTGCGGTCGGTGCGAGCGTTGCGGACCGACCGGGCGAGCGCCTCCAGGCGCTGGAGCGTGGCAATCTCCAGCCTGAGCTGCTCGACGGTCTGCGCGGCGGAGGCCTCGTCGACGACCTGCTCCTCGAGCTCGGAGGCCTCGTCCTCGGGAGCGTCGTCGAGGTCCTCGAGATCGACGCGCCACAGGCTTTCGGCGTCGGCCAGCGGACGGGCGCTGGGCTGCTGGGTCTCGAGCACGCGCTTCTCGAGACGCTCGCGGCGGCGCTGGAGCGAGCGGTAGATCGCCTCGGGAGAGGACGCGAGGCGGCGCTGGAGGATGGTCAGCGCGAAGCCGACGATCGTGCCGCGCCGGCCGTCGCCCGAGGCGGTGAGGCGATCGGCGCGGTTCATCTCCTCGCGCACGTAGTCGGTGACCGCGTCGTAGAGGTCGCGCTCGCCCGGCGTCAGCTCGTAGGACACGGTGGACGCGCGACGCTCGGGGAACAGCGGGCGCCCGTCGAACTTCAGGAGCTTCTCCTTGACCAGGCGCCGCATCAGGCCCTGGGTGTCGACCTTCTGGTCGGGCCCGCGGGGCTTGCCCTCGAAGCGGTCCGCGTCGAGGAGCGAGAGGAAGAGCTGGAAGTCGTCGTCCTTGCCGCTGTGCGGCGTGGCGGTCATCAGCAGCAGGTTGCGGCTGATCTCGCCGAGCAGGCGGCCGAGCCGGAAGCGCCCGGTCTCCTTGACCTCCGCGCCGAAGTAGTGCGCCGACATCTTGTGGGCCTCGTCGACGACGACGAGGTCCCAGTCGGTCTGCTCGAGCTTGGCCTGGACCTCCTCGTTGCGCGAGAGGTGGTCGAGGCGACTGATGATGAGGTTGCGCTCGGCGAACGGGTTGCCGCTGCGCGAGGACTCGATCGCGTCGCGGCCGACGAGGTCGAAGTCGAGGCCGAGCTTGCGGTAGAGCTCGTCCTGCCACTGCTCGACGAGGCCGCCGGGGGCGACGATCAGGCAGCGGCGCAGGTCGCCGCGGACCATGAGCTCCTTGATGAGCAGGCCGGCCATGATCGTCTTGCCCGCGCCCGGGTCGTCGGCCAGCAGGAAGCGCAGCGGCTGGCGGGGCAGCATCTCCTCGTAGACCGCGGTGATCTGGTGGGGCAGCGGCTCGAGGTTGGACGTATGGACCGCGAGGAAGGGGTCGAACAGGTAGGCGAGGCGCAGGCGAAGCGCCTCACTGGTCAGGCGGAACAGCGCCGGATCGCCGTCCAGCGCCCAGGCCGTGGCCGCCTCGTCGACGTGGAGACGCGCCTCGTCGGCGCGGTAGAGCAGCTCCTGCTGGGGCGTGCCGTCCGGCCGCCGGTAGGTCAGCGTGAGCGCCGCCGTCCCGTGCCAGGCGACCTGCACCACCTCGACCGGGCCGTCAGGCAGCACGCCGTGGACGCGCGCGCCGGGCTGGAGCATCTCGAGGGTGTGGGCGACGGGGACGGCCACGGTTTCCGTCAGTCTGTCGCATGGGACGGAGGACCCGACGGTGCTCCCGGCCCGGGTCTCCTATTCGTCCGCCGTGTAGCACTCCGACAGCCCAGACGCGGCACGAGGATCGCCGTCGGACGCGGCGAAGCCGTGCTGCTCGCCGCCATGATCCGCGCACTCCTCCGCCCGCTCAAGTTCTGTAGTACGGTTCTTGGCCGTGGAGGTCCTTCTCGGTCCTGGCCAGGCCGGGAACCTGCTTGAGCTGGTCGTGCTGGACCGGCCCCAGGGTCCGGCGGTGATGCACGCGATGCCCATGAGAGCGAAGTACCGGACCTTGCTGACCAGGAGATCGTGATGATGCCCGGGACGCACGGGACCAAAGCCGACGGAACCCCGATCACCGACGAGATGGTCGCGGCGATGGCCGATCAGGCCGAGCGCGGTTACGACGTCGAGAAGATCCGACGTCGTCGGGGCGGTCGCCCGCCGATGGGATCCGCCGCATCCACGGTCGAGTCGGTGCGCCTGGATCCCGAGCTCAAGCGCGACCTGCTTCTCCACGCCGCAGAGCAGCACATCAGCGTCTCCGAGGCCATCCGACGCGCCATCGGCCAGTATCTCCGGACGAGCTGACCGGGCGTTCTGGGCGCCGTAGATCGCGCTGATCTGGCGAGGCAGCGGCGCGCAGGCGAAGCGCCTCGCGGGTCAGGGACCACCGCCGGATCGCCGTCGAGCTTCCGGACGGGTGGCCGCCGCGTCGATGGAGGCGCGTCTCCGACGCTCAGCCCTGCCGGCGGCGGTCGCGCGCGGGGGGGAAGCCGACCAGCAGCTGATCGACGATCATCTCCGGAAAGTCGTCGTGCAGCGGCAGGCGTCGCAACAGCACGCGCTGGGCGACGATCCCGGCGAGCAGGTCGAGCAGCAGGTCGCCGTCCGCGTCCGGAGCCAGGTCCCCGCGCTCGACCGCGCGGGTGACGATCGCCGATGTCGCCGCCCGCCGGCGCTCGAACTGCTGGTGGTAGGCCAGCGCGAGGTCGGCGTTCTCGTGCTGGGCCGCGACCAGGGCACTGAGGTACTGCACGTGCGCGGGGTCGCGACGACGATCTCGCGCATCAAGATGACGAGGTCGCTGCGCAGCGACCCGGTGTCGGGCACGGGCGCCTGGGCATAGATGCCGTCCATCAGCAAGAGCATCACCCCGTGCACGGACCCGTGCCGCCGGTAGACCGTCGTGCGGGCGACCCCCGCGCGTTCAGCGACGCGCTCGACGGGGCGATCAGGATTGGGAGCATCCGTTCGCTGAGCTCCCTGGACATAGCCGCTCGGCGTCCTCGACGAGCGAGGGCAATCTCGTACGCCCGGGTTGTGACTACATTGTCGCACATGGTCGAGACCTTCGGTGTTCGCGAGCTGCGTCGCGATCTCAGCGAGTACCTGCGCCGCGTCGAGCAGGGTGAGAGCTTCGCCGTCACCTCGCGGGGACGACCCGTGGCCGTGCTCGGCCCCTCCCCGGAGCTACGCGACCCGTTGGACCGGCTGGTCATGGAGCGCCACGTCATCCCGGCGCACCTCGACGTGCTCGATGTCGAGCCGCTCGAGCTGCCGGGCGAGCCGGCCCTGAGCCAGCTGCTGGACGACGTGCGCGCCGACCGGCTGTAGTGGCCGGGCTCATCTACCTCGACGCATCGGCCATCGTCAAGCTCGTCGTCGAGGAGCGCGAGAGCCCGGCGCTGCGCGACGCCCGGCGCCATCGACCGCGTCACGTCTCCAGCGCGCTGGCGCTCGTCGAGGCTTCGTCGTCCCGACGGCGCGAGCGTTCGCCGGGGCTGCGGACTGACGCTTCCGTCGGTCGTTTGGCGCCTCGGTCGGGCTGAGGCGCCGCTTGACTTCGTGCCGCGGCGTTACTGCGGCTGGCAGCACCGCTTTGACGACCCGCGCCGCGAGTACCGGACCCTCCCCTGCGCCGAGCAGGCGGCGACGTGCCTGCGCGAGGTGCTCGCCGACCTGCGCCCGAACGCCCGGATGCGGGCCGAGATGGCAGAGACCGTCGGACCGGATCGCAGCGTCGACAGCGCCGCTGGACTCGTGTCCCGCGAACTGCTCGCGGCTCACGTCCTGCAACCGGCCTCGATCGATGCCCCAGCGCAGCCCGGCTTCGCCGACCTCGAAGACATCCCGACGCGCGAGGACCTCGCACGGCGCCACGCCCGTCTCCTCGCCGCGCACAGCATGGACCACCTCGACTTGCCCGAGGTTCGCAGCCACGATCGTGTCGTAACGCAGACGATCGGCCGCGGCCTCTTCGAGGACGGCTACGTGGGCGTTCACTTCGCGAGCCACCTCGACGGGCGCTCGTGCTTCGCGCTCTTCGAAGGCCGCGCTCGCCTCGCCTCCCGCGGCGCCCCGCAATCGCTTTCGATCGACCTCGCCGACCTCGTACTCGTCTGCCGTCAATTCGGCCTCACCCTCGCCGACCCCCTACACGGCCGACTCTGGCTTCCATTGTCGAAGGAGCACGACGATGACGGCGTGGTAGCCCGCGTCACGGATAGAACTGAGGTTGCGGCGGACCGCTTGCCCCAGTCTCGCGCAGCGCCTTGACCTGGAGCCGCTCGCCGCCGGGCAGGAGGACGTCCGTGACGCGTCGCGCGGCGGCGCAGGTCGGAATAGCCGCATGCTCGAAGCCCTGGGCCGGGACGACGATCCTCCGTACCTTCGGACAAGCGCGAACTCGACCGCGGGGGCGAGCGCGGACCTGCCAAGATGCCCCGCTCAGGCGGGTTGAGGGTCGACGGCGATTCCTCTGCCCTCGAGGCGCGGCAGAGCCTCGACCAGGTCCTGGGGCAGCACTCGCGAAGCGGACCAGACTTCGAGGCCCACGAGCTCACCCGTCTCCTCGTCGAACTCGCGGAGACCCCAAGTCTCGGGTTTCGAACGCACGGAACCAAGGCTCGAGCGAACCCGGATGTAGGCGATATCGCCCTCTGAGCTGTAGTAGCTCTCGGTCTCCATCGGCAAGTTCAAGCCTACTCCCGCCACGTCGTAATGACGACCGCGGTGTTGTCGTCCTCGCCGTCGGGCCAGTCGTACACGACCGCGACGCCGCGACCCTTGACAATCCAGTCGCCCGCCCCCGGATTCCTCCGGCGCTGACGGTGGTGCTCGGAGACAAGCTCGGCCACCTCTCGCGCCGTGAGCCCGCGCTCGGCGAGCCGCCTTTCAGCGTGGCGGGTGAAGATGACGACAGCTGGACCGGCCTGGGTCATCCTCTGCGACGCGATTGGGACACCCGTGGATTGGACGAGGCCTCCCCGCCCGAGAATCCGACCGAGTTCGGGAGACCGGCGGCGTTCATTCCCCTTCGATGATGCCCAACGATTGACCCGGCGAGAGGGTGGTGGCCCTAGCACTCGAGTGCAAATGTGTGGATGCGAGTTCGGGTTCGGGCCCCACCCGCTCGGGTTCGTCCACGTCGAGGAGAGCAACAACCTCAACGGTCGGCAGTCCTAGGTCCGAGCGGGGCTGTCGCTGGCCCTGCGAAACCAGCCCGGCGACGCCGCGATTCGTCAGGCATGGAAGTTCCACTGCGCGGTCGCGCGTCCCAGGGGCCCGCGCCGGTCATGCGGAGACATCACCGAGGCGATCGCGGCCTTCAACCGCGTGCGAAAGACGGACGCTCAGAACTTCCTGTTCCAGATCGGCCGGTTCGGCTGGTCGACCAGCACCGACTTCTACGCCCAATACAAGCCTGGACCGAACCCGCCGAGACAACCCCTGGGCTACCACGTGGAGAAGGTCTACAACTACCCGGTCATCTGCTACTACGCCGGAAGGCGCCGCGACCCGATCAAGCGCTGCTCCTACGCGAAGTTCGGTGAGCAGAACCCGATCCTGCCGCCCAGGGGCTAGCAGGTCCCCGGTCGGAGGGCAACCAGCTCGCCCATGCGGGCGAGCTGGTTTCGCCGACCTGTCTCAGGACACCGCGCGAACCCGGAACGCCACCCCGTGGAGCGCGTCAGGTGACAGCTCCTCGCTCCACGGTGTGATCGCTCGCAGGGCGGCCGCCTCGGCATCCTCAGCGTTCGCCGCGCTGACCGCGAGCGTCCACATCGCCACCGGCGTCGGGCTCACCAGTCGCGCCCAGAACGTTCCCGGCGTCCGCTCCTCGGACTGAGCGCTCGCATCGAGCGGCCGGCGGATGGTCTCGGCTCTCTCCACCGTGATGTCCCCCGCGCCGAGCCGCTCGGCGATCTGTCGCACGAGTGCTTCGCTTAGCTCGGCATCCCGGGCGAGCGCGAGCGCGAGCGCGATCAGCTGGACGTGGTAAGGGCCGTGTCCGGCTGGAGCCGGAGGCTCGGGCCACCCCCGGTTCGCCAGGCGGCGTGCCTCATCCAGACCTCCGGTCGGCCAGGGCATGAGCGTGCCCTGCCAGTCGTCAGGCGCCTCTGCGCCAGCGGAGAAGTGTGCCGCGCCTCCGTAGTCGTCGCAGACCTGCACGATGACGACCGACGCGTTCGCGCGACCCCAGGCGATCACGTCCGCGGCGTCCACCGACGCGGGGCCCGCATCTTCGCCGGTCTCGCTTCTCAGGTACGCCGTGAACCGGCCGCCCGCCAGCGAGCCTCTCGGTCGCTGTGCTGAGCCCTCCAGCTCAAGGTCCTCCTCGATCCATGCGACGGCGGACACCCATGAGCATCGTACGTGCTACCCCTTCTGATCAGAGGTCGCCGCGATGATCGACTGTCTAGAGGTGCGTGCCGCGAACGGTGCCTCCAGAAGCGCTGGAGGGGTCCTCATTCGGCACGGTCGGAGGGTCGCCGGCGAACGCGTCGGCGATGAGTGCCACGTCGGTGCTCCTGGGCGAGTAGTGCGCGTAGATGTCCGTCGTCTTCTGGTTCGCGTGGCCCATCCAGTGGCGCACCCTCCACAGATCGACCCCGGCGGCGGCGCACCTGGTGCCGAACGTGTGGCGGAGGTCATGGAAGCGCAGGTCGCGCAGCCCGGAGCGCCTGCTTCTCGGGGGCGAGCGGGACGGTGCGGCCCTGGTGACTCTTCGGGGCGGTGAGCGTGTCACCGGCGTACGACTCCACCACCCGGATCGAGGAGCTGGCGAAGTCCACGTGCCTCCAGCGCAGCGCGACGAGCTCGCCGCGGCGCAGGCCGGTCAGCGCCGCCGTGAGGTAGACCGCAGCGTCCTGGTCGGTGGCGGCGTGGCGGACGAGCGCCCACACTTCCTCGACGTTCAGCACGTCGATCCCGGCCGCCGCGTGCGTCTTCGGCTTCGTGACCTCGGCGACCGGGTTGGAGGGCAGCCGGTAGCGCGCGACGGCGTAGCTCATCAGCCCGTTCAGGAGGGTGAGGACCTTCACCCGGGTGCGGTTCGAAAGCGCCCTGCCGGTCTTCGCCGTCGTGAGCGTCCGCTGCCACCGCTCGACGTGGGCCGCGGTCACGTCCTCCGGTGCGCTTGGCCCGAACTCGGGCCGGATGTGCGCGTTGAGGATCGACCTGTAGTCGCGGAGCGTGGAAGGCTTGACGGCACGGTCGCGCTCCAGGTGGCCGAGGTACTCGTCGGCGAGCGCATCCACCGTCCGCCCGGTCTTCACGAGCCCGGGCAGCGTGCCCGCGTCCGCGGCCTGGAGCGTGTCTCGCAGCCACGCCTCCGCCGTCTGCCGCGTGTAGTGCCCGCCGGGCGGCCGGCCACGACTCGTCCACCGCCGGGCCGACGCGACGGTGTACGTGGCGGCCGTCCGCGAGGCGGAGCTTCGCTCGCCGCACCGGGCCGCTATAGCGACGGATATGCAGGTGATTCTTGAAGCGGACGACGGGGGTCGAACCCGCGACCTTCGGCTTGGGAAGCCGACGCTCTGCCAGCTGAGCTACGTCCGCGCGAGAACGGCGAGTCTATCCCGTGGTCTGGACCAGGGAGAACGCGATCCCGGCCCGCTCGAGGCGCTCGCGCAGCGCCGGGCCCATGGCCTGGGCGGTCGTGACCTGACCGGCCGTCTCGGGCAGCGCGTCCTGGGCGAGGCAGAGTCCTGACTCGGCGAGCATCTTCGCCGTGTCGCCGTAGCCCGGGTCGCCGCCCTCCACGTCGCAGACGACCTCCCGGCCACCGCCGCGGCCGCGGAAGCGCACGCGGAACCAGCCCTTCTCCCGCTGCTCCTCGCTCGGGCCGGCACCGCTCGCGCGGAACTTCAGCAGCAGGTCACGGGCCGGCGGGAGCTGGGCCAGCGTCGCCAGCGAGGCGATCCCCGCCGCCCCGCCGACCGCCACCACCAGGTGCTTGACCGCGGCGAAGTGCGCGTAGGAGAAGTCGGGGCCGTAGCGCGGCAGCGCCCGGGCGGAGCGGGTCACGATCTGGGGGTCGATCGTGGGCATCGGTACCGCCCACCCGTCCACGAGCGACTCGCGGCGCGGCCGGGGCTTGACGCTGCGGACACGGCGATCGACCGGACGCTCCTCGCGCCGTCGGCGACGCGCCGCGGCGGCGGCCGTCTTCCGCACCCGCGAGAACGCGAGCACCGCGGACTGGTAGGTGCCGCCGGAGAACGACCCGCCCGCGGAGACGAAGCCCTCGACCCGCAGCGGCACGCCCTCGGGCAGGTGCTCGACGGTGAACTGGGCGCCGAGGTCGTGCGGGATCGAGTCGAATCCGCAGCAGTGCACGAGGCGCGCGCCGGTCTCGACCGCGCGGGCGTGATGGCGCAGCCACATCTCGTCGACGAACTCGGGCTCCCCCGTCAGGTCGACGTAGTCGGTCCCCGCCTCCGCGCACGCCGCGAGCAGCGGCTCGCCGTGCAGCACGTACGGCCCGACGGTCGTGATCGCCACCGAGGCCGACTCGGCCACGTCACGGACGGAGTCGAGGTCCTCCACGTCGGCGCGCAGCAGCTCCACGTCGACCCCGAGCCGCTCGCGCGTCGCCCGGAGCTTCTCCATGCTCCGCCCGGCGAGCGCCCAGCGCAGTCCATCCCCCCCGTGCGCCGCGAGGTAATCCGCGGTCAGCCCGCCCGCGTACCCCGTGGCTCCGAAGAGGACGACGTCGTAGGGGCGGTCGGGCGAGGACACGCGGGGCACCCTAGATCGTCCAAGGATTCAACGCGGGCGTCGGAGCGTCCTGGCGGGGGCGAAGATGGCCGCCGAGCCCGCCGTCGCCCCCGCGCCCGACCTACCCTAGGCAGGGTGCGCCGCCATCTCGCGCCCGTCCTCGTCGCGCTCGCCAGCGCGGCCGCGGTGGCCCTCCTGGCCTTCGGGCTGCTCAGGAGCGGCGGTGCGAACGGCGGGACCGTCGGCGCGACGCCGCCCCAGAAGGCCATGCCCGTCCTCGGTGCGAAGACGACCCGCGGCCTCGCCGCCTTCCGTGGGCGGCCGGTCGTCGTCAACGTCTTCGCGAGCTGGTGCCCCCCGTGTAAGGAGGAGGCCCCCGTCCTGCGCCGCGCGGCGGCCCGGGGGACGACCGTCGTCGGCATCTCCTACAACGA
>JAABUS010004269.1_pt1 | contig 20987 bp, 25 predicted proteins | sample 5560161 | NCBI WGS metagenome assembly JAABUS01 (sample SAMN10711885, study PRJNA513376) | rock metagenome | isolation source: Antarctica rocks | place: Antarctica: Victoria Land, Trio Nunatak nord | collected 2016-01-04
AGCGAATAATCAGCAAAAAATCAGCCTGAATCCACTGTATTCACACCCTGTTGATAAATATTCAATCACCTCTTTTGCTTGAAATCCGCTCCCAATAAGAGCTACATTATTTCCAGACAGACACTAAATAGTAGAGTCTGCTAAAGAATACCTGATGCTGTCAATCTGGAGTGATTCAGATGTTGTATTATTTCTGATGGCATAATCAGAAAGAGATTTTTTGATCTTTGCGGATGTGGGGTCGCTGCAACCTGTAATACATACAGTGAGAAATACAATAAATGGTTTCAATATTGCCGACTTCATCGTAATGGTTAATTTGTATCTTCTTCCAAAATTAAAAGAATTGTTATCTAGCAAATATAATAACTACATGCAGGATTATTGCCTGAATTGAGATTTGCGGGGTTAAGAGATTATGGGAATGGATACCACAATACATAATTTACAGGATCCATCAACTATACTGAATGCAATAGATAATTAATGAATGGATAATAACATGGAAGAAAGCAAAAGCACGTGTATAGGGAAGTTCGTTTGTACTATTGAATAGTTACTGCTTTGCTTAAAATACATGCAACATAAAAATTCAAAATAAAATGATATGTACAATTATAACGCCACAACAACAAACATAAGCAAAGCCATAATATTTGGCAAAAAATTCTCGTCTTTTATTAACCCAATACCTTGTGTTAAACTACACCATTTAAATATGCTGTTGCTGTTAACAGTATATTAATTACCAGGATTACAATTTTAATGGTTTAAATTATACCAGGTTAAAATAGTTAAAACTTGTATACTGCACCAAAGCCTAAACCAAAAGTGTAAGGATAGGTTTTTACTACGTTACCTTTATTAATAGCCCCCAAAGAATATTTAAGATAAGGAATAGCACTGAGGCCGGTTTTCTTTGATAATTGATATTGAATCTCAGAGGTAAGTAGTAAACTATAACCGGTTTTTTTAATACTTTCTAATTTTGTAATGTATTCTGTTTCTCTGTTAAAGCGGTCTTCCACGTCGGTGGTTAATGTGGCCTTTGTTAAAAAATTAAAAGTTACGCCAACACCGGGATAAAAAGTTATTTTCTTATTGCCTAATTTAAATTTGGCAATAATGGGCATGCTGGTGTAATGCAAAGTGTGATTGGCCCCATTGGCAAACAAACTATCCCCCACGGCAGGCGAAACACTAAATGATGGCATAATGAAACCAAAGCCAGAAGAAGTGTTATAGCGATATTTTACTATACCGGCATTATCTTTTTCTGCATAAATTTTTGTCGGGTTAATATTAATATTAGAAGAGGAATAAATAATGCCCGATTGAATGGTTATATTATTATCAATTTTATATCCCAGCAAAACACCAAGGGAAGCCGACAAATCACTGCGTTCTCTTTTTGCAATACCAGCTTTGTTATCATAACTGTTTCGCTTATCATTTTCTAAACGATACTCTGAATAATCTGGTGACACAAAAGCAGTAAGTGTATAGTTATTGTTACGCTGTTTATTTTTATAGCTCGTTGAAGGTGCATTATTTTGGGATAATGCCAGCGAATCATTCTTTAAAATTTGTGAAGATGGAGGAATTTTATTTTCTGCTTCTTCCTGTTTAGCATTAACAGTTAGAAGAGTTGTCTCCGGCGGCTTTTCTGAAGTAATATTTTTATTGATTTCAATTTTATCGTTTTCAGCAGTTTCTTCATCAGCCTTTGTTCCATTGGTTCTTTTTGTAGAAGGTTTCCTATTTTTGACAATGAATAAACCTTGTTCTGTATGCTGCATCACATTGATTCTCCCAATAATAATATTCGTTGTTTGTTGCTGAATACTATTATTTTTTAATAACCTATCCCGTTTACTGGTAATAATACTGGAATTATAATTATTGATGATGGATTCTTTTGTTTTCTTTCTTCCTAAACTGTTGTGATTACTTTCGTTTCTGGAAGTCTTAAAATACATAACAGAAAAAGTAGCTGTGCCAATCAGCAACAGTAAAAAAAGCAAGGTTCTTTTCCGCAGCCTTGATAGTTTATCTTTATAGTTTTTAAGTGCTGTTTTATCAAGCTGTCTGTCTATATTTTCCCATATATGCTCACGGGGTTGCTGGCTCAGCGAATTTATTCCTTTACTGAATTGCTCACCAATATCTTTATGTAAATGTTTACCCAATTAAAATCTTTTTTTCAATACTTACATTTTTTTTAACCGCATTTTGTAAAATCCTTTTTGCCTGTGCCAGGTTCGATTTGGAAGTGCCTTCTTCCACTCCCAGCATTTCCGCAATTTCCTTGTGCTTGTATCCTTCAAAATAATAAAGATTGAAAACCATCCGGTATGCCGGAGATAATGCCTGTACCATTTGCATCATCTCTTTCCCACTTATATTTTCAATAATATTTTCTTCATAAGTTTCATCATGCACTTTTGTATCCAATAAAATAACAGGCCGTAATTTTATCTGGCTTCTTAATTTTTGCAATGCACAGTTTACCATAATCCTTCGTATCCATCCTTCAAACGAACCTTCATTTTTAAACTGGCCGATAAATTTAAACACCCTGATAAAACCATCCTGTAAAATTTCTTCTGCTTCTTCCAGATTTTTTGAATACTGCAGGCATACAATCATCATTTTAGGAGAGAAAAGCTTATACAAATCCGACTGGCTATTTCTGTTGCCCGCAATACAGCCAGCTAAGATATATTTTACATTATCTGTCAAATACAAAAGTTATTACTGGTAATAGATGTAGTTCAACACAAAAATAGTTGTGTTTTAGTGCGGCTTTGTAAAATTAAATTTTGTACAGTTTTAATCACCTCATTGTATTCGATATTTTCTTTTCAACACAACTATTTATTTATTCCTTTTATCCCAAAAATATATAACGGGTGTTATTGATATACCGTTGAGAGCCATAAAAAGTCTTCCTGTTTCAGGGGCCCATAAAAGGAAATAAATCATCCTTTATCATTTCTGCCAGGCAAAGCAATATCAATCTATATTTAAATCCAGGGTTGAAGGACAGACGGCGGGTGAATGGGTTGCATTGGGAAGCTACCCGTTACTTGCCGGAAAGAACAGCTTAATTAAAATATCCAATAAACAGGCTGATGGAACGGTGGTGGCTGATGCTGTTTTGGTAGTGCCGGAGTTTAAATAAGTTTTTTATGTAAGAGTTTTTTTAAACACAGAGGTCACAGAGGGGAAATACAGAAATTACGGAGTATCTTCTCTGCGCTATCTGTGTTTCCTCCTCTGTGGCCTCTGTGTTTATTTTTTCTTTCCAGCTAATGCAACAATATCATTTACTTCAACCACCTGCTTTTCATAACCAATATTTACTATGTTGATCATAGTAATACCTATCTCTTTCAACGGGCATACATATTGAAAAGAGCGTTTTCCATACCTCAGAGGCAGGAAGACACAAGAAATATGGTTTTAATATCACAACTACTTTGTGTTTCTCCTGTCTTCATGGTTTACTGGGTGGCGCTTTATTAGATTTTAATTGATCACCGTCATCTTTTTTCTAAAAGCAATAAGGTATGAAAGCATTCTTAAAACATCATTAAATGCTATTTATCAATAAATACAATAAAATAAAGCTTGAAAATAAAATATAGGCATGATTTTATCATAGTTGATTAATAAATAGTTAACATTAAGCTCTAAACAGATTACAATATATTTGTTTCAAGATGAATTAATTGATGTTGATTGTCTTAATTGTCTCGCCACTATGCCCTAAGCCTTAGCTTATTTATTACCCAATTTAAAACCGTCTAATCCAGCAAGCCGTAAGTGTTTATAAAAGATATAAACAGAATTTGTCCTTACAATTTATACCTGTAGGAACATCAGTAACATTTTTATCTTAGTATACAATATAAGTTACTGATATCAGTTATAATGCGCTTAAGGGCAAGAAGATTATATCCTTTTAATTTTATAATTGTATTACCCGTAATAGGAAACATTGCATTCTAATAAGTGCCCACTAATATGTTTATGTCATTAAATTTTATAAATATACATGTATGAAAACAAAATTAAGTTTTGCCCTCATTTTAATGGTACTAACTATTGGAGCCTGTAAGAAAGGTCCTAAAATAGATCCTAAGAAAGAGGCTGCTAATTTAATAGTAGAAACAGTAGAACCTCACTTAGTGTCTAAATCAACTCCCATTAATAAAGTTGTTCCCGGCTATTGGGTTGCGTTGCCTACTTTATATGATTCCACTTCCAAATATTATCCCCTTTTAATATCATTGCATGGTGGCGGACAAATAGGCAACGGTACAACTGATCTGCCATTAATTTTAAAAGAAGGTGTACCAAAACTTGTGTCTGAAGGAAAGTTTCCTCCAAGCTTTACTGTGAAAGGACAAAATTTTTCCTTTGTTATTGTTGCACCACAATTCAATTCTTACTCCTACCCTGCAGACATTAACGCAGTTATAGAATTTGCAAAGAAGAATTACAGGATTGATGCTTCCCGTGTTTATATGACCGGAATCAGTATGGGTGCTACTGAAATCTGGAACTTTGCTGTTAATTTTCCAAAGTCTGTAACTGCTATGAGCTTAATGTCTGGTGTGCCAACTGCTGTAAATACTTTTGCTGCTAAGGTTGCAGCTTCTGGTGTTCCAATATGGGCCTTTCAAAATGATAAAGATGATATATTTAGTGTAGATACGGTTAAATTACTGGTTAACCGTATTAATGCATTAAAACCTGCCGTGGTGCCGATTTTGACCATAGGTTCCGGTGGCCATGATTCCTGGACCAAAGCAACTGATCCGGAGTATAAAGAAAACAATATAAATATCTACGAATGGATGCTTCAATATAAAAGATGAGGATTTTAGATTTCGATCATTCCTCCATTTAAAAGTTATAACTACAGAGTCCTTCATGCATTTCCTAAATGCACCAAGGACTCTGTGGTTATAATAAATCTAGCAGGGTGCTACAATTTAAACTTAATTCCAAACAACATTGTTGTTACACCTATGGAATCAAGATTAAAATTAAGCGTACTGGATCAATCCATTGTACGTAAAGCAGGGAGCGCCTCTCAGGCAATCGCCGAAACAATACAAATTGCGAAACTTACGGATGAATTAGGCTATTCAAGATTTTGGGTATCTGAACATCATAACAGCATTATGATCGCAGGATCGGTTCCTGAATTGCTCATGGTGAAACTAGCCGATGAAACCAACCGCATCCGTATTGGTTCAGGTGGAATCATGTTGCCTAACCACAGCGCCCTGAAAATTGCCGAAAGTTTCAGGATGCTGGAAACATTGTTTCCCGGCAGGATAGACCTGGGAATTGGCCGTGCACCAGGCAGTGACCGTATTACCGCATCCTTACTCAATCCATCTAATACATTCAGCGAAGAAAGTTACCTTCAACAACTCGAACATTTACAGGCATTCTTTAATGATGAAGCTGCAACTCAGTACGGACCAATATTAGCCGTTCCTCAATCTGCTACTATTCCACAGCAATGGATTTTGAGTTCAAGTGGTGGAAGCAGCTTAATTGCGGCGCGTTTTGGATTAGGACTGGCAGTTGCAAAATTTATTAACGGATATGCAGCACCTGATATGGTTGAATCATACCGGAAAAATTTTCAATCATCTGCATCTTTCAATGAACCGCATGCCTTGCTGGCTATGCAGGTATTATGTGCCGATACTGAAGAAAAGGCTACTAAGTTGCGCAAAGCGTCAGATTACGTGTTGCTTCAGTTTGAGAAGGGACATTTTGAACCCATCGGTGGTTATAATGAAATTAAAGATTATACATTTTCACCCATGGAGATGGAGCGTATAAAGATAAATAGCGGCAGAATAGTATCCGGTACACCGGATGGCGTTAAAGAGCAACTGACAAAACTTGCTGCTGATTTCAACATCAGCGAAATTATTGTTTCCTGCATGGCATTCTCTCTTGAAGACAGGAAGCATTCTTTTGAATTGCTTGCCGAAGCGTTTGAACTGAAGCGTAATTCTGAGGTGTTAGTTTAATAATGGCATTGGTTATCAGCAATCAGCTATTAGCGATCAGCTATCAGGAGGAATAAAAATATCTTGGTCTTTAAATGTTATTTAAAAAGTTTATCTGTATAATTGAAGAAATAGCTTGCATCTAATTATAAATAAATGTGGATTGCTTTCAATGTTACACTTATTTTCTGGGTGGCTATGAATTTCCGTCTAAGATCATTTATCATCTATGTAGCTTGTTGAATTTTCAAAAAATTTAAATGATCATATAAATTGCTGAAAGCTGATAGCTGAAAGCTGATAGCTCAAATCTTGCTATATTTATCACCAAAAACAATTCTATGATCCCGACAAAAGGATATGCGGCACAAGCTGCAACAACTCCCCTGGCACCATTTGATTTTGAAAGAAGAGACATTGGTTTAAATGATGTTCATATTGAAATACTTTATTGCGGCGTTTGTCATTCTGATATTCATACAGCGCGTAGTGAATGGCCCGGGACAGTTTATCCTGTTGTGCCTGGTCATGAAATCATTGGCCGTATTACCAACATCGGCGAAGGTGTAACCAACTTTAAAGTTGGTGAGATGGCCGGCGTAGGGTGTATGGTAGATTCCTGTCGCGAATGTGAAAATTGCAAAAAAGGATTGGAACAATATTGCAAGAAAGGCAATACAGGAACCTACAACGGCCATGAAAAAGGTACCGGTAAGATGACTTACGGTGGTTATTCAAAACAGATCGTAGTGCATGAAGATTTTGTATTGCATATCTCTGATAAGTTGCCCCTGGAAACCGTGGCACCGCTGCTTTGCGCCGGCATTACCACTTATTCTCCTCTGCGTCACTGGAAGGTTGGTCAAGGTCATAGGGTAGGAGTGATAGGTTTGGGTGGGCTAGGACATATGGCCATAAAATTTGCAGCATCGTTTGGCGCTGAAGTAACCATGATGAGCACTTCTCCCAATAAGGAAGAAGATGCACGGCGGTTAGGTGCTCATAAATTTGCTGTTACAAAGGACGAGAACCAGGTTAAAGAGCTGTCCGGTTATTTTGATTTCATTATTGACACCGTCTCAGCAAAGCATGACTACACCATGTATCTTGGCCTCTTAAATACAGATGGGGTAATGGTTTGTGTGGGTGCTCCGCCAACACCGGCGGAGGTGCAGATTTTCAGCTTGCTGATGAACCGCCGCAGTCTGGCTGGTTCAGGAATAGGTGGCATTCCTGAAACCCAGGAAATGCTTGACTATTGTGCCGATCATGGCATTACCTGCGATGTGGAGATTATTAAAATGGATTATATCAACGAAGCTTATGAGCGCGTTATGAAGAGTGATGTACGTTATAGGTTTGTAATTGATATGACTTCTTTGTAGGTATGAGGTATGGGGTATGAGAGGAGAGGAATGCAGTTTGAAAGTATTGGAATCAAATTTTAAAAACAAGTTTCCCATGAATGTTTTTGAATTACCTCATACCTCACAACTCATACCTCATACCTCATATCTGATTGGATTTAGAGTTGTGCCACATATAAAGTTTGCTTAGTTTTGCCACCCTAAGTAAAATATGGTTCGGTAGCTCAGTTGGATAGAGCAACTGCCTTCTAAGCAGTAGGTCATTGGTTCGAATCCAATCCGGATCACACGAATTTGCCCTCATTGAATTGAACTTCAATTAGTTGGTGGATTTTTGATTTTTATGGTTGTCTGTTGAGTTGTCTAACGTTTTGAAATATTTAGCATTTTATACTTGTGATGAAAAGACATCTCTTCGAGCCTTTATTTTAATTTTTATATAGCAAACTTGACGATGCCATGCTTAATCCCTCAGAGTTCTTTTTCCAAGTCCCGCTATACCATGAGATTGAAATCACTGACGCTAATATTGGAGATTTTTATAAATTAATGCTGCAAACAAAAACTGTTGACGGGTACAGTATTAAATTGAATGAAAACACTACTTACAGTATCCGTGTAGTTCGGAGCGTATTACCTGGAGGAACTGTCGATATACATCATTTTTCCGGTTATGGAGAAATAACTTTGACGTGCGCAAGGACCGCTGAGACAATGCAATATTACTATTTATTAAGAATTGAAGAGAAAGAGGAATTAGACGAGGAAGTGGGCAGCAGTATTTGGCGATATTATTTTCAAAAAGTAGGGCAGTTCCCATCTTTGGCTGATCTTCAAATCAAAGAGATTAAAAATTACAAGGCAGTTTTTGACCAAAAGTGGATGAAGGAAATAACAAAGGCAATAGGTTTAGTAGCTCATGGTGTTGGTATAGGATCTTTCGTGTATTTAAGAAGAGTGTTTGAAAGGCTTATTGAAGAAGCGCACATAGTAGCGAACTCAGAATCCAGTTGGGATGAGTCAGCGTACAAAGGCGCCCGCTTTCTTAAAAAGATAGAGATGTTAAAACAATTTCTACCTCAATTTCTGATCGATAACAAGGAGGCTTACTCAATTTTAAGCAAAGGGATTCATGAACTTGAAGAACAGGAGTGTTTGCAACACTTTCCAGTTTTGCTGGCAACAATAAATTTTATTTTAGAAGAGAAGTTGGAGAAACGTAACAAGGCTAAAAAAATGGAAGAAGTACAAAATGCCATCAATGATATTCATAAGGGCCTTAAAAGTATTGACAACAAAATCCCGGTTAGCAAAAACAAACCGGGGTAATGAGGTGGCGAGTAAATATAATATTCCCGGCTGGATATATTTCCGCTCACCCACTACCGGGAAAAGAAATGCTTCTACTCACAAGGCTTTAAACTATACTCATAACACTGAATATTGCTGATCCGGATAGCCTTTCGATAAACAGTCGTAAACTTGTTGATCTCCTGTATGCGCTTATCCAATTGCGTTATACCAAGCATCTTTCTGGCAGTCACGAAGTTTACAGTGTGACCGGCCTGCAGGTATTCAAGCAGGTCCTTGTTATGTGCCGGTAATTCTTTGCTCTTGGATGGCTCGAATGGGTTTAATCTTCGCTTCATAAAAGTTATGCTGATTGGTTAGTGACAGTATTGTTCTGATGTTGCCACCTGGTCAATTGAAACAATGCGGCCCTGATCTCAAGTATTGACATGGTAATATACTTCTGAGGGTTTGAGGTTGCGTATTCGAATGAAGCTATGTTTCCCTGCAGGCTCTTATCAAGCTTCTCAATTATTTCCATTGCTTCTTTATCGGTTGTTGAAAGTGTGTTGTTCATGATGATGTAAATAATTAACTGAGATTATGAAATTCGAAAAAATGACAAGGCTCGCCATAGTACAAGCTCATAACGAATCGGCCGTGGCTTTTTATTTCTGCGTTTTGATTTCTTACTCATAGTGGTTGTTATGGTGAATGATGATGTAAAGAAGTATTGCCAGCAGCAGCACGATTACCACGGGCTTTAAAGGGTCGTTATTGAGGGAGGAGGTTTTCATTAAATATATTTCTAACCTTAGATAAAGGCGTCAACGGCTGCAGGCATGCGGTCCACCTCATCCGGTTGATGATTCGCTGAATCCTTTTACGTCTGTTTTTATTGCTCATAATTGATTAGTTTGAATGATCTTTTAAAAATTCATTTAATTCTGATCTCGTCGGCCGATCTTCTGAATCTTTTTTGATAAGAAGGCGCTCAAGACGTTTTGGAACGGGGAAGAAGTAAGAACACATCTTCGCTCTCGCCGAAACCTTATACTTCAACAATTGACAAGTGGATGCGAGCTTACAGATATTGCAGCATAATTCCATGGTAGTTTGATTTTTGGTTATCTGTTTAAAAATTTATTATATCCGTAAGATCATTAAAGGTCATTTTGCTAAGCCGGCTATGTGCGGTGTAAAGCTTAACCATGGATTCGTATTCAGATAATATGAGTTGTTCCATAAAATGAATTTTAATTGGATTCGTTGACAGTTGTTTCTTTTCTGCTATTTTTTTGCAGCAACAATTCCGATATCTCGCATTCCGCGTGCTCTCTAAAATAGAACAACCAATGCTCTTCCAACTTTTTTAATACGTTTGGGATATCATCCAAATTTGAGGCTTTAAACATCCGATCATCATAAAAAATATAGAAAGCGTTATATATATAACCCTCCTTTTCTGCAGGATATGTAAGAGCGTAAATCCGAGCTTCGCGTTTCTGATCTTCTGGCACCTGCATATAGCTACCAAATGGCTGATAATTGTAAATAGTATTCGTTGACAACCATTTGCCTGAAGCTTTCATTAGTTCGTCAAATTCTTTTCGCTTTACTCCTAGGCTATTTTCATAAAAATATTTTAAAGCGTTAGACTCTTCTCTCGCTTGTTTTTTGGTTGGCTTTATCATATCAAGGGTGTACCCAATAAATGGGTTTTCCACTTCTGTTATTTCTTCTGACATAAAAAATAATTTATAGGTTATTGATTGCAGTTAAGTCGGCTGATTAACCGGCACATCGGCTTCATTACCAGGTATAGGAATACCAGGCTGAATTATTTTTTCATGGTACGTAGGTTAAAAACGGGCGCGGTTAAGCCGTGTTTTTAAGTTGCTGGATGCTTGTCTTAAATGTTTGCAATGCTTTGCCGATATCTACCTGGATGACGGTAACATCAGTGACCGTTTCAGCCTGCTTAAGCTTTGATTGAAGTAATTTGATTTGTGTGAAGGTCTGTGTAAGGTGTGTAAGGTGTGTAAGGTGTGATTGTTGGGTAATACCACGAACGGGTACCACACTTTTTGAGAGAGTTTGCATAAATTTGCGCTTGAAGTTTTGAATAAGAATTTCAAGAAGGGTCGCTGTCTCGTCGAAAAGTTAGCGGCCTTTTCTTTTATCAATTCAAAAGTATGTCATTAAGTTAGTATGTCAAAATTTATTTTGACATACTTATTCTATTATGATAAATAACTTTTGTAATTTTGAGGATGGCGCCTAAAAAGAAAACTACCCCTGTCAAGGAGCGAACTTCCCTATACATTCAGCCTGAATTGTTTCAGAACATGAAATACGTAATTTATAAGGACGAGGTAACCCAGACCGACATTGTAAACGAAGCTTTAACAGAATACTTCGCTAAGTGGGAAAAGAAAAACGGTCCTATACCAAAGAAATAGTAACTTTTAAAACCCTTTTAGCTTGGCTTTTAACTTTTCAGCCGCATCTTTGTCTTTGCTGGCTCGAATAACTTCTAATAATTTCCGTTTTTTTGTTTCTATAACAACACTTGAGATATAAAATGTGAAACTAAATTGCTCCTTGCATTTATCATCCAAATAGTGTCGTTGATTTGAGGAAGCAAGCACTTTTGACGGTACTAACCACCAAGTATTATAAAATGACGCCTCTTGCTTCGTAAACTCGATCCCTAATCCATTTCTGCAGGTTACAGTTTTAGTTTCACCATCTTCTTTTGGGTTGCCATATTTTAGAACCATAGCTTGCTCAATATCTCCTGATCCCTGGCAGTCGATTGAATAGAGTGTGTCGTTCCAAAACTTTAAATAAAGGTCTTTTAATAAAACGCTTGAAACAAAGTAGCAATCAAGATAAAAAACCCTTTCCTGTTTAACCTCAGGTGCGTAAGGATCAATAGAACCATAAGAACCTGGCTTTGCCAGCAATTCAAGAATACGGGTAGTTTTAAGATCATTATAATTCTCTGGCGCACCGCTTGCCTGGGTAATCTTAACCGCTGTTTCTTCTGAAAGCTTTTGAATTATATCAACAGTAGTTTTATTAATCTCAAAGGATCCAATACCTATTTTTTTTGGTTGGGCACGACCCACAAGACAAAGTACTAAGAAAGCGAAGATTGTTAGAGACTTATTCATGTCAATAAATCTAACAATAAGTACGTAAAGATTCAAATCTTTGATTTAGATTACGCATGTCATTTGGTAATATTAAATTACCGGACAACTGAATGGACAACTATAATGATCTTTTTTGCTTTAATTGGTATTGCTACTAAGTCTCATTGTTAATAATAAAGTCCCGTCACGACTAAACTGATAGTATTTAAAAAAACAGTAGAAATTAGAAGTCGTTGTTGTACATTAATAGTATAATACTTTCACATGACTACTGAATTTCTTGACAGGGCTTTGCTCTATATTAAAAATGAATCTTCGTTTTCTGAAACAAAAACAGATCTTGAAGAATTTACAAAGGATGAAAATAAGCTTTTGGTCAGAGCTTTTTACAAACTGGAAAAAGACGGATATGTATATAGTTCATCATCTGAATCATCCGGTAATACATCTGTGAGATTTTTTATATCATTTGACGGATTATTAGCTCTTGAAAATACGCCGAAGCTTTGGAAAAACAGGCCATACCGGTACAACAAGTTTAAACAGAGTTTAAATACATTTTGGACTGTAACGAAAATCATAGCTGTGATTATAAATGCTCTTGCAATTCTTGTATTTACCTGGTTAACTTACATTAAACAATAAGTAATGAAAGATAATTTTGAAGAAATTTTAACTCCAATACTTCAATATTACTTTGATATAGAAGCAGACAATTGATGTATAATTGATAACATATTGTCAACAAATTATTTAAACTCATTAATTAAAGTCCTATAGTGACTAACCCGTTATAACGAGCTTTCACGTTAATACGATTCAAAATTGTTAACGCCAATTTGCCTCCAACGGATAGTACCATTTGCAATACCCTTAGCTACTGTTTTTGCATGATACTCAGGATCATTCATACTAATGCCGTCTACGATAATTTCAGGATAGGTTGACTCATCATCCTGGATATATTGTTTGTCATGTTGTGCATTGAATTCAACGTTTGTAACCGGTTCGTCATTTATGGAATACGTTATGTACTCTCCTGCGCGAATATCTATAATTAACTTTTTAGGTACTATGTCTGTAGGATTTATTTCGCCCGAAACCAAACCCTTAATGATATTTATTTTTTGATCCCTGTCCATAAAATAGTCTTTAAAGTGTATTTTTTAATCGTTCTATAATTTCGTCAAGCTGCTCGTCTGTCATTTTATCAAAATCTACATCTAAGGACATGGCCTGCAATTTTGGTATTCCATAGGCCATCAAATCCGTATAGAACCTGAGCTTGTCCCTGGGGGACAGTTTTGCATAAACTTTTTTGACGTTCTCAAACTCGTCACTAAGAAAATCAACGATGTTTTCTCTAAGCAATTTGTGAACTCTATTCTTTGCGCCTCTTGGCTTGCCGGCGGGATTGCCGGACAAGCCTTTTTGGAATGCCATATTCTTGTATTTTACTGTATTTTACAATATGTTTAAGCCATTGGAGCAACTAATACAGAATCTTTAATAACTCCGATTGCCTGGGGGTCTAATATCATAGCCCCATCCCTGTCTATCTCAACGAAGCCCCCGCCATTATCACTAAACATAGGCACTCTACATCCGCTGGAATTGATATCATCGTTGACTTCATCCCAAAGAATTTTCAGGGCTGCTAGTTTGTTGAGAATATTCAACTGTTTTTTATTCATAATCTTCGTTGTAAACCGACTCCGTATTTTTTCAGCATCAAAAGTTGCTACGCCATCAACCAGGTAGACGTCATGGATGTTCATTGCAGAAAAAAAACCTCCTAAACACTGGTTATAACTATTCATTAAGGCTACTCTTTTTTGCTCTAACTTGGCGATGGTTTTCGATACGCTTTGTTGAAGGCTGTCTGCTAATAACTCACCAGCTAGACCAGTAAGTTCCTTTTTGAGTACCTGAACATATTCTCTCCTGATCGCTTCAGTCCCGTATGACATGGTTACGGTACTTATAAAATCCTTTGTTGTGAGCTTTCTTTTTATCAGCATTTCGCACTCCTGAATAAAGGCGTTAGCAGTTGGTAAAAAGTTATTTAACTGTCCGACAATACGGTCATAATCAAATCCTGAGAAATGTATCACCTGATCTATTTTATAATCTTTACTCATGATGAATATTTTTATGATAATTAATTTTAGTGAATTGAACCTGAATTATAACTTTTCATAGCTTTTAAATTCTGGGCGTTCAGATCTGTTTGGCCCTTCATTTCAGCTTGTTTTTCCCAAAAGCTATAAAGTCAGGATCCACAACCTTCTTTTTTGCTTCCTCGGCTTTGACCTGTTCTTCGGCAAATTCTTCTTTTAATATCGCCTTTACATCTTCGGGTAAAGAGTCCATTAATCTAACGTTTGACATAATTGTAATTTTTATTGTTTATTAATTATTTACTTAAGCTGCTATATCCCAAAAAAGAGGATACCCTTCAGTAGTCATTGCCCATCCTAACGGATCCCGGTTTAACAACAAGTAATCAGCAAGATCCCATCCTGCAAGTTTCTGTTCTTCTGTTGCCTCCCTTTCAAGTAAATCTGATATAAATATTTCACTGTTAACTACTCTTTGCACTTCCTCGGCTTTAGCTACCCATTTATCATAAAAGCCAAGATCTGGAAACAGCATAATCTCACGATCTTTAAGAACGCTGCACACTTCACGTTGTGTCCACTTACAACCATGGCTCCCACCGGTTGCTAGCCATATCAAATCAGGGAAATAAACACCCGCAATGATGGCGGTCTTTTCAGATTCGACAATTGCAACTTTTTTATCTGGGTAAACAGAAAGCAGGTATTCGCCATAGAAACACTGAACCAAATTTGCATCGTAGTTATTTAGAATCTTTTTGCCAGCGAAATAAACATAGTCTTGATCACCCTTTACCCTGCGGCCTGATTCCTTGTCATAGAGCATAACCTTAGCTTGACGAAATTTCCCTGATATATCCGCTTGCCAAAATACCGTCGATCCTTCCCAATGTTTGGATGTACCAATGAAATAATCCTCAAGGATGTTGAGTGAGACCTGGTGCCCAAACAACGATATCAGAAAGCTGTAAAAATTATTCTTTGCGTAATCAACTGCCAAGGACTTATCAAAAATATCTGATGGCAAATAATCAATTGGCCTTTCGACTTTCTCTATTCTCGGCTTTGAAATATGAGCCGCGGGTTGTGTATATGTCATTGATATCGGATTATCAATGAAGTATTGCTTTGGGGTGTAATGATACCCGCAATTGAGCTCCCGGTTGCATCGTCCGACATGATCTGCGATGTGTTGTCCGGTCTCCTGATTGATATACCTGGCAAACTCAAAGCGTTTGTTGCAGCCGGGGCAAACATAACGGCTTCGGTTACCTTTGAACGGTTCTAATATCAAATTGTATGTGCTCATTTCAATAGTCCATTTTAATGTCGAGGTAGTAATCCGGGAATGCGGAACGAAATAAAACGTCTACCTCTTTTAGACGGTCCTCTGCAATCATTGTTTGCAGCATTCCAATGACACTCATGAAAATCAAATTTTCCGGGTCAGCCCATTTCTTAAATACTATATCGTTTGCCAGGTCGTTAAACCTTTCTTTGCATTCAAACGATGTAAATATTTCGTCAATCAATTTGTTAGCATCCATGATTGTAATTTTTTAATAAGGTTATTGGCAAAGTCACAGAGATACATGGGCTGTCAAGGGGTGTGACCGCCTGAAAGCTAGTACTATAAAGGGTTTCAGAGAAAGTTACAAAGTCACAATATTTTGGTGGGGTGTACCCCTGTCCCCTATAGTATATCTCTCTATTTGATATAATAATAATAATAATACTTATACTTATATATAGAATGTGACTTTGTGACTTTGACTTTAAACTCAAGACAGTATTGAAAAGCATGGCCACAAATTCCCTTGACTTTCTCTTGACTTCTGTTACTTTAAAAGTTTTTTTCATATTCACCTCTTTTGATTTGCGTAAACAATTTCTTTTCAACCGCCCGCGCTAAGAACATTTTAATAGTACTATCCTTTATTTCCAGCTTTTGGCCTTCACTCATTGCTATCTTGCTGGTAAATGATTCCGGTAGAGACTTATAAAGTTTAAAGTGAATTTCATTAAGGCCGTCCAATGGCGTTTCCGGGTTTAATAGTTTAACCGCCTTGTTCATATTGCTTAGAAAGTATTCGGTAAGCCTAATCGCACGCTGCATGTTTTCGGCCGACACAATCCCCTGCCTATTAGAGCCATCATGTAAAACCTGAAGGATTAAACTAAATCTCAAGCAATAGTCCTGGTACTTTGCAACGATACCCTTAACATTATCACTTGTGGCACTGTTATACCTGGCATTCTCATTATTAAACCATTTGCCGTAAATAGAATTGGCATCATCACTTAGATGATAAGTTATTTGAGGATCCTCTCGCAGCTTTAACATGGTCCTGAAGACATACCTGTAACCTTCCAGTATTTCAAAAGGGATTTCAAGCTTCTTCCATTCAACTTTCTTTTGTGGTTCCGGATATATAAATAAGAACCTGTGATAAAAACCATTGTGCTCGTTATCGGCTTTGCTTAATGCTTCGAGCACACCTGGTTGAATACCACCTACAATGCTGCAGAATGGATCTTGTACTTTGTTTTCATCCCGAGTAATACGCTGAAGTAATATTGGTGAACCACTCCACATTTCCAGCCATTTCTGGACTTCATCACCTGCTTTATATTGGTTCATGCGATTCATAAAGCCGCTTAACTCATCAGCAAGAACGCAGCAACCGAAACGATTACAACTAAGGATCTTAACAACCATTTCAATCGTTGAGTCTTTAATTAGTGTTTGAGGGAATATGGGTTTTGCTGGCTTCTCTGATTTTTTATCTTTTTCATTTGCAGTAGTTGCCTCCTTGTAACCTTCCATTTGGGCCATATATGTTTCATGCAATTTGCTATCATGATATTCTAGTGGCTCAAATGCTTTTTTTAGTGCAGGAGATTTGCTTGCTCCGGGAGGCGCCACTATAGCCAAGTATACAATTGCTTTTACTAAATATCCATTCATAGCTTCAAGCACCACACTGTTACCTATTGCAGTCGAAAGCGCACCGATGATTGCCCCAGCTAAATACTCGGACTGGATAGACTGATGTGATATAAAATCTTGAAATGGTTTATGCAAGATGTCAACAGGGAAAGGCAAAGTCGTACTTGCATTCGGCAAAGCGTTGATAAGGCTTAGTTTGTTTGTGGTCGTCAACTCAATGTTTTCAACTGGCTTTAAAGTTCCTGTTTTAAAACTCTCAATTTGATCGAAGATTTTACCAGCTACATTGTTGGAGTTTAAAGTCATTATATATACCTTTGCATTCTGTTGTTAATTAAATTTATTTTACCCGGTTGGCCCCGGGCTTTTTGTTTATGCAACTCTTTGATATCTTTTCAATGTTTGAAGGGAAGACATTATCTCGGAGTATTTGTAATAAACCCTGCTACCAATACGTAGAGACTTAATACGGCCTTCTTTATCCCATTTGTTAAGGGTGACTTTAGAGACGTTTAAAATTTTACATGTCTCGTTAGGCGGGCATAATTTTTCTTGTAAATCGGCCTTTTGCCTTTTTTCTATTGCACGGGTGAAGCGCGACTCAATCTGATCAAGGAGGGTTTCCAGGCTGACAGATGAAACGAGAAAGTTTGAAGAAAGAGAAATATTTTGTTCCATAACAGCATTTTATTTTTGTTATGGAAGCAAATTGGATAAAAACGAATGGTTATCATTTACTTCTTACTTACGGTAAGTGAAAATCTTCTGTAAACCACGCTACTATTCATTTTTATTTTTTGTTCTTTCGGAATAATTTTTTCTTTTTATTGTATCGAACTTTTTCTTAGAAGCATTTTTGTTAACAATCTTGACCTTGCTTTCATCTTTGAAGCATTGATAAAAATTTTCCAGTGTATTACTATTAGCTGTTTTAGAGGAATATGATAAATCGAATGCATCGAACAGCGTTTCAACATAAAATTTCCTTTCTAAACCCATTAAATGAAAGTCCTCAATATACCCTTTTGAAATAAGTGTATATACAAGTTCAGCCAAATCCTCTTTTCCCGCTAGCCATTTCAGCTTAAAGTTAGTTTTGCTTTCTTCGAACGTTTTATTTGGAACATTAGCTGAATTATCCCCAATACTGCCAACGTATTTTTCAAATGCTTCATGCTTGTTTTCATAATCAGTAAATCCATGTTTTAAGAATAAATCAAATAGCTTTGTTTTATCCTCCTGATCTTCAATCAAATCAATCAAATCATAGTCATAGCTTTGCCGTGTGACATAAAATCTAAATTTGGTTATCGTAGATACGCTTGGTTGGGCGTTCAATTGTTTGGTATACCAGTCTTTATTTTTAATTAAATTTCCGCTCCCTATCAGTTCTTTTTTATGATGCGACACTATTCCCTTTTTTATTTCCTCCAAAAATTCAAAATCATTCCTGTATGTTAATTCTAAGTCAGGTAATACAGGTTCCTTCGGCTTATCGATCTCTGGATCGAATATGGCATCATAAATAGTTGTTTCAGCACTGGTGGTAGGACAAACGCCTTCTACTTCCTTTATATTGACAAGGTTAACAAAACCCCTTCCAACACGACTATACAAGTCTATCATTACCGATAAATAACGCTTAATTTCTTCCCTAAATTGATCATTGACACCAGTAATATTTAAAAGCTCTTCGAATTTGCCATAAAAGTTATATTGGGTATACAAACCTTCTTCTGCATTATATAGTTTAACTAACGCTGAATCAATTTCTTTTCTTAATCTTTCAATTTTTAGAATATTTGATGGTATCATCTAAGTATTTTTAACTGGCAACCCGTAATAATTTCGCGCTCCAATTCTTTTTAATGTGCTCAGCCATCCGTTTGGCGGTATCGAGCTTTGATGTCTTGATATACTTCATAAACGCAGCTTCCGTTTTATGCCCGGTGACTTTCATCAAATCCAAGGTGGGGAAACCTTCCAGGTAATAATTGGTGGCAAATGATCGCCGGGCGGTATGACTGGATACACAGTTCCATAACTCCTTAGTAGGATCGGTAGATAAACGGCCTGTCTCAGTGAGGCTTACTTCTTTGCATGCATCCTTGATATAATCATTGAATTTCTGATTGCTGATAGCGTTGGGCAGCTTATTAGCATTGTGATCGTACTTTAAGAATATTTCCAGTACATGTGGATTGCAGGGAATAATTACGACATCTCCGGTCTTCTGCGTTTTGATTTTTAAAAACCATTCTCCATCAATCTGCACTTTGTTTTCTGCTTTCACATTTGAGTAATCGGAAAACCGCAAACCTACCCAGCAGCCAAAACAAAAAAGATCCCGGACCTGTTCCAGCCTTTTGTTATCTGAAAAGTCGTACCGGTAGATTTTCATGATTTCATTTTCGGTCAAGTAAACCGAATCAACTTCTTCTTTCATGGCAACAAACTTCTTATTCTTGAACTCATAGTTTGTCGTGTATTTAAGGTCGATGGCTTCGCCCATGAATGTTTTAATGTCCTTTATATGCTTGCCGATACTGTTTTGATTTAAACCTTCCTTTTTTAAGTGAGAAACAAATTTGTAATAAAAGTCAAGGTTAATGGTATTGAAATCAACCTTATACTTTTCAGCAACAGCGAATTCTTTAAGGTGTTTCAAGGTCTGCTTGTAAATATTCCTGGTACCTTTGGTTTTATCCTTACCCTTATGTTTTATTTCACCTGCCGAAAACCTATCAATTAAATTAAAGAAGGTAGGACCTTCAGTTCCCTTTTCATTTTGGTTCATAAACATAAACAGGTCACCTTTAATGGTTTCGGTTGAGGGTATACCATTCTTGATATGCTTGTTATAAGATTTTAAGCACTCTCGCTCCAGGTTGTCAAGCAGGTCATTAAGTGCATACTGGCCGTCTTCAGTGGTGGCTTTGTTTGACTTGATACGCTGCTTTGAGTGGCTCCAATTGGCGGGGTCTATTCGCTGGCCTGTGGAAAATACCAGGCGCTTGCCATTGTACTTGTATTGCAAGAAGATTAAAGATTTACCTGTGGTCTCTTCGGCTTTCTTAAGATAGAAATTGACTGCTCCCATAGTAAATTAATTGAGTTTTGTAAATATAGGTAATACTATTTGAGTTGACCGATTAGTTGACCGAAATTATTATACTTATTTTGCCATGCACTATAAGTTAATAAAAGAATAATCAATACTGCATTGATTTACACGTCTATCTTAACTTTAAAGTAAAAGTTAGATATCAAAGGTTAAAGTCCAATCCGGATCACGAATGGCGCGTTTAAAACGCGCCATTTTTGTGCAAAACCCGCTCTGGGTTTGGGTTCGGGGAAAATAAGCATTTTAAATCAAATCAAATTAAACCAATTGAAATGGGGGCCTTTTAGGGGGCCTACAAGGGGGCCTATATTTGTTGGCCCCCTCGAAAACTTACTATGCTTTGACGGTGGTGATGAAAGAGCAATTTTTAAAACTTTAAAAATGTGATTTATGCACGTAAAGCAAAAATTCTCTGTTCTTTTCTATCTAAAAAGGAAGAAAATAACCAAGGAAGGTACTATTCCTGTATACGTACGGGTAACCATTGACGGCTTTAAGGATGAAAAAGCTTTGGGCTTTAATGTCTTAAGCGATCACTGGAGCAATGAAACCAAAATGGTAAGATCGGCGGATCCACGCTCTAAAACGCTTAATAAAAAAATTGGCCAAACAAAAGTTGATCTTGAAAGACATTTTGATTTGATGCAGGCTAAACATGAAGTTGCCACTCCGCAAATGGTGTTTAAGTCATACAAAACTCCGTTAAAGGGAGAACGTATTCGGCAAGAAAAGATTGACAATCTTGCTTTAAGTGAGGAGATTGATGGATGTATCACAAACTTTCTTTCATTTAATGAAAAATACAATTTTGCTTACAAGGATGGGCGCTTGGAGATTACGGTCAAAGTTTACCAGTGTTTCAGCGCAAAGTTTACCACTCGGAAGGAGATGTTGTTAGCTGATGTAATCTAGTTGTTTTTCTTCTTTCTCA
>JAABUS010004270.1_pt1 | contig 20984 bp, 13 predicted proteins | sample 5560161 | NCBI WGS metagenome assembly JAABUS01 (sample SAMN10711885, study PRJNA513376) | rock metagenome | isolation source: Antarctica rocks | place: Antarctica: Victoria Land, Trio Nunatak nord | collected 2016-01-04
TCGATCGCGGGCTCGTCCGCGCCAACCGTCCCTGCCGACACGAGCACCGGGGCAGCGGCCTTCGCCCGGTGTGGGTGGAGGTGCATGCGCATGCCGACCTCGAGCTCGTCCACCCGCAGCCAACTCGGCGCGGTACGGCGCTCGGCCACCGCCTTGACCACGTGGTCGGCCGTCGCCTCGACCCACTGGCCGTTGCGCAGCGTAACGCGAAAGACGGGCTTGGTGCCGTTGTGCCGGACCGCCACGATCCGCGTCACGCCGTCGGCGTCGTAGACCTCGCGACCCACCTCCTCGCGCTCCACGAGCTCACCGATGGCGACCATGCCTGCCGGCGTGGAGACCTTCTGATGGAACGGCATGCAAGCTGAGCACTGAGGGCTCTCCTCGAACCCCACGTTGAACCACACCGGGCTGTTGAACGCCGCCATCTGATGCAGCAGGATGTACGTCAGCTCGGCCTCGAAGGCGTCACCGTCCTCGGCGGAGGCGAAGTACCCGCGCTGGCGCCCCCAGTCGGCGATCGTGCCCGAGACCCGGCCGATCATCTGCTTGACCGAGCGCTCGCGCGTAGGGGAGTCGAGCCTGCCGCGGAAATACTTCTGGGCGACGATGTTCGTCGCGTTCTGCGACCACGTGGACGGGAACTCGACGTCGGTCTGCTCGAAGGAGACGTTGCCGCCGAAGCCGATCCGCGCGTCGCGGAGCTCCCACGCGACGGAGTCGAACGGGTGGACCCCCGGGCTCGTGAAGTAGCGGGGGACCGCGAGGGGCTCGCCGGCGCTCGCGTCGTGGATGATGGTCTGCGGGGCGCCTTCCATTCGGGCGGTCTCCTGTGCGGTCGAGGTGCGCGGTGCGGTCATCGGGCGGGGCCGATGAAGATCACAGACCCGGCGGATGGAACCGATCGCGCCCACCCCATTTTACGAGGTGATCCCGCAGGTCATCCGAGAAGAAGTTCCCGCTCTCAGCGGAAGAACGTCATGCGGACGAGCGTGCCGCCGTCGGCGCCCGCGTCCAGCGAGAGCTCGTCGCAGGAGCCCGCGATGATCGAGAGGCCGAGGCCGATGCCCGGCGAGTCCGTCCGGGCGCGCAGCCCGGAGCCGTCGTCGGAGATCGTGATGGCGACGGCGCGGTCGTCGGACTCCGCCAGCAGCACGAGGTGGTGCTGCTTCGCCTCGTCGGAGGGATGCGCGTGCAGCACGACGTTCGAGAGCGCCTCGGAGACCGAGAGCCGCACGCGCCACAGCGTCGTCGCGTCGAAGCCCGTCTCCTCCGCGAACTGGGCGGCCGCGCGCCGGCCGATCCCGACGCTGTCGGGTCGCACGGGGAGACGGAGCGCGATCTGGTCGTGGTGGAGTGCAGCAGCGAACATCCCTGCCTGCTACCCCGGGCGAGCGGCTTCACACGCCCCCACGGCCGATCACGCACAAACTGGTGCGTTCCGGCGCGTGGTCCAACATCGCGAACGGCAAGTCGTGACTGCGCCGTCTTTCGACGACGCAGCAGCGTTCACGGACCTCTAGCGCCCGAGGCGCACCCAGTCTGTGAACTCCGCCCATGAGGCCGAGGCGCGCCAGCCCGCCTCGGCCGTCGCGTGGCGACCCGCGGCCAGCCACGGAGGGTCGAGGGCGAAGAAGCGCCCGAGCGCCCAGACCGAACCGAGAAGCAGGCCCAAGCCCGCCAGGACGGCGAGCAGGACGAGCGGGAACGGCGCGTCGTCCGCGGTGGTCGCGCTCGCGTTGCGGCCTGCGGCCGAGGCGACGGAGCCGTCGGATGCGGCGGCGGCGGCCGCGACCTCGGGGGCCGGCGCGGGCGTCGTCGCCGCCGTGGCGGCGCCCGCCGTGCCGGAGGCGCCCGTGGCGATCGTCGCGGCACTCGCGCCCGGCGCCGGCGCGGCAGGGGCGCCGGCGGCCGGCGTCGACGAGGGGCCGCCCTGGGCGGACGTGTTCGCAGAGCGCTGCGAGGCCGGCTTCGCCGCTGCCTTCTCGCAGTCCCCGCTCGCGCGCTGGCGCAGGGCCGCGTCGAGCGCGTCGGGGAAGTCGGGGGCGTAGGTGTCGACGTCGGGCGGGACGCCCTTCTTGGCCGAGGCGAGCTTCTTCGCGGAGAACTTGCAGCCGTTCACGACGCCCGCGGCCTGGTAGGCCTTGTAGACCGCCAGGAAGTCCTCGCTCGGGCCGGCGTGCGCGCTGGCGGGCAGGAGCAGCGCACCGGCGAGCAGGAACGTGACGGAAGTGCGCAGGCGCCGCATCGAGGCGTAATGCTAGCGTCGCTGAACGGATCCATGGCCGCTTCGACCCGTGCACCGGTGGCCGCGGAGCGGCCACCGGCCCCCACCGAGCCCGTCGGTCCCCGGCGCGGCCATCCGGCGCTTCTGGCGCTGGCCCTCGTGCTCGCCGGCACGTACGCCGCGTTCGCCTCGGGCGCCGCGCGCTACCCGCAGGAGACGCGCCTCGAGCTCCTGCTGCTCGTCGTCGCGCTCGGGGCGGTCGTAAGCTGGGCGGCCGACGGCGGCGTCCGGTGGCGCACGAGCCGGCCGGCGACGGTCGGTCTCGCGCTGCTCGTGCTGCTCGCGGCGTGGTCCGCATTGAGCCTGCTGTGGAGCATCACCCCCGACCGCACCTGGCTGGAGGCGAACCGCGCGATCGCCTACGCGCTCGTCGTCGCACTGGCGCTTGCGGTGGGGGCGAGCGATCCGCGGGCGATCGAGCGGGTGACGGTGCTCCTGCTCGGGAGCGCGGCGCTGGTCGCGCTCTACGCGTTCGCGACGAAGACGCTCCCGGGCGTCTCGGTCCCCGGGCTCTTCGATCTCGACCAGTCCGGCGCGCTGAGCCGCCTGCGCGCCCCGCTCGGGTACTGGAACGCGCTCGCGCTGGTGTGCGCGCTCGCCGTCCCGATCGCCGTGCGCCTCGCGTGCGACATGGGCCGACCCCGTGGGGAGCGCGCGCTCGCGCTGGCGACCGGGCTGCTGCTCGGGGTCGTCATCGGGCTGACCTACTCGCGGGGAGGGCTTATCGCCGTCGGTGCCGCGACCGTCGTCCTCACCGCGTTCGGTGGCGCGCGGCTGCGCGGCCTCGCGGTGCTCGCCGGCCTCGGGCTGGCGAGCCTGCCGGTGCTCGCGGTCGCCTTCAGCCTCTCCGGGACGTCGGACAACGGCGTCGCCCTGGCCGCCCGAGAGCGCGACGGAGGCGTGTTGCTTGCCACCTTCGTCGTCTGCCTCGGGGCACTGCTGGTGGGAGCGCTCGGGCTCGAGCGCCTGGAGCGCCGCGTACGCTGGACGGCCGAGCGGACGCGCGCGCTGTTCCGGATCGCGGCGACCCTCGCCGCGTTCACGGTGCTGCTGACCGTCGCGGGGCTCGCCGTCTCCGACCGCGGCCTGCCGGGGACGATCTCCGATCGCGGCAGCGCGTTCACCGAGCCCAGCCGGGACGTCGCGCTGGATCCGGGCCGCCTCGTGACGACGACATCCGGCAACCGCTGGGTGTGGTGGAAGGAGGCCGTCGGCGCCTGGTCCGACCGGCCCGTCGGCGGCTGGGGCGCAGGCTCCTTCCGGGCGACGCATCTGCGCTATCGCGTGGACGAGCTCTCGGTCACCCAGGCGCACTCCGTGCCGCTTCAGCTCCTCTCCGAGACCGGGCTCGTGGGCCTGCTCCTCTACGCGGGTGGCGTCGGCGCACTCGGAGCGGCGGCGCTCGCGCGGGCGCGCACCCTGCCGGGCGGCCGGGAGCGTGACCTTGCGGTGGCGGGCCTGGCGGCGGTCACCGGGTGGGTCGTGCACGGCTTCTACGACTGGGACTGGAACATCCCCGGCGCGACCCTTCCCGCGCTCGTGCTGCTCGGCGTCCTCGCGGCTGCGCCGGAGGCGCCGGGTGCGGAGCGCCGTGCGCGGAGGACGGGCTCCTCGGCGCTTGTCGTGGCGAGCGCCGCGCTCGTGCTCAGCTTGGTGGCGGCCTCCGCGGTGCTCCCCGCGTGGGCGGACGGGAAGGCCTCTGACGCGCAGGTCGCCGTGCGCGCCGGCTCCGACGAGGTGGCGCTGTCGGACGCCGCGGCCCAGGCTGACCTCGCCGCACGCCTGGACCCGCTCGCCTTGCGGCCACTGCTCGCCTCGTCGGTGATCGCGCGTCGCCGCGGCCGGCTGCTCGAGTCGCGCACGTTCCTCCTGGAGGCCGTCGGGCGCCAGCCTGACTCGGCCGAGGCGTGGCTGAGCCTCGCGGGCTCCGCGTTTGCGCTGGCCGATCGGGTCGGCTTCGAGCGTGCGGCGCTGCGTGCGCTCGAGCTGGACCCCAGGTCCCCGCGTGCGCGGCAGGTCGCGCTCGCCGCGGTGGCCTATCGGACGCCGCCGGGAGCGTCGGCCACCGCGGTCGGGACGCCGCTCGCGCCGCCGCCCGTGCAGGCCCCCGCGCTGCCGCCGGCGACCGCGTCGCCGCCGGGTCCCCCAGTGCCGTCCGGTCCCACGGGCGTCACGGGGCCCACGGGTTCGACCGGCGTGACGGGACCCGCCGGCTGAGCGCTTCTACGGCGCGACGGTGAGGTCGAGCAGACCCATGAGGAGCGCCACGCCGGCGCCGATGGCCGCGAGCACGACGAGGAAGAGGAAGACGCCGTCCTGCGGAAGCAGCCGTGAGCGCGCGCGCCGCGTTGCGGGCCGGCGGGCACGCGGGCTCGCCGAGACACGCCGGCTCGCACGGGGTGCGGGAGCGGGCCGGAGCGTGCCGGAGCGCTTGCGCTTGGCGGGGAGCAGCGCCTCGGGCGGATCCGCCGCGTCGGCCGTGACGCGGACGGCCTCTTCGGCGGCAAGCGCGCCCTCCTTCTCGGCACGGGCGGCGGCCTCCGCGGCAAGCGCCTCCGCGCGTGCCGCGTCGCCGGCCTCTCGAGCGGCGGCGCGTGCCTCGCGCTCGGCCGCGGCCTGCGCCTCCGCCGCGGTGGCCGCCTCCTCCTCGGCGGCACGGGCGGCGGCGCGTGCGGCCTGTGCGCGCTGATCGGCCGCCTCGCCTGCCTCCGCGAGCTCGAGCACCTGCGCCTCGAGCGTGGCGCGCGCGGCGGCCTCGGCGTCGGCCCGCCCCCCCGCCTGCGCGGCGGTGTCGAGCGCGACTTCGAGGCGCTCCTCGGCTTCGGCGCGGGCGGCGGCGTCGGCCTCGGCGCGGATCGCAGCGGCATCGGCGTCGTGCCGCGCACGGTCGGCGGCGCGCTGGGCCTCGGCAGCCTGCGCGGTGGCGGCCTCGGCCTGCTGCTCGGCCGCGACGCGGTCGCGCTCCGCGTGGGCGGCGTCGGCCTCCGCTGCCTCCGCGTCCCCGACCGCCGCCTCATGGTCCTCCTCGGCCTCGACGCGCAGGCGATGCTCCTCGTCGCGCCCGTCCCGCGTGGCGAGGAGCTCTGCCTGCAGCGCCTCGATCGTCGCGTCGCGGTCGGGGACCACCGCGCCGAGGAGGTCGAGCTGGGCTTGGAGCGCGAGAGCGCGCGCCGCGGTCTCCTCGACGGTGCGGTCGCGACGCTCGGCGGCGTCGTGCGCCGCGGTGAGCTCGAGCTCCAGCTCCCGGACGCGCGCCAGCGCGACCTCCGTGCGGCGCTCGCGCTCGTCGAGCTCGGCGGCGAGCCGCTCGCCCTCGGTGCGGACCTCATCGAGCTCGCCCGACTGCGCGGCAAGGCGCTCGGCAGAGGCGTCGCGATCATCCGCGCGGGCAGCCGCGTCGGCGGCGGCTGCTTCGGCGCGAACGGCGGCGGCGTCGCGTTCGACGCGGAGGGCGGCGGCGTGCTCGCGTTCCTCCTCTAGTGCGGTCGTGGTGGTCGCGGCCCGCTCAGCTTCGGCGTCGGCGCGGAGGCGCTCGCGTTCGAGCGCGGCCGTGGCCTCGGAGGCCGCGGCGACGGCGGCGGCCGTCTCGTCGCGCTGCGCCGTGAGCGCCGCCGCCGTCTGCGTGCGCTCCGCGATCAGCGCCGCGGCCGTCTGCGTGCGGTCAGCGTTGAGCTGCTCCGCCTGAGCGCGGGCGATCTCCAGCTCGTCGGCGAGAAGCGTGAGGCGCTCGCGGACCGTGTCGCGCTCGGCCTCGACCACGACGGTCTGCTCGCGTTCGGCGTCGAGGGCGTCGGTGACCAGCGTGAGCTCTGCGGCGGCGCGCTCGCGCTCGGCCATCAGGGCCGCCGCGGCCTCCTCCGCGCGGAGGAGCGCCGCCTCGCGCTCCGTGTCCCGCGCCGTGGCGAGTGCGGCCATCTCGGCCTCGCGCGCCGCGACGCGTTCGGCGGCGGCGTCCCGCTCGGTCGCCAGCGCCGCGACACGCTCATCATGGCGCTCGGCCTGCTCCTCGCGGATCTCGACGGCGGCGGCGAGCCGGACCTGCAGGTCGCCGAGCGCCTGCTCCCGCTCTGCGGCGTTCGCGCGTGCGGTGGCAAGCTCCTCCTCGAGCTCGGCGGCACGCGTGGCGGCGGCGCGCAGCTCCGTCGCCTCGGCCTCGAGGGCCACGGCTCGGTCGGCCGCCTCGCGCAGCTTCATGGCCTCCTGCTCGAGCGTCCCGCGGACCTCCGCGTCCGCGGCGGCCGCAGCGCCCGCGGCCACGAGCTGCGCGGCGATCTCCCCGCGCTCGGCGGCCACCTGAGCGAGCTTCTGCTCCAGGGTCGCGGCGCGGATCCCGGCGGCCTCGCGGCCGGCGACAAGCTCCTCGCGAACGACGGCGGCCTGGTCAAGCTCCTGTTGGACCGCCGCGCTGCGGGCGACGGCCACGTCGGCAGCGTCGCTGGCGGTGGCCACCTCGCGTTCGAGCGCCGCGCCGTGTTCGACTGCCGCATCGGCGGCCTCACGCGCGGCGAGGAGCTCCGCCTCAAGGGCCTGACTGCGCTCCGCGGCGGCCCCCCGAGTCGCGGAGAGCTGCTGCTCCCGGGTCGCGGCGTGGTCGTGCGCGACGGCCAGCTCGGCCTGCGCAAGCGCGAGCTCCTCCGCGCCCACGACCAGACGCAGCTCGGCGGTGGCGACGGCCTCGCGGGCAGCGGCGGCTTCCTCGCGTGCGGCAGCCGTCTCGGCGGTGGCCTCCTCGCGTGCGGTGGTTGTCGCTTCGTGGGCGGCGGCGAGTTCCTCGCGTGCTGCGGCGATGGCCTCTTCGGCGTCGCGTCGGGCACCGGTGTCGGCGGCGGACTGCTCGCGCGCGGCGGCCACCTCAACGCTCGCCGCCTCGCGGGCGGTGACTGTCTCCTCGCGCGCAGCGGCGGCTTCCTCGCGAGCGGCGGCCGTCTCGGCGGCGGCGGCGATGGCTGCCTCGTGGGCGGCGGCTGTGTCCTCGCGGGCGGCGGCGAGCTCCTCGCGCGCCGTGGCGACGGCCTGCTCCGCCGCGCGGCGCTCGCCCTCGGCGTCATCGAGCGCGGAGCGCAGGAGGGCGGCCTCGTCGTCGAGCTCGCCCGCGCGGCCCTCGGCCTCTTCGCGCGCGGCCGCCTCCGCGCCGGCGGTGCGGGCGGCGTCGTCGGCTTCTCGGCGTGCGTCCTCGACGGCAAGCTCGAGTGCGGTGAGGCGCTCCGCTGCTGCGGCTGCCTCGGTGCGGAGGCGGTCACGGTCGCGTTCCAGGCGCGTGATGGCCGCGCTCGCCTCCGCGAGACGAACCGCGGTCTCCTCGCCCTCGCGGGCGCGCTCCTCGAGCGCGGTGACGCGGATGCCCGCCTCGGCCAGGCGCGTGGTGGCGGCGTCGGCCTCGGTCCGAACGTCGGCGAGCTCGGCGGCGAGCGTCGCCCGTACGCCGCGGGCCTCGACGAGCTCCCCCGTGAGCGTCCGCACGTGCTCCTGCCGCTCCGCCAGCGCGGCGGCGGCCCGCTGGCCCTCCTCGCGCGCCGCGGCCAGCGCTGTGCGCTCGCTCTCGAGCTCGCCGCCGAGCGCCTCCGCCTGGCCGCTCGTGGAGTCCAGCTCGGTGCGCAGCGCATCGCGCTCCCGCGTCCCGGCGAGGTGCGCCTCGGCGGCCCCGGCGAGCGCGCGCTCGAGGCCTTCGGCACGCTGCGCAAGCGCGTCGCGGGCAGCCTCCAGCTCTTCCACGGCGGCGGCGCGCTCCTCCGCCGCCGCGCGCTGCTGCTCTGCCGCGGCGACGCGGTCCTCGGCGCGCGCGGCACGCACCTCGGCATCGGCGGCGCGCTCGGCGGCTTCCTCGGCCTGCTGCTCGGCGGCCTCCTCTCGCGCGCGCCCGTCGGCAGCCTTCGCCTCGAGCGCGGTGACACGGCTCTCGGCCTCCGCGGCCCGTGCGTCGAGCTGGGTCGCGCGGGTGGCGTGGCCCGCCGAAACAGTTCGGAGCTCAGCCTGGTCGGTGTGCGCGGCCTCGAGGTCGCCTTGGAGCGCGGTGACGGCACGCTCGGCGTCCGCGGCACGGCGCGCGGCGGCGGCAGCCGCGTCCTGCAGCTCGGCGGCGCGGTGCGCGGCGGCCTCGGCGGCCAAGTCGGCGTCGGCAGCTCGGGCCTCGACAATGTCGCGGACCTCGGCGGCCTTGGACGCCTCGGCCTCGAGGGCCTCGACCCGGCCGCGCTCCGCCTCGAGTCGTCGACGCAGATCGGTGGCCTCGGCGTCGAGGCGCTGCGCGCTCGGCTCGAGCTCGGCGAGGCGAGCGGCGAGCGGTTCGAGCTCGGCGACGCGTGCGGTGAGCGGCGCGAGCTCCGCCGCCCGCGCGGCAAGCGGCTCGAGCTCGGCGACGCGTGCGGTGAGCGGCGCGACATTCGCTGCGAGCGACTCGAGTGCAGCGATCCTCGCCTCGGCCGCGGCGAGCTCCTCCTCGCGGTCGCGAACGGCAGCGCTCGTCGTCTCGGCGCGGCCGCGGGCGGCGCCGAGCTGCTCGGTGGTGGCAGTCACCGCGCGCTCGAGCTCGGCGGCGCGGGTGGCGGCCGCGGCGCCGGCGCGGGTGGCCTCGTCGGCCTCTTGGCGGACTCGGTCGAGCTCGGCGAGGTGGACGTCACGGGCGGTCTTGGATGCGTCGCGGACCGTGTCGAGCTCGGCCTGGAGTGCCGCCGCCCGTCCCGCGCCGTCGGCGGCGGCGCGCTCCGCGGCGGTGACCCGATCCTGCAGCGCGACTTGGGCGGCTTCGCGCGCGTCCGCGAGCTCGTATGCGGTCCGAGCGGCGGCTTCGACCTCGGCGAGGCGCGCATCGGCGCCGCGCGCCTGGTCGTCGAGTGCGGCCCGCATGGCGTCGCGCTCCCCCTCGAGCGCTCGCGCGCGCTCCTGCTCGGCGGCCGCGTCCGCGCGGGCGGTGTCGAACGCCTGGCGCACCGCGACAAGCTCGCGCCACCGGGCCGCGGCAGCTTCCGCGGCGTCGTTTCGCAGGCGTTCGAGCTCCTGCGCGCTCGCCGCCTCCTCGGCGCGGACGGCGCCGAGGGCCTCGGCGGCCAGAGCGCGCGCGCGCTCGAGCTCGGCCTGGAGCGCGGCTTCCGTCGCGCCACGGTCCGCGTGGGCGTCGGCCGCCTCCGCGTGCACCTGCTCGAGCTCGGCCTGGAGCGCGGCCTCGGTCGCCTCGCGCGCGGCGAGCAGCTCGGCAAGCTCATCTCGGGCATCCGCGCGGAGGGACGCCTCGACGTCGCGGTGCTCCGCATCGGCCTCCGTGGCGCGGCGGCGAACCTCCGCGAGCTCCTCGGTGACGGCCTGCTCGGCGCGGGCGCGCTGATCGGCCTCCATCCGCAGGTGCTCCGCGCGCTCGGTCGCCTTCGTGGCCACGACGCGCAGCTCGGCGAGCTCGGTCGCCTGCGCGTGGGCCAGCGCCTCGGCCTCCGTGCGCTGGGCGGCGAGCTCCTCGCTTCGCGCGGCCAGCGCGTCGAACTCCTCCAGCCGGCCTTCGGCCTCCGTGCGGGCGGCGGTCTCGGACAGCAGTCGGGTCTCGAGCTCCCTCGCGCGGGACGCCTCATCCGCGCCGGCCGCGAGCAGCGTCTCGAGCTCGGCAAGCCGTGCGTTGGCCTGCTCCGCCTGCTCCCCGGCTGCGGTGGCGCGCGCCGTCGCCGCGTTGCGCTCGGCCTCCGCGCGGGCGGCCGCGGCGCGGTCCGCGGCCGCCCGCTCGGCGCGCTGATCGGCGGCCCGGCGTGCCTCGTCGGCCGCGGCCAGGCGCGTCTCGGCCTGGCGCTGGGCCTCCGCGCGGAGCTTCGCGTCGTCGCGCGCGGCGCGGGCGGCCTCCTGCGCCTCGGTCAGCCCGGAGGTCACGCCGGCAAGCTGGCGACGCGCGGCGGCGGCGGTGTCCCGGGCGACGGCGAGTTCCTGTGCGGCGCGCTCGGCGCCAGCGCGCTCGTCGGCAAGCTGCGCCTGCGCCTCGGCTGTTCTGTCTCGCGCGGCTCGGCGTTCGGCGTCGAGCGCTGCCCCGGCTTCGGTGCGCTCGGCGTCGAGCGCCGCTTCTGCCTCGGTGCGGGCGGCATCGAGCGCGGCCTCGGCTTCGACGCGGGCGGCGTCGAGCGCGGCCTGTCCCGCCGCGACAAGCTCGCGCGCCCGCTCCGCCTCGGCCTCGCGCTCCTGCGCCTGACGGGCGAGCCTTGCGGCCTCGTCGACCGCGGCCGCCCGCGCCGCCTCGAGCGCCGCGGCGCGCTCGTGCTCCTCCGCAACGGCCCGGTCGGCGTCGACGAGCGCGGATTGCGCACGATCGCGCTCGACGGCGAGGGTCCGGTCCGCGGTTTCGCGCGCGGACGCGGCGTCGCGGGCGGCCTCGGTCAGCTCGTCCTGCGCCCGCTGCCGCTCGGCAGCCACCGCGCGCTCGGTGGCCTCTCGCTCGGCGGCGACGAGCCGCGCGGCCTCCTCTCGCTCGGCGGAGACGGCGCCCTCGGCCGCTTCGAGCTCCGCCTGGGCACGTTCACGCTCGGCGGCGACGGCCCGTGCCGCCTCGTCGCGCTCGGCCAGCAGGCGTTCTCGCTCGGCGGCCGCGACCTGCGCGGCCTCCTCGAGCGCCGTCTGCGCGCGCTGGCGCTCCTCGACGCGCGCCGCGTCGACGGCGTCCTGCGCGGCGGTGAGCGCCGCCTCGCGCTCGGCCTCGAGCGCCTCGAGCGCCGCCGCGCGCCCCGCGTTCACCTCCTCGGCCGCGCGCGCGACGAGCCGCTGGGACTCGGCCCGAGCAGCTTCCCGCAGGCGGGCGAGCTCCGCGACGGCCTCTGCGCGGAGCTCGGCCGTGGCCTCCTCGGCGCGGGTGCGCAGGAGGCGCTCGTCGGCCACGCGCGTGTCGAGGTCAGCGCGGGCGCGGCGCGTCTGCTCCGCGGCCTCGGCTGCCGTCCGCTCGGCCCGGGAACGCAGCTCTGCGAGCTCGGCGACGTGTGCCTCGAGCGTCGCGACGCGCGCGACGAGTTCGCGCTGCGTGCCCTCCCCGACGCTCAGCGCGCGGCGCTGTGCCGCACGCTCGGCGTCGGCGCGCTCCTCGGCGTCGGCGCGAGCCGCGCGCTCCGCGGCCAGGCGCGCCTCGAGCTCGCGCATCGCGGCGCGGCGAGCGTCGACGGCAGCCTCAGCCTCCGCGCGACCACGGCGCTCGGCCTCCAGAGCGTCGTTGCGATCAGTCTCCTCGCGGTGCTCGTCCGCCCCACGGACGTCCTCCCGCGGCGGCGGCGGCGGCGGCGCGGCGCGGCGCGGCGCGGCGGGCGTGCGGCTGCGGGCACTCGGGCGCGGAAGGTCGACCAGGCCGCGTGGGCCCGCGTCGAGCGCAAAGGCGATGCGGGTGCCGGCGACGAGCTCGGCCGGAGCAGAGAACGCTGCCCGCCACAGCGGAGCGTCAGGAGCGGCCAGCGGGGTCACCTCTTCGGGGCCCGGCAGGGCGGACAGCCGGTGGGTGCGGCGCCCGTCGTCGATGAGCAGGGCGGGCGGGGAGAGCCGCTCGCGACCCTCGGAGCGCCAGCGCCCGGACACGCGGAGCAGAACGGTTCCCGGGGTGGCCGCGACGTGCTCGAAATGCTCGACCTCGAAGGTCACCGGACGCGCGGTCATGGCGAGGACCCCCTCACGAGAGGCGCAATCGTAAGGACATTCACGTGAGTGCGGCGGCGACTGCCTCCCGTGCTCCCGCGAGGACCGCCTCCGGAGCCGCGGCGGCGTCGAGCACGACGAAGCGCGCCGGCTCCGCGGCGGCCAGGGCGTCGTAGGCGGCCCCCACCGCCGCGAAGAACGCCTCGGGCTCGCGCTCGAGTCGGTCCGGGGCGCCGCTGCGAGCGGACTGACGGCGGCGGCCCGTCGCCGGATCGACGCGGAGCAGCAGCGTGCGGTCGGGAACCAGGCCCCCAGTCGCGAACGCGTTGATCGCGCGGATCTCCTCGACCCCGAGACCGCGACCCGCGCCCTGATAGGCCAGCGAGGAGTCGAGGAAGCGGTCGAGGAGCACGTCCCGCCCGCCGGCCAGCAGCGGACGCAGCCGCTCCGCGACGAGTTGAGCGCGTGCAGCCGCGTAGAGGAGCGCCTCGGCGCGCGGGTCCACGGCGAGCGCGGGATCGGTCACGAGCGCCCGGACGCGCTCGGCCAGCGCGACGCCGCCGGGCTCGCGCAGCAGCGTCAGCGCCGGGAACGCGGCGACCAGCCCCGCCGCGAGCGTCGTCTTCCCCGAGCCGTCGAGCCCCTCGAGCGTGATGAGCCTCGGCACGTCGGTAGCTTCCCAGGCGTGCCGGTCGCCGAGCTCCTCCCCGACACCGCGGCGCACCCTCACGCCCGCGCGGTGCTCGGCGCCGCCCTGCCCCCGGAGGGCTCGCCCTCGCACGCCTACCTCTTCCACGGACCGGCCGGCGCAGGGAAGCGCGAGACCGCCCGCGCGTTCGCCGCCGTCCTGCTCGCCGAGGGGGCCGCGGACCCCCGCGACGCCGCTCGCCGCGCCACGGACGGCGTCCATCCGGACCTGACGTGGGTCCGCCCGAGCGGCGCGGCGGAGATGCTCGTCGCCGACATCGACGAGCCCGTCGTCGCCGCCGCGACGCGCACGCCGTTCGAGTCCGCCCGTCGCGTGTTCGTGATCGAGCGCGCCGAGACGATGAACGACGCGACGGCCAACCGGATGCTCAAGACGCTGGAGGAGCCGCCGGCGTTCGCGCACCTCGTGCTGCTCACCGACCGCCTGGGCGACGTGCTCCCGACGATCCTCTCGCGCTGCCAGCTCGTGCGCTTCGAGGCGCCGACCGCCGCGGCCCTCGCCCAGCGCCTCCAGCGCCAGGGCGTGGCGCCCGAGGCAGCCGAAGCGTGTGCGCGGCTCGGCCTCGGCGACGGGGAGCGCGCGCTCCAGCTCGCGCTCGGCGACGGGCCGGCGCTGCGCCACGGCGCCGAGACCTTCGCCCGCGCGGCGCTGCACGGCCGCACCGGAGAGCGCCCGTGGGTCACGCTCCTCGCGCGCGCGGATGACCGGGGCACCGCGGCGGCGACCCTCGTCGAGGAGCGGCTCGCGGCCGACCTGCCGTTCCTGCCGGCGCGGGAGCAGGGCCGCGCCAAGCGCGAGGCGGGCGAGGCGGCCAAGCGCTCGGGCCGTCGGGCGCGCACCGACGCGCTCGATCAGGCGCTGCTGCTCGCCGGCCTGTGGTTCCGCGACGTGGCGGTCGTCGCCGACGGCGCGCCGGAGCTCGCGCACGCGTCAGACCGACGTCCGGCGCTCGAGGAGGATGCCGCCGCGCTGGCGAGCCCCCATCCCGCCCGCGCGGCGGTCGCCCACGTCGACGAGACGCGCGCGGCGCTTCGGCTGGTCAACGCGACCGAGGAGCTCGCGCTCGAGGCGCTCGCCTATCGCCTGGAGCGCACGCTGCGCGCCTAGCGCGAGTGACGCTCCATCCGTTCGGTCGCCGAGGTTGAGTGGAGGATCACTCGCGGCGGGCGCGAGCGATCCTCCATCGATCGGCGTCGAGCGAACGAGTGGCGTTTCGCTCGCGCCGGTGTGCACAACGCCGCGCGCCCGCTCGGGTGATCGCTCACGCCGGGCCTCCACCGCGCTCACGCCGCGCCCCGCCGCGCTCACGCCGCGCCCCGCCGCGCTCAGCTGATCGCGCCGGTCCCGGCGAGGACGAGCACCAGGGTCCCGAGCGCCAGTCGGTAGGCCACGAAGACCGAGATGGTGTGGTTGACCAGGAACTTCAGGAGGAACGCGATCGACGCGTACCCAACGACGAACGCGAGCACGGTCGCGATGGCGGTCGAGCCGGCGCCCGCGCCGCCGCCGTCGCCGATGTTGCGCAGCTCGAAGAGGCCGGAGAGCACCACGGCCGGGATCGACAGCAGGAACGAGTAGCGCGCGGCGGCCGGGCGCGCCAGGCCGAGGAAGAGGCCCGCGGAGATCGTCGCGCCCGAGCGCGAGATGCCCGGGATCAGCGCGATGGCCTGGGCGCAGCCGATGACGATGCCGTCGCGGCGGGTGAGCGTGTCGATCTCGCGCTCGCGGGTGGCGAAGCGCTCCGCCGCGAGCATCACGAAGGAGAAGGCGATCAGCGCGATCGCGATGAGGTAGAGGTCGCGCGCGCCCGACTCGATCTGGTCGGAGAAGGCCAGGCCGACGACCGAGATCGGGATCGTGCCGAGCAGGATGTACCAGCCCATCCGCGCGTCGATGTCCGAGCGCAGGGCCGGGTCGCGCAGGGACGCCAGCCAGGTCGTGGCGATGCGCAGGAGGTCCGAGCGGAAGTACGCGAGGACGGCGAGCATCGTGCCGAGCTGCGTGACGGCGGTGAACGCGGCGCCCGGATCCTCCCAGCCGAGGAATGCGGGGACGATCCGCAGGTGGGCGGTGCTCGAGATCGGCAGGAACTCGGTGAGCCCCTGGACGATCCCGAGCACGATGGCTTGCAGGGCGTCCATTGGGCGGCGACCCTACTCGGCCGGCATGACACGGACCTGATTGGCCGATCTCGGAGGACACGATGCTCTTTGTCCTACGCCTCCGCGATCGGGCCCAGGCGCGGCGTCAGGTCATAGGTGGAGAACGCGCGGAAGCTGTCGAACAGATGGTGCTCGGGCCCGTGGAAGTCGGCTGATCCGGTCGTGAGCAGCCCGCGCTCCTCGCAGTGACCGTTGGCCAGCCGCGTCTGCGCCTCGGTGTGGGTGACGTAGAAGCACTCGACGCCGTCGAGGCCCATCGCCGCGAAGCGGTCGATCGCGTCGAGCACTGCGGCGGCCTCGTCGAGATCCCAGAACGGGTGCGCCCAGACCGCCAGCCCGCCCGCGTCGTGGATCACGTCGATCGCCTCTGCGACAGTCGGGATCGTGCGACGGCGGTAGGCCGGAGCGCCGGGGAGCAGATAGCCCTCGAGCACTGCGCCGGGGCCGGCGAGCCCTTCGGCCTTCAGGCGATCGCGGTTTCCGGGGTGGTCCCAGACGGCGCGCGCGAGGTGCGGGCGACCGATGGACGAGCCGCTGGCCGCGCGGGCGTCGATCGCGTCGCGGTCCAGTGCGAAGTCGCACTCCGCCAGCGCCGCGAGCATTCGCTCGCCGCGGGCGTTGCGGTCCTCCCGGAACTCGTGCAGGGCGGCGACGAACGGCGGCGCGCGGTGGTCGATGAGGTAGGCGCAGAGGTGCAGGTCATCCAGGGCGCCGTCGAGCGCGGAGAGCTCAGCCGCCGCGACGACGCGCACGCCGTGCTCGGCTCCGCTTGAAAGCGCCTCGTCGACGCCGTCCACCGCATCGTGATCGGTCAGCGCCAGGAGCTCGACGCCCGTGGCCGCTGCCGCGGCGACGACCTCGGCCGGCGGAAGCTCGCCGTCGGACCAGCGCGAGTGCGACTGCAGGTCGAAGATCGGCTCCACGGGCCGCTCCATCGTAGGACGGAAGCGGACGAGCGTCCGCGCGGCCCGTCGTCGCGGCGTGACGCGGTGCGCCGCGTCCGGTGGCACGCTACATTCCGGCGCTCCATGCGCTGCCGAGCCTTCGTCCTTCTCTCCTCCGCAGCCGCCCTCGGGCTCTTCGTGCCGGCCGCGTCCGCTCAGCCTTCGAAGCCCTCTAAGCCCTCTAAGCCCGCTAAGCCCGCTAAGCCCGCTAAGCCCGCTAAGCCCGCCAAGCCCGCCAACCAGGCCAAGCCGGCGATCGGCTTCGCCGACCAGAAGCCATCGATGTTCCTCGATCAGCGCTTCATCGACCTCGGCGTGCGCCACGCACGCATCAACGTGCCGTGGGACGTCATGCAGGAGCCGAGGACGCTCGCGAACGTCGACACGTGGATGGCCGGCGCGAAGGTGCGTGCGATCACACCGTTGATCACCATCGACCGCTCGCGCCGCCCCGGCCTCCAGAGCCGCAACCCGAGCGCGGGTGCGCTGGCGACACAGGTGCGCAGGTGGCGACAGCGCTGGCGCGGTCAGGTCACGCAGATCTCGAGCTGGAACGAGGGGAACATTAACAAGCGCCCCGCCCTCGTCGCGCAGTGGTACCTCGCGATCCGCAAGGCGTGCCCGGGCTGCACGGTCCTGGGCGCCGACATCGTCGACCGCAAGAACGCCGTCTCGTGGGCCAAGCGCTTCGTCAAGGCCGCCAAGCGCACCCCGGCCGTGTGGGGCTTTCACAACTACGTCGACTCGAACAACTTCAAGACGACGAACACCCGCGCCTTCCTCAAGAAGGTCAAGGGGCGCGTGTGGCTGACGGAGACCGGCGGCGTGCTCAAACGCGCGCGGCCGTCGGTGAAGTTCGCCGGGACGGGCGCGGACCACGCCGCCAAGGTGACGGAGTTCCTTTTGAAGCGGATCGCGCCGCTGGACCCCGATCGCATCCAGCGCATCTACCTCTACTCGTGGAGCACCGCGCCGAACGACGTGACCTGGGACTCCGGGCTCATCGGCCCCGACGGCGCCGAGCGGCCGGCCCTGCGCGTCGTGCGCTGCTTCTTCGGCAACTGCGAGCCCAAGACCCCCGCGCCGCCGGCCCCGGTCCCGCCGGCCGCCGACAACGTCCAGCCGACCGGCGGCTGAAGGAGGCGGGACGTCGCAGCGCCCATCCCCCACCCCGAGAGTGGGGATGCGTTAGGGTGGCCTAACCATGAGCGCCCCCATCGCCTCCGCCCCGGCTCCCGAGCCGCCGTGCCGCGACAAGAAGTCGGTCACCCGCAGCGTCGTCTGGGTCGGTGGACTGGCCGTCATCGCCGGACTCGTCTACCTCATGGCGACGGCGAGCACCGGACCGGTCGACCCGACCGAGGTCAAGCAGAGTCACGGCACCGCGGTGTTCAACTCCTCGATCATCGTCTTCCGCGAGGGCCTCGAGGCCGTCCTGATCTTCGCCGCCGTCACCGCGAGCTTCATCGGCGGCAACCGCTCACGCCGCCGGCCGGTCGTGCTCGGTGCCGCGTGCGCATTCGGAGTCGCGATCGTGACCTGGTTCGTCGCCCAGGCGATCCTCGATGCGGCCAGCTCGCTCGGCCCGAAGCTCGAGGCGATCACGGGCTTCCTGGCGATCGTCGTGCTGCTGATCGTCCTCAACTGGTTCGTGCACAAGGTCTACTGGAGCCAGTGGATCGGCAAGCATCACCGTCAGCGCCGCAAGCTGCTGGCGAAGTCCGGCCTCGCCGCGACCTTCGGCCTCGTCGCGCTCGGCTTCACGAGCGTCTACCGCGAGGGCTTCGAGGTCGTGCTCTTCCTGCAAACGCTGCAGCTCGAGGCCGGCACGAGCACCGTCCTCGAGGGCGTCGGCATCGGCCTCGCGGGCACCGCGCTCGTCGGCGTGGCCGTCTTCCACCTGCACCGCCGACTGCCCTACAAGAGGATGCTGATCCTCACGGGCGTCCTGGTCGGCGTCGTGCTGACGGTCATGATCGGCGGCACCGCGCTGACCTTCTCCGAACTCGGCTGGATCGGTCAGCACGAGCTGCCCTTCGCCATCCCCGGTTGGCTCGGCTCGTGGTTCGAGGTCTACGCCTACTACGAGACGATCGCCGCGCAGCTCTTCGCAGCCACCTTCGTCGTCGGCTCCTTCTACCTGGCCGAGCACATGAAGGTCCGTCGCCCACTCAAGCACGGCCGGCAGCCCGCCGTGCGCGCGAGCGCGCCGCCGCCCGAGGCCGCCCCGGCGAGCCTCGGCGACCGCGCCCTGAAGCCGGCGCTGTAGACGCTGCCGGCAGCCGGTCGCATTGGCGCCCCGCCGGCGCTACCCTTCCCGCCTCCCGCCGACGTAGCTCAGCTGGTAGAGCACTTCACTCGTAATGAAGGGGTCAGCGGTTCGAATCCGCTCGTCGGCTTGCGGAGAAATCCCTGGTAATGCGAAGGGTTTCTCGCGCGACCGGGCAGAAGGAGCCGCACTCGAGTTCGGCCGGGGGCGTCGAACGGGACCGAACCGTCCGACGCATTGCGCGTTGCGAGGAGCGGGATCGTGTTGGTCTCGTCCTCGCCGGTCGCGATCGCATGCTCGAAGCAGCAGTCCGCGCTGCGACACGCGCACGCTTCGCACGTCGGGCCCGGATGGCTTGCGCGGCTCTGTGTTGCCGCGGCGGCCTGGGCGGCGCGGTGGCGGGTCAGGGTGCGGACGCGGCGTCCTCGACCGCGTCCTCTTTTGAGGGTCTCGTCGGTCGGGCTGGCCAGGCGTCGTAAGGAGACCACCTCGGGGTCGCGTGCGGCGGGGTGACGCTTACGCTCCGTGGGTCCGAGGTCGTGACCGGCGACCTGACCGGGGACGCTCTCGTTCACGTCGGCAGGTCCTCGAGCCGCTCGGCCGCGTCGGTCTCGTCGCCGTCGGCCTCGATCGCGCGCTCGTAGGCCGCGCGCGCCTCGGCCAGGTCGCCGATGCCCTCGCAGGCCTGCCCGAGCCAGTTCCACGCCCAGCCGTTCGTCGGCACGAGCTCCGTGTAGCGGCGTAGGTGGCCGTAGGCCTGGCGGTGCTCGCCGAGGCCGCAGAGCGTGTAGCCCAGGGCGTAGTGCGCTTTCATGTCGCCTGCGTCGAGCGCCATGCGCCACTGGGACGCGGCCTCCGCTTGGTCCTCCTCGGCCATGGCCGAGTGGAAGTGCGCGGCGTCGACGGTCGCGCGGTCATCGCCGTAGTGCGCCCGCACCGCCAGCACGACCTCCCCCGCGGAGGCGCCGACGAGCCCGAGCGTCGGGACCTCGAAGCGTGGTCCGGACCAGAACGCGGGAGCGTCGAGCTCAAGGGGCTCGCCCTCGTTGTAGTCGCGGACGACGAACCCCACGACGACCTCGCCGTCCTCGCCCAGGACGAACGCCGACCTGGCCTCGTCGTCGATCGCCACGTACCGCTCGCCCGGGAGCCCGTCGTTCGTAGTCCCGAAGGCGAGGAGCTCGAGGTTGCCCCACCACGGGTCGACGGTCAGGTGCATCGGAATGGAGGTCGCCGCGAGGCCCTCGAGGTCCCGGCCGGGGCTCGCGTCGGGGCCGAGCGGGCCGTGCTCAACCCGGGTTTCGTAGTCGAGCGGCGGCTCCGCGTCGAAGTCCTCGGCCATCGCCGGCAGCAGCTCGCGGGCGATCGCCGCGAGGGCGCGGCAGCGCATGGGGACGCCCGTGAAGTCGGCCGACGGCACGTCGTCGTCGGCGACGAGCCAGCAGCGGCCCTCGTCCTCGCAGGAGATCCAGGTGCCCGCGGGGGAGTCCGGGTCGTCGTCCGGCTCGCCGCCGGGGATCGCGCCGAGGTCGGCCCGCAGCTCCACGCCGCCGCCCTCGAGGCACACGACGACGGGCGGATGGAGCTCGACGATCGCGGCCTGGACGCCATCGGCATACGTGACGCCCGCGCTGTCCAGCCCGTCGGCGGTGAGCACGTCCTGCAGCTCCTCGCGGCGCTTCATGCGACGGCCTCCGTCAGCGCCTCCGCCAACTCGCGGAGCTCTCCCACGGCCGCCTTCGTCGCGGCCTCGGACGTCGCCAGCTGCGCCTCGAACGCCGCCGCCAGCTTCACGTAGTAGTCGGCCGTCTGCGGGCCCGTCGCCGTGAAGCGCTTCCAGACCACGGGACCGTGCCGGTCGAGGTCGCGCTTGATGGCGCGGGCGTTGTGGAGCTTGTCGGCGAGTGAGACCCGCAGGCCGCCCGCCGACTTGCGGTTCATGCCGGCGATGTAGGCCGCCTTGCGCTCCGCCCAGTCGCCCTTCACCGGCGCGTCGGAGTCCGAGTTCTCGGCCACTATCGTGCCGACGTCCTCGCCGAACTCCCAGGTGATCCGCTTCTGCATCATCGGCCCGCCGCCGTCCTCGACGGCGTCGTGGAGCAGCGCGGCGATCGCCTCGTCCTCCGAGCCGCCGAGTTCGAGCACGATGGCGGTGACCGCCAGGAGGTGCGAGACGTACGGGATCTCCGTCGCCTTGCGCAGATGCATCCGGTGGTGGTCGAGCGCGAGCTTCATCGCGCGGTCGAAGCGGCTCGTGAGCAGCGGGGTGTCGGCGAACTTCTCGGCCATGCGGGCGGTCCTCTCGTGGCGGGTGGTGGCACGTGAAGGGTCGCTCATAGAGCACGGGTCCTGACGGGTCAGGTCTCCTCGTCCTCGTCGGTCAGGAACCCCGCGGTGCGGGCGGTCCCCGAGCCGATGAGTCGGGCGAGGCAGCCGGTCATGGCGTTCGGGTACTCCCAGTCCGGCCCGAGCCCGCCGCCCGCGAAGAGCTGCCGCCCGCCGTCGCCGAACCCGTCGGAGACGTCGGGGTGCCCGGAGGTCCAGCACTGGCGCAGCAGGTCGAGGTCGGCGTGGAGCTGCTCGCGGACCGTCGCGAGCTCTGCCGTCAGGTCCTCGCAGCGCTCCTCGAGCTCGAGGACCTCGTCGATGAGGGTCCACTCGAGCCGTTCACCGTCCGGTTCGCGGACGTGCGCCGGCGTGAGCGCGCGGACGTGCGCCCGTGCGACCTGCCACAGCGGCTCACCGCCGCCGACCATGGTCATCCACCGGTGGTACGTGTTGTCGCGCATGGTCACCAGGTCGGTGGAAGCCGCCCGCGGCTGACGTCCGCGTGTCAGCTCCGCACGCCCGGCGGCGACCCCGCCTCCAACCGACCAGGAGGCGCCCATGCCGACGACCAGCTCCCCGAACATCGCCGCACTGCAGACCGCCGTCATCACAGTCGGCGAGCCCGACGTCGTCGACGGCCTCGCCGTCTTCCCGCTCTTCGGCCCGGAGAGCCGCCTGGCGTTCATCTCCTTCGCCGAGGCGGCCGCCA
>JAABUS010004271.1_pt1 | contig 20981 bp, 19 predicted proteins | sample 5560161 | NCBI WGS metagenome assembly JAABUS01 (sample SAMN10711885, study PRJNA513376) | rock metagenome | isolation source: Antarctica rocks | place: Antarctica: Victoria Land, Trio Nunatak nord | collected 2016-01-04
GGCGACGAGCGTCGCCGCCGCGTCGCTGCTCGCCCCGCCCAAACCCGCCGCCGCCGGGATCACTTTCGAGAGGTGAATGCTCGCGCCACTGGCAGCGACCTGCTCGCGCAGTCGCCGCGCCGCGATCAGGGCGAGATTCGACGGTCCCGCGAGCTCCGGCACCGAGCATGTGAGCGTGAGATCCTCGGCGGGCTGGAGGGTGAGACGGTCGTAGATGGAGACCGCCTGGAGGATCGTCGCGATTTCATGATACCCGTCGGACCGTTTCCCAAGGATCTCCAGCCCGAGGTTGAGCTTGGCGGGAGCGAGAACCGTCAGACCCGTCACGGTGACAACGGTTGATCGAGGTTCGGCGCCGACTGGGTCAGTCGGACCCACTCTGACAGCGACAGCGTTTGGGCGCGGCGCATTGGGTCGATCCCGGCAGCTGCCAGCCAGCGACTGGCCTCCTCCTTGGGAAGGGGGAGACCAGCGGCCAGTGCGTTCGCCACCTGCTTCCGCTTCTGACGAAAACCGGCGCGCACGATCCGGAAGAAGACCGCGTGATCCGCGTCCGGCAGCGGAAGAGTCGGTCGCGTCTCCAGGATGACGACCGCTGACTCGACCTTCGGAGGAGGGATGAAGACCGTCGGTGGAACCTCGAAGGCGATCCTCGGCTCGCTATAGAACTGAGAGGCTACTCCGAGGATGGTCAGATCGGGCGGGCCGGCGATGATCCGCTCAGCGACCTCTTTCTGGACCATCAGCGCCAGGCGACGCGGTCGAGGAGTCTGTTCCAGCATGTGCCGCAGCACCGCGGTGGCGACCGCGTACGGCAGATTAGCCACCACGGTGAACGGTGCTCCGTCCGGAACAATCTCAGCTGGCGTCAACTCAAGCGCGTTCCCTTCGATTAATTGAAACCGTGGATGTCCGCCGAAGACGAGCCGGAGGTGTTCGGCAAGGCGCCGGTCGAGCTCGATCGCCGTCACCCGACCGGCTCGCAGGAGCAGCTCATCGGTCAGGATGCCAAGACCGGGTCCGACCTCGACCACGTGATCCTCCGGGCCGATTCCCGCCAGGCGGACCATCCGCTGGACGATCCCGCGCTCGTAGAGAAAGTGCTGGCCGAGCCCCTTACTCGGTCGCACGCCAAGCCGGTCGAGTGTGGCGGCCCATTCACGCCGGGACGAGGGGAGCGATGCTGGCGAGGAGACCAGGTCGTGTTCGTTCATCCGACGACGAGCAAGGCATTGGGCTCGACGGTGAACGTCACGGGCGATGTGCCGTGCAGCTCGCCATCTAGCTGGACCCGGACCGGCGCGCCGGTGGTGATGTGAACCGACCTGATCGGTCGGTGGGTGAACTTAGGATGGTTGACGTGTGCCCCGCGATAGACGCGCGGGGCACTGACGATCAGCTCGCGGCGAGTGAGGTCGCCGAGGATGGCGAGATCGATCAAGCCGTCGGCGAGATCGGCGGTGGGAACGAGTTTCATGCCACCACCGAGATAGCGCCCGTTCGCGACGATCGCGGAGGCCACGTGGCCAATGATCCGGTTTCCATCGGCCTCAAGGTCAATCTCGAACGTTCGGTACCGCGCGATCGCGCGCAGAACCGCGGAGATGTAGGGAAGCGAGCTGCCCGGGAGACGGGACCTCATCGCCCCTTCCGCGACGGTCGTGTCGAATCCGAGTCCACCAGCATTCACGAAGATGCGGGAGGTGCCATTGGCAAACGTGGCGCGCCCCACATCGACCCGCCGGTAGCGGCCGGCAACGGCTTGATCAATCGTCGCGGACAGGTTTCGTGGCACGTTCAACGAGCGGGTGAAATCGACGCCACGCCCGGCGGGAATAACGGCGAGTGCGGTTGTTCCGCCCGCCTCAAGGAGCCCGTTGGCGACCTCGTTCACCGTGCCGTCGCCGCCGACGGCAAGGACCAGGGTCGCGCCGTCGCAGGCGAAGCGGCGTGCGACCTCGATCGCCTCACCGGGTCCCGTCGTCAGGTGGAGGTGATGGCTGCAACGATGCGCCTGCAGGGCGCTAACCAGCCTCGGCAGGAGACGCAGTCCCTTCCCGGCTCCGGCGGTCGGATTGACGATGACGGCAACGCTCGGCATGAACTCCGTCATTCCTCGGCACGCCAACCGCGGCATCGCCTGATTGCAGGCGTGGTCGATTCGCTCGTGATCATCGCCTTAGGGCACGACAGCCATCTTACGGGACCAGCGCGACGCCGGTTCCCTCATCGATCCAGCCGATGTCCCAGAGATCAAGAGCATCCCGCGCACATGCGGTTTGCAGGGCGGCCACTCGATCTGGTGCGATGGCGATCAGCAGACCACCTGACGTCTGGGGATCGTAGAGTAACGCGTGGATCGACTCGTTGATCGATCCGTCAACCGGGAAGCTCATGACGCGTGAGAAGTACTCCCGATTGCGGTGAAGGCCGCCAGCCACCTGTCCATCGCGGAAATACTCGATCGCGCCCGGAAGCAGCGGGACCGCTGAGGCTCGAATCGTCACGCGAACGCCGCTCTTCTCGGCCATCTCCGAGGCATGGCCGATCAGCCCAAAGCCGGTGATGTCGGTACAAGCTGTTACCGCGGCTTCTCGTGCGGCGGCTGAGGCGGCTCGATTGAGGGTCAGCATCGACGCCACCGCCGCTTCCTGGTCGCTGGCCTTCGCGCGTTGGTTCTTCAGCGCGGTCGCGACAACCCCGGTGCCGATGGGTTTGGTGAGAAAGAGCGCATCGCCCGGTTGCGCGCCGCCTTTGGTCATGATGCGGTCCGGATGGATCGTGCCGGTGACTGATAACCCGTACTTCGGCTCATCGTCGGTGACCGTGTGGCCGCCCGCGATCACGGCGCCTACCTCCGCGACCTTGGCAGCGCCTCCCTCGAAGATCGCGGTCATGATTGCTGGAGCCAATGTTTCCGGGAAGGCGGCGACGTTGAGTGCGAGCAAGACCTCGCCGCCCATGGCGTAGACATCGCTCATGCTGTTGGCAGCCGCGATCGCCCCATAGGTCCAAGGATCGTCGACGATCGGCGTGAAGAAATCGACGGTCTGGATGATAGCGAGTTCATCACTCAGACGATAGACAGCCGCATCGTCGCTGGTCTGCAAACCAACGAGGAGATGAGGATGGGTGTACTGGCTGAGCGGACGCAGAACCTGCGCCAGGGCCGCTGGACCCATCTTCGCCGCTCAGCCAGCGCATCGTGCCAGCGTCGTCAGCCGGATCTCATCACGGGTCTGCACCAGGATGCCTTTCGAGGACCAGGCCCACCGCATGGGCCGCGCCAGACGTTCTCGACCATCGATCGTGCGAGGATCATAGGGCGATGGCGACCCGACATGCAAACCAGTCGTCACCTTTGACGCCTGCCGCATGCCGGCAATTGGCCGATGAGCGGCGCACCAACGGCACCGGCGCACCCCAGACGGACCGAGCCGGTCTGCAGAGGGTGGCCGTCCGAGGCCGCTTAGAGCCAACGACCGCCAGGTGCTAGGCTTGACAACATGGACGAATCCACGACGGTCGGTCTCTCGACCGACGAGCTTATGCGCATCGGACTCGACATCGGTGGCATGACCGAGGTCCCCGGCGACAGCGCGATCTACGTGCCCGGCGACGCGCTACGGCGGGTCATGATGGGGATCGATATCGGTGCCGCCGAGCTGCAGCTGGCGAAGACCCTCGGCGTTGATGGGGTCATTGCCCACCATCCCGCTGGCGGTGCGGCCGAGTTGGGTTTTACCCGGGTCCTCTCCCGCCAGATCGACCTGCTCGTCGAGGCCGGAGTTCCATTGACCGCGGCGCGCCAGGTGGTTCAGCCCCGAGTCGCGGCGTTGCTCCTTCGAGCCCAGGCCGCGAATCACGATCACGTTCCATCGGTCGCCCGCCTGCTGGAGCTCCCGTTCCTCAACGTTCATCTCCCCCTCGATGAGGCGGGTCGTCTGCTGATGAATCAGGCGATCGAGCGGCACGCCAGCGGTCTCGGGCGGGAGCCGCTGGTGTCGGACATTGTCGACGGGCTGGGTACGATTCCCGAGATTCGCGATGCCGCAACCCGGGTAATGGTGCCGGTCGGCCGGCTTGACAACCGGGCGGGAAAAATCGTTGTCTTCCACGGTGCCGGGACGAATGGTGGGTTCGCCGTCGCCGATGCGCTCTTCGCTCACGGCGTCGGCACGGTCGTCTATATCCACCTTGCACCCGACGACGCCGAGCGTCTCCGTTCCCTGCCGAGGTCGGATGTCAACGTCGTCGTGTCGGGTCACATCGCCTCAGATATGATCGGCATCAACCTGTTCCTCGCTCAACTGGAGCGCCGCGGCGTCGCGGTCGTCCGAATGAGCGGTCTTTGAACCCTCGTCGAGGGTTCGAGGTGCGAGGTAGGTAGATCATCCGCGGCTGACGGTCCGGTGCTGAACGCCCCAAGGCGGCAACCGCGGTGGTGCTCATGGTCGTCACCGGTGGACGGCGAAGAACGACGGACCGATGTCGCGATGGATGAACTGACGAAACCCAGGGAGGAGACATGAGCGATCCTGATGGTCCTGATCCTGACGTGGCGACTCGTCCGGGGGGGCACACCTATCACCTCACCCCGGAGCCGGTTTGGACAGCGCAGGAGCAGGAGGATGCGTATCAGCCTGAGGCGTACGGCGCCGACGGTTTCATCCACTGCACCGACGGTGAGGTCAATCTGCTCGCGGTGGCCAATACCTTTTACCAGGCCGATCACCGGCCGTACGTCGTGCTGGTACTCGACCGCGGTCGGATCACCGCGCCGGTCCGCTACGAAGATTCCAAGCAGATCTTTCCGCACATCTACGGTCCGCTTAATCGGGACGCCGTGGTCGAGGTGCGGCGGGCCGTTCGGCTGGCCGACGGTTCGTTCACGTCGATTGAGTAACCGCCCCCGCCCGTCCGGTTCGTAGCCTCCATGTCGAGGTCGCGGACAGACAGGGGCGATGATTCATCGCGGCGGGAATGCGAGGTCTCGCAGAGTCGCGGTGTTCGAGGAGTAGGGTAGCGTGTTCGGGTTTCTCGGCCGGTTCGCCTATCGGTGGCGGTGGCCGATCGTCATCGCGTGGCTCCTGCTCTTCGTCGCGGCCGCGCCGTTCCTGCCGCGAATCCAGGAGCCTCTCAAGGTTGGCGGCTTCTCGTCTCCCAAGACCGAGTCGGCCCGCTCGATTGCGCGCCTTGAACGGGATCTAAAAATTGCCCCGTCGACGATGGTCGTCATCTTTCAGAGCGAGCGCTTCTCGGCGGACGACCCGGCCTTCGTTGCTCAGACTCGGACGGCACTGGCGCGGGTGCCCAACCTCGACCATGTCATCAGTGTGTCGCCCCATACCGACGACGCATCACGCATCTCGACCGATCGTCACACTGCCTACGCCCTGATCGGGCTGGACCTGCCACCAGAAGAGGCGCAGCGGATCGTCCCCGAGTTTCAGCGGGCGCTCACTCACCCGCCCGATCTCAGGTTGCTCGTCGCTGGAGGTCCCGCATTCTATGCGGATATCGAAACGGTCAGTCAACGAGATCTGCGCCGCGCGGAGCTGATCGCCTTCCCGTTCGCCCTCGGCGCGTTGCTGCTCGTCTTCGGTTCGGTGGTCGCGGCGGTTGTCCCGCTCGCCGTCGGAGGGCTCGGAGTGGCGGGCGTGCTGTTGTCCCTCTATCTCATCGCCGGTCATGTCGATCTCTCGATTTTCGTGCTCAACCTGGCGACGATGCTCGGTCTCGGGTTGGCGGTCGACTACTCGTTGTTTGTCACGAGCCGCTTCCGCGAGGAGCTCGCCGGCGGTCAACGAGACATCTCCCGCGCTGTGGAGCGGACCATTGAGACCGCTGGCCGCGCGGTGTTTTTTTCCGGGCTCACCGTCCTGATCGGACTGACCGGCCTCCTTTTTTTCTCGTTCATGTTTCTTCGGTCGGTTGGCGTGGCAGGGGTGATCGTGGTCGCCTTCTCGACGCTGGCCGCCTTGACGCTTCTCCCAGCAATCCTCAGCATCCTCGGTCCGCGAATCGAGATGTGGCCGATCCTCCGGCGGACGACGCTGGCGCACGATCGCGGGTTCTGGGTTGCGCTTTCACAGCGCGTGATGAGCCGGCCCTTTCTCGTCCTGATCCCAACGCTTGGCCTGCTCGTGCTGCTCGGCTCCCCGTTCGTCCACGCCGATGTCTCGTCGCCGGACGCGACAATCATTCCCGACGACCTGCCATCCCGTCAGGGGTTCGATATTCTGACTGGCGAGTTCGGACCTGGCGAGATCAGTCCCTTCCTCGTCTCGGTGACCTCCGCGACGTCGCTGTTCACTCCAGCCAACGTCGACGCACTTACTGCCCTGACGAGGCAACTGGAGGCAGATCCCCGCGTGACGCGGGTTCAGAGCATCGTCTCCGTCGGCCCCCGGCTGGGACCGGAACCCACTCGAACCCTGCTTGCCGTGCGCCGGTTGCTGGAACGGGCTGGCGTTGATGCCGGTGTGGGCCGGTTGGCGACCACCCACACGACCGCGGTCGTGGTCTACAGCCGCTACCTGGCGAACGACGATCGCAATCGGGCGTTGCTGCGGGAAATGCGTTCGACCGCGCTCGGCGGTGACCTGCACCTTCAGGTGGGCGGTGGTACGGCAGAGATCGTCGATGTGGTCGATCTGATCTATCGCGACTTTCCGCGTGCCGTCGGCCTGATCGTGGCGGCGACCTACGTCGTGCTGCTGATCCTGTTTCGATCGGTGCTCCTCCCTCTGAAGGCGATCATGATGAATATGCTGTCGATCCTGGCGTCGTATGGCGCCCTGGTCTATGTCTTCCAGGACGGACATTTCTCGCGGCTCCTCAATTTCACGCCCCTTGGATTTGTCGAGGCGTCATTGCCCGTCATCATGTTCTGCGTCCTGTTTGGACTGAGCATGGACTATGAGGTATTTCTCCTGTCGCGAATCCGGGAGGAGTGGGACCGAACGGGCGACAACGCGCACAGTGTCGCAGTCGGCCTGCAGCGGAGCGGGCGGATCATCACCAGCGCCGCGCTGATCGTCGTCGTCGTTACCGCCTCCTTTGTCTCGGCGGATGTGATCTTGATCAAAGCCCTTGGTCTGGGCATCGCGCTGGCGGTCTTTCTCGACGCGACGGTGGTGCGGGCGCTGCTCGTTCCCGCCACGATGCGGTTACTCGGCTCGTGGAACTGGTGGATGCCATCACCGCTCAAGCGGCTATTGCCAGCTCGTACCTTCGTTGAGGAGTTGTCCTAGATGCACCCCCGGGAGCACCACGCACCGATTGCCGTTACCTGTCTCCTGATACTGCTGACGATCGTGCCCGCAACCCTGTTCCCAGGCAGAACAGCGGCGAAGAACGACGCCCCCGCGCCAATCGTCTTTCCGCGGGACGAGGCGCCACACGCGGGACCCATCGAGTGGTGGTACTACACTGGCCACCTGCTGACCAACGCTGGCGATCGCTATGGGTTTGAAGAGGTCTTTTTTCGGGGCCGGCAGGGGGCACTCACCGGGTACGTCGGACACTTCGCGATCACTGACGGGCCGAAGGGGAGCTTTCACTACGATCAGCGGATTGTTCCCGCGGCCGGTGTATCGCGGGGAACCGACGAGTTCGACCTGTCCGTCGACACCTGGCGCCTGGCGGGGAAGGACGGAATCGATTCCGTCCGCGGCTCCATGCCTGGCTACGCGATCGATCTTTCGCTGACCTCCCAGAAGCCCGCTGTCTTGCACAATGGTGATGGCTACGTCGACTACGGAAACGGGACTGGGTCGTACTACTACTCTCGAACGCGAATGGCGGTCGATGGCACCATCATCGTCGACGGCGAGACCCATCCGGTGACTGGTGATGCCTGGATGGATCATCAATGGGGGAACTTCTCGACCTTCAAGGATGGAGGCTGGGACTGGTTCTCGATGCAGCTTGGAAACGGGACCGACCTGATGCTGTACCTGATCAACGATGCGACGGGGAGCCCAGTGATCGTCAATGGCACCCTCATCGCTCGGGACGGTGCCGTCACGCTGCTTGAGAAAGAGGACTTCTCGGTTCGCCCGACCGCCACCTGGGCGAGCCCGCGGACTGGAATCGTCTACCCGTCCGGCTGGACGGTGGAGATACCGGAGGAGCGATTGACGGTGAACCTGACGCCGATGATCGTGGACCAGGAGCTTGATACGACCGACTCGACGCGGGTGATCTATTGGGAAGGCGAAGTCTCGGTGCAAGGACGTGCAGGCGGTCAGGACGTGACAGGCCTGGGCTACGTCGAGTTGACCGGCTACGATCGTCGAACGGTCCAGATCGAGGATGGCGGGCAAGGAACGCCCGTCCCGGAGGAGACAGGTGCGTTGCACCGACAGGAAGGATAAGAATGCATGACCGATCGCGATGAACGCGGCCGCGGCGTGGCCGACCTCCTGCCCGATCTGGACATCCCGAAGGCGAAACGCTATAGCCGCACCCAGCTGGTGATGCTGCTGGCGAGTACGATCTGGTCGGTGGTCCGTCTCGTCACGTTTGCCGTCAGTGGTCGATCCGGCCGGTTGCGCCGTGCGCTCGATCGGGCGCTTCCGAATCGCCAGGCCGGCGCGCTCGCCTACCTGACGCTGACAACCGCGTTCTCCTGGCTGTCCGCGCTTCCGGTGGCCTATGTCACGGGTCACCGGGTTGAGCGGCAGTTCGGGCTCACCAAGCAGACGACGGGCGGCTGGTTCCGCGATCAAGTCAAGGGACTTGGGCTGGCCGCGGCGATTCAGGTGCCGCTCACCGCGGGCGTCTTTGCCGTGATCAGACGGCGACCGCGCGATTGGTGGGCGATCGCGGCCGGGGTCGCCGTGCCCCTCTCGATCGTTGCCAGCACCCTGGTGCCGGTCCTCATCCTTCCAATTTTCAACAGGTTCGAGCCGCTTCGCGATCGCGACCTTGCCGAGCGAATCAAGCGCCTGGCCGAGCGAGCAGGGGTTCCGATCGCTGACGTCTACCAGATGGATATGAGCCGCCAGTCGGAGAAGCCGAACGCCTTCTTTACGGGGCTGGGACGAAGCAAACGGATCGTGCTCGGCGATACGCTGATCGACCGTTTCGAGCCTGCCGAGATCGAGGGCGTTGTCGCTCATGAGCTTGGCCACCAGATTCACGGCGACATCTGGAAGATGATCGCGTTTAGCGGGACCGTGGGCGCTGCCGCGGCATGGATGCTTTCTCGGATCGCACCACCCCTCGTACGCCGAACCGCCAGGCGGACCGGCGTGGAGCGCCTCGGCGATGAGGCGAGTCTCCCGGTGCTGAGTCTCTGTTTGGTGCTGCTCGGATTCCTCCTGGCGCCGCTTCAAGGCGCGTTCAGCCGGGCGATTGAGCGCCGGACCGACAGGTTCGCCCTGGAGCTCACCGGCGACGGGGATGCATACGCCGCGGCAATGGCCCGCCTCGCCGCCGCCAGCCTGGCCGACCCCGATCCGTCGCCGCCGGTGGTCTTCTTCCTGTACAGCCATCCCCCAATCGCGGAGCGTGTAGCGACGGCAAGGGCGTTCGCGATGGGCTCCTCGGCCAAGGCGCGGGGTGCCATCGACGGCGCGACAATGCGCTAAACTCTCCGCCCCGCACAGCGGCCAATCCCCGCCGGATGGGCTGGGCGCTCCTCCCATAGCCAGGGTGGAACGGGCCGATCACCGGGCCGACGAGCCCCGCGATCAACCGTACCGACCACCGGTCTTGCCCTGGCGTCGGAGCAACGAGTGGGTGGTCCGCCTCACGGAACGGGGCGGGTTGCTCATCGACGGTGAGGGACGAGGGGACGACGAGTGTGACCGAGGATGACGCGTTCGTTTGGAGGCAGGGTCGGGCAGAGGTTCTGCTGGCGCGGGAGGGCACGACCTGGCAGGTGACCTACACCTCGACCGGACGCTTGCTCGGACCCCGGCAGGTGATCTATCAGATGGCGCATAAAGAGGCGAAGCAGGCCGCGTGGGACGTCATGGCCCGGGTCATCCGGGCATGCCGCGACGAGGACGAGGGGTTGAGGGCGGGCCGTTCCGCGGTTCAGTGGATGCGCCTGCACCCTCTGGACCAGCCGTCACCCGACGCATGAGCACCCCGCTGCCGCCGACCGATGCAGACCTCTTCCACGCAGCCGGAGACACCCATTGGCCCCCTGCCTGTCGGCCCCCACGGGGTAGCCATGCCTGAGCTGCCTGAAGTCGAGACGATTCGCCGGATCGTCGAACGGGAGCTTTCCGGTCGAACGCTGAGAGCGGTCGAGCTCCGCGTGCCAAAGCTCCTCCGTGGGTCACCGATGCCGAGCCTTGATGCGCTTACCGGTCACCGTCTGCTCGGCGCTCGGCGCCGGGCCAAAGTCCTGGTCGTCGAATGGTCGGGCTCCCTGAGCCTGCTCGTCCATTTCAAGCTCGCCGGGCAATTCGCGGTGATCCGAGCAGACGGTGATCGCTCGGTGGCGGGGCATCCGGTGCCCGATCCGGCGGGTCCCTATCCGCATAAGGTGACCCATGTCACCATGAGCTTCGAAGACGATGTGATTGCCTATATCAGCGATGTCCGCCAGTTCGGGTGGCTGCGACTGATGCCGACCGGGGACGTCGACGGTGCACTCGCCGCGTTTAAGTTCGGACCGGAAGCGGTTGGGCCGGAAGGCATCTCGCGACAGGAGCTCGCCGGTCGATTGAGCCGGCGCGGGATGGCGATCAAGACCGTGCTCCTGGATCAGGGCGTCCTGGCTGGACTGGGAAACATCTACGTCGATGAGGCGCTCCACCGCGCTCGCCTGCATCCGACGCGATCGGCGAATCAGCTCACGACGGACGAGCTTGACCGGCTCCACGAGGCGATTCCCTGGGCCCTGGAGCGAGGGATCGAGCAAGGGGGCGCCAGGATCGTGCACCAACGAGCCTATCCGGTTGGCAGTTTCCCTGATGTGCACGCGCGCGAGGGCGAGGCATGTTCGAGCTGTGGGACGCCCATCGTCAAGACACGGGTCGGTGCCCGCGGCACCTACTGGTGCCCGACCTGTCAGCCAGCCGAAGCGCCGAGCGACGGGGTGCGACCAACCGCCGGTTGCACCCCGTCGCTTCAAGCAACGACGACCCACCGGACCAAGCTCGTGTCAAAGGTCCGGAGCGACGACGTCAATCGCGGCTAGGTCGGCCGGAAGTCAGAATCAGGGGTGATCGTCCGGATAAACTCGGCGAGAAGCTTCGCCGCGTTCTCGAGATCCGTCAGGCTCGCCACCTCGTTCGGCGAGTGCATATAGCGGTTCGGGATCGACACGATCCCGGTCGCCATGCCCACGCCGGAGCGAATCATCGCGTCGGCGTCGGTCCCGCTATGACGCGGCGCCCCCTGCACCGGGCAATCGAGGCCCAGTCGCTCCGCCGCCGCGCGGAGACCCTCGTAGACAATCGGGTTCGCGGACGCACCGCGGGTGAGCACTGGCCCGCCGCCCAGCCGGACCTCACCGTTCGTCTTTTTATCCGCCCCAGGGTAGTCGGTGGTATGGGTGACATCGACGGCAATAGCGACCAGTGGCTGGATGCTAAAGGAGGCGGTCAGCGCGCCGGTGAACGAGGTTTCCTCCTGCGTTGTCGCCACCGCGTAGACCTCCGCCGCCGGAGGGTCGGCCGCGAGCAGCCGGGCCGTTTCGAGCGCGACGAACGCACCGCTGCGGTTATCGACGCTTCGAGACACGATCAGATCGTCGGTGAGCTGGACGAAGCTCGCGTCGATCACCGCGGGATCACCGACCTCCACCCTGGCTCGGGCGTGGTCCCGATCGGTCGCGCCGATGTCGATCCACATATCGCGGATCTCAGTAGGCCGATCGCGATCTTCCTTTCGCAGGAGATGCGCGGCCTTCTTCCCGATCACGCCGATCACGTCGCCTGACCGTCCGGCGATCCTCAGACGCTGGCCGACGACGACCTGATCGTCCCAGCCACCGACAGGTTGGAACCAGAGAAAGCCCTCCTCGTCGATATGCGTGACCAGGAAACCGATCTCATCGGTGTGCCCCGCGATCAGCACCTTTGGTCCGCCTGGTGTCCCGACCCTCGCATAGGAGTTGCCGGTCACGTCGCACGTCACCTCGGTGGCGAAGGACGACGCCTCTTCCCGCCAGATACGGGCGGGAATGCGTTCGTAGCCGGATGGGCCCGGCGCATCGAGAAGCCGCCGGAGAAAATCGATCGCGCGCTGCTCCACGAGTGAATGCTCCATGCCGCCGCCGCGCCCGGGCGCCGCGCCGGTCGTTGTCCGTCGATATCAAGACCCCTCGGTGCGATTCCGCTGCGGGTGGTCCGTACGCGCACCGCCGGTGAGCGCCCGCACTACTGCCGGTTGGAATCGCGCCGCGAGCTGGTGCGTTGCGGCGTCGCTCAATGACCAGCTGCCGCTGGCCGGGCCGGGAGCGGACAGTTGGACCTCGACCTCTTCAGAGAGATCGATCAGTTCGACTCCTGTCCGATCGGCGAGGCGTGCGATGGACCGGTTCCAATCTTCGACCATCGGCGCATGGGTGGGAAGTAGCCCGGGCACGTCACTGGTCTGCTCCCCCTTCAGGAGTGCTGGCACGTTCCCCACGATGACTCGCGCGCCGGCCGCAGTCAGCGAGTCGAGCGTGGCGCGGAGATCGTCCCCGTAGCTTTCGAGCGTTGTGCCGGCGAGAAGATCGTCGATCACGAGCCACAGGGTAACGGCATCAGGGCGCAAATCAAGAGCGGCGGGCAGTTGCACCACCCGCGCCATGGCGATCGTGCTTCCCGGGGCGCTCAGGTCGTGATAGTGGGGCGCGAGGACCGGCGGCATTGACGCGTACAGACGGTCGGTCCAGGAGCGCGGGTCAATCGAGGAACCGCCTGGGCCGATGCCGGCCGAACCGCCCAGCGATACCCAGACCGGTCGGCGCGGTGGTTCGGACTCATGCTGGCCCTCGGTCTCCAATGCGGCAGCGACGACGACGCAGATCAGCGCGACGAAGAGCATCGCCATGACGATCCAGTAGCCGCTCATTTGGCACCGGGAGCGGCTTCCAGCGGTCGCGGAAGCCGTGCGACGAAGAGCACACGGTGACTCCGCTCCGTGCCCGGTCTGCCAGGCGGACCGCCCTGGTTCGGAATCTCGACCAGGTGAGTTCGTTCCAGCCCGCCTCGTTTAAGCGCGTCGTCGATCTCACTCAGAAGGTAACCCCGTTCGACATGTTCTTCGTCGAAGCGTTGCCAGCGGGTGGTGTCACCTTCGTCCCGGATGAAGAAGGTCAGCCGGAGTGGGGACCGGTGACTGACTGGGTCGTACGACGCCTCGTAGACGCCGAAGAGTTCAGGACGGTCGACCGCGATAAACGGAGCTTCTCCCCAGGCGTTGAGCTTGGCCCGTGTGTTGACATCGAAGAAGAAAAATCCATCCGGATCCAGGACCGATTGGACGCCCGCGAAGCACTGAACCAGCTCCTCCATCTCAAGCAGGTAGTTGATGCTGTCGTAAAAGCACGTGACGAGGTCAAACGGACCCTCAACCGTAATCTCGCGGATGTCCCCCTCGATGAAGTCAATGGCCAGTCCCGCGGTCGCGGTCGCTTCTCGGGCCCCGGCAAGCATGGGCGGCGAACGATCGAGGCCGACGACGCGGGCGCCATGCGCCGCGAAGATGAGGGTGGCTGCACCGGTCCCGCAGGCGAGATCGAGGACGTGCCGGGGTGGCTGGCGACCATCGGGGAGCCACGAAAGGACCGCCTCCGCCATTCGCTCGCCGAACGCGCGCTGCCCGATCCGGTCGTAGACCTCCGCATACCGTCCGTATGGGAAATCCTCCTGGATGACCATCAGGACGGCACTTGCAGCGACGGACGAAGGGCGTCGACCGCGTGTCGCACCGCATCCGGGTCAACGCCGGTCGGCAGACCCTGCCGGTCGAGAAACCGGGTCAGGAGCTCGGTGTCGAGGTTGCCGGGCGCGCCGGGCGCAAAGGGACATCCACCGAGCCCTCCTGCCGCGGCATCGAAGATCGTGACCCCGCTGTCGAGCGCCGCCGCGACGTTCTTGATTGCCCGGCCGCCGGTATCGTGAAAGTGGAGGGCAAGCCGGTCGAGCGGCAGCGTCGCGACCGCCGCGGCGAGCAGCGCGACGACATCCTGTGGAAACGCCGTACCGATGGTATCCGCGAGACAGATCTCGTCGCACCCGAGGTCGAGGAACCGTTGGGCGACCTCGACCGCCGCCGCGGGTGAGACTCGGCCGCTGTAAGGACAGTCGAAGGCGACCGAGACGTAGCCGCGAATCCAGATCGGGTCCGGCCGCGCCCGAGCGGCGACGACGACCTCTGAAAAGCGGGTAAAGGTCTGATCGATGGTGGCTCGGACGTTCTTGAGCGCAAAGGCGTCGGTTGCGGCTGAGAAGAGCGCGATGCCGTCCGCGCCCGCCCCGACCGCTCGCTCGAACCCCCTGAGATTGGGGACGAGGACCGGATACCGGACACCCGGCCGGCGACGCACCGCGCGCATCAGGTCGTCGGCGTCAGCGAGCTGCGGGACGGTGGCAGGATTGACGAAGCTCGTGGCCTCGATCACGGGCAATCCAGCATCGGCGAGTGCTTCGATAAATGCGGCCTTCGTCGCGGTCGGCACGACCGCCCGCTCGTTTTGCAGGCCATCGCGGGGACCGACTTCAACGACCGTGATTGCCCGCTCGTGTAACGTCACCTGTTGATCGCCCCTCGAAGACGTAAACCCGTCGAACTGTCAGCAACGTTCCCAGGACCGCGCCCGGGCATGCTCTGCCTGGACCGACGACCAGATCCGCATGGTCGGTCAATCACAGCCATTCTTCCTCAATGGACATGTTGCCTGTTCGGGAGCATAGCAAATGGGACCGATCCGATCCAAAAGGGTTCTCCGACGGGGCGCCGGTATCGCTCGATTCGGTCTCCCGCGATGGATGCGGCTCGGATCCAACCAAACGGTGTCCGCCACCGGCCAGCACCGGGCCAGCGTCGTCGGTCCGGGCGGTCGATCGCCGTTACAACGCCGGCGGGCCTGGCAGCGGTGCTGATGTTGGCACAGCCGGCGGCGCTGGCGTCGCGGTCGGTGTCGCCGTTGGACGCGGCGTTGGCGTCATAGTCGGGCGCGGCGTCGCGGTTGCGGTCGGGACCGGTGTGATGGTGGGCGGCGGTGTTGGCGTCACCGTTGGAGGTGGCGTGGCGGTCGCCGTTGGACGTGGTGTCGGTGAAGCGGTCGGCTCGGGCGTCGGCGTGTTCGTTGGCCGCGGAGTAGCCGTCGCTGTCGGATTGGGGGTTGCCGTTGGGGCGGGCGTCGATGTCGGGACCGGTGACGGCGTGGCGGTTGGAAGCGGGGTCGCCGTCGGCTGGGGGGTGGGGGTTGCCTCCGGCGTCGCGGTTGACACCGCCAGCGCACTCGTGACTGGCAGCGCGGCGGAGGTCGGTGGCGGTACAGGAGTTGCCGTCGGTGACGGTGTTGGAACCGGCGTCGACGAAGGAGCCTGCGTCGCGGTTGGCGCTGGAGAAGGTGTCGCGGTTGGCGTAGGAGTAGCAGTCGCGGGGGCAGTTGGCGACGGTGCCGAGGTTGGCTCGATCGTCGCGGTCGGAACCGGCGACGGGCTCGGAGGGGTTGGCGCCGTCGGTGTGGCGGCTGGCACCGCCATGGCTGTTGGAGACGCGGCGCTGATGGGCGAGGCCGCATCCGACGATGGGGTCGCTACCAGCTCGGAAGGTGATCCAACCGGCGATGCGGTAATGATGGGACTGGAGGATGGACTCGCCATTGCCGGTGCCGGTGACGTTTCAATGGGCGATGGAGTGAGGGCCGCGGGACTTCCGACAGGTGCCTCACCTGGCGACGCGACCGGGGCTGCTGGGGTGCCCGGTTCACTCGTGACCGGCTCCGTCGCGGCAGGAGGCGGTGTCACATCCGCACCGGGCGGGGGTGTCCATGTTGGCTCAGGGGTGTCGGCGGTGTCGCCGCAGGCGGCCAGGAGACCCAGGGTCATGAGGCCGAATGTCGCATAGGCGATCAGCCGCTGGCCAAGACGATCCTGTCCCATGACCGCGCCCCCTCATCGTCTCACACCGCTACGTTCCGGCGGATGCTCTGTCGCTTTCTGAAAAGGTCTACGCCTACCTCGCATCCTACGGTCCAGAGCTGTTATCCGCAAGCGGTGGCAGAGGCGTCCCTGGGATGACGTCGAGCCGACGACAGGCGCGTCCGCCAGTGCCGTCATGCCGATGGTCCCTGCCGGCAGCGCTCCCGTTGATTCTTGAGCGGTCGGAACGGCTTGACATACCGCTGGCGCGCTGCTAGCATCCGGCGCAATCAGAGAGCGTCATCGACGGTGATCGGAACGAGTAGGTACCGTAGTCCGCGACGAAGCGAGCCGGGGATGGTGCGAGCCCGGTGTCGTGAAGGTATTGAATGGCTCCGGGAGTTGTGCTCCGAACAAGTCGGCTCCGCGCTGGCTCAGTAGGCGGCACCGGTGGTTCCCCCGTTAGCGGGAACGGCGACGGTTCACAGAGGCTCTCGGGCCGGTGGAGTCGCATGAGATGGGGGTGACCGCCGGTCGCTCCAACAAGGGTGGTACCGCGGGGCGTGCCTGGAGCACCTCCGTCCCTTTCAGGGACGGGGGATTTTTGTGTTCTCTCGTCGACGATGGAGTGCCGTGGGAAACCGCGGCAGCGACGAGGAGCACTTGAGATGGCTCAGGCATTGACAGCCAATCCAACCATGGCCCGAGGTCAACAGCGAGGAGCGCTCCGTCCGTCGCTCGACGAGATGCGGGCATTGCTCGCCGAGTCCGGCCCTGGCGTGTCAATGGTTCCTATCTTCCGGGAAACGATGGCCGACCTCGAAACGCCGGTGTCGGCGTTCCTGAAAATCCGCGGCGATCGACCGGCTTTCTTGCTCGAAAGCATCGAGGGCGGTGAGCGGCTCGCCCGCTACTCGTTCATTGGCGCCGATCCGATCGGTCAATTGACCATTAAGGATGGGGTCGCTCGGGTGGAACGTGGCAACGAGGTCGCCGAGCAACCCTACACTGACCCTCTGGCACTCCTGAAAGAACTGATGGCGCCCTATCAGGTGGCCCCCTCGGTCTCCTCCCCGCTGCCGCGATTTGTCGGTGGCGCGGTGGGCTACCTCTCCTATGAGGCGGTGCGCTCCTTCGAGCCGCGGGTCCCCGCGGCCGCCGGACCTGGACGCGGTTTCCCCGATGGGAACTTCCTGCTGGTCGACCGGCTGCTGGTCTTCGATCACCTTGAACGCACCATCAAGGCGGTCGGGCATGTCCACCTCGACGGCACGAGATCGATCGAGGATGCCTACGCGGCCGCCGCCGCGAATGTCGACGCGATGATCGAGCAGTTGCGGCAGGCAACTCCACAGCTCCCGCGCGGGTCGGAGCCTGTTGATAGCGCGGTCGAGGATCGCTGCCAACCGAACACCACGTCTGAGCGCTACGGGGCGATGGTTGAGCGGGCGAAGGAGTACATTACCGCTGGCGACATCTTCCAGGTCGTGCTCTCCCAGCGGGTCGATCTTCCGAGCCCTGCTCATCCCTTCACGATCTACCGCGCCCTCCGCACCATCAACCCATCGCCGTACATGTTCTATCTCGATTTCGTCGATCATCACATCGTCGGTGGGTCGCCGGAATTGCTCGTCCGGGTTGAGGACGACATCGTGACGAATCACCCGATCGCGGGTACGCGGCCGCGCGGTGAGACGGTCGAGGCGGATTCGGCGCTTGCCGCCGAGCTGGCGGCTGATGAGAAAGAGCGAGCCGAGCACATCATGCTGGTCGACCTTGGTCGGAACGATGTCGGTCGGGTCAGCGCGCCCGGTTCGGTCCATGTGCCCCAACTGATGGGTGTCGAGCGGTATTCGCATGTCATGCATCTCGTAAGTCATGTCGAAGGACGGTTGGAGGCGGGCAACGACAGCCTCGACGCGTTACGGGCCTGTTTCCCGGCGGGCACTGTCTCCGGGGCGCCCAAGGTGCGGGCGATGGAGATCATCGCCGAGCTAGAGACCGACCGGCGCGGTCCCTATGCCGGAGCGGTCGGGTACATTGATTTCGCCGGCGGGATGGACACCGCGATCGCGCTCCGCACCATGGTCGTCAAGGATGGGGTGGTATCGCTTCAAGCCGGAGGCGGCATCGTCGCCGATAGCACCCCCGAAGGCGAATACGCCGAGAGCTACCACAAGATGCGGGGACCACTGCGGGCGGTCGAGCTGGCTGAGGCGCTGGAGGCTGATGGTGAGTGACACTCATGGGACCGGACTCGGTTTCGTTCGAAGACCTCTCCATCGATCCGCGCGGTAGCCGAGAGAGGGCTGTCCTGATGATCCTGCTGCTCGACAACTACGATTCGTTCACCTTCAACCTCTATCAGGCGTTACGTGAGCTGGGTTCGTCCGTGACCGTGGCGCGCAACGACCAGATCTCGCTTGATGAGATCGACCAGATGCTGCCCGAGATCGACCAGATCGTCATCTCACCAGGTCCCTGTACCCCCGCTGAGGCAGGGATCGCCGTCCCGCTGGTGCAACACCTCGCTGGTCGGGTCCCGATCCTCGGCGTTTGCCTCGGCCACCAGGCGATTGCGGCGGCGTTCGGAGGTCAGGTCGTGCCTGCGCCGTCGCTGATGCACGGGAAGACATCGCCGGTGCATCACCGCGGGGTCGGTCTCTTCGCCGGTCTGGAGAACCCATTCACGGCGACCAGGTACCATTCGTTGATCGTCGAGCGGCACTCGCTACCCGATCTGTTCGAGATCACCGCCGAAACGAGCGATGGCATCATCATGGGCATGCGGCACCGCGAGCTCTCGATCGAGGGCGTCCAGTTCCATCCGGAGTCGATCCTGACGGTCGCCGGGAACGACCTGCTCGCCAACTTTCTTCGTGCCGACACGTCCACTGCCGCGATGGGCGGTAGCACCAACCCTGTGGTCGCCGGGGTCGTCTAGGTGCGGGGGAGCGTCCTGAGATGGATCGGGCAGACATGGAATACGATATCAAGCGTCCCATTCAGGCAGTCGTTGACGGGCGCGAGTTAACGTCGGATGAGGCCGCGGCCGCGATGGACGCGGTGATGACGGGTCAGGTCACTGCCGCCCAGATCGGCGCGCTGGTGACGGCGCTCCGGATGCGCGGTGAGACGGTTCCGGAGATTGCTGGCTTCGCGCGGGCAATGCGCCACCATGCCCTCAAGGTCGAGGTGTCGTCCAATGGTGGTCCGCTGGTCGACACCTGTGGAACGGGGGGCGATGCGTCAGGCACCTTCAACATCTCGACGACCGCGTCGTTCGCCATCGCCGCCGCCGGGGTTCGGGTAGCGAAGCATGGAAACCGGGCGGCGACCTCGAAGTGCGGATCGGCCGATCTCCTCGAAGGGCTAGGAATCACGATCGAGCTTAGCCCGGAGCAGGTGAGTCAGTGCATCGAGACGGTCGGCATCGGCTTCATGTACGCACCCGCGTTCCATCCTGCGATGCGCTTTGTTGGTCCCGCTCGCCGCGAGATCGGCATTCGCACCATCTTTAACGTGCTTGGGCCACTGACCAATCCCGCGGGCGCAAAGCACCAGCTCATTGGCGTCGGTCATCCTGACATTGCGTGGAAGCTGGCCGAGGTGCTAGTGGTGCTTGGCAGCGACCACGTGGTCCTTGTTCATGCCGAGGAGGGTCTCGACGAGATCGGCATTGGCGGCCCGACGATGGTCACCGAATATGACGCCCGCTCTGGGAAGATCGAGAGCTATCGTGTGACGCCCGACGATTTTGGACTCCAGCGAGGGACGCTCCATGACCTGCACGGTGGCGACGTCGCTCGGAATGTCGAGATCACCCATGAGGTCCTTGGCGGTGCGAGCGGCCCCCGTCGCGCCGTCACCGTCTTCAATGCGGGCGCGGGGATCTATGCCGCGAATGCGGCCAGCTCCTTCGCCGAAGGCATCGAGATGGCGATCGAAGCGATCGACAGCGGACGTGCGTTGGCCAAGATGGAGGAGCTCATCGGCTTCATTCAGCGACTGACATACACGACAACACCGGCGGGAGTCCCCGCGTGACGACTGCTCGCGTCGCCACCGGAACAATTCTCGACCGGATTCTCGACCGGACCGCCATCGATGTCGCCGAGCGGAAGCGGAGCACTCCGGTGGGCGATCTGCAGCGCCTGGCTCGTGCCGCCGTCAAACCGGTGGGCCTCCGTGACGCCATTTCGGGACCAGGCGTGTCGGTCATCGCGGAGATCAAGCGAGCGTCGCCTTCACGGGGAATGTTCCCGGTGCACGTCGATCCGGCAATGATTGCCGCCGAGTACCTGGCAGGAGGGGCAGCGGCCCTCTCGGTGCTGACCGACGCGCCCTTTTTTCATGGGTCACTCGCCGATCTTGGTGTCGCGTCCGACATCGCGCATGGCCTTCCGGTACCCCGCCCGGTCCTGCGCAAGGACTTCGTGATCGACCCGTACCAGGTGGTCGAAGCGCGGGCGCACGGTGCCGACGCGGTCCTGCTCATCGTGGCCGCCCTTGATGATGCAGCGCTGCGGGCGCTGATGGAGGTCGCGGCCTCCTATAGCCTCGACGCGCTGGTCGAAGTCCATGATGAGCGCGAGTTGGAGCGCGCACTCCGAGCAGGGGCGATTCTGGTTGGGATCAACAACCGGAATCTCGAGTCGTTCAAGGTAGACGTGGGCGTCACGGAGCGGCTGGCGTGGCGGGTCCCATCCGACGTCGTACTCGTCGGCGAGAGTGGGATTTTCGGTCCCGCCGATGTGGCGCGGTTGGGCGCGGCGGGGGTCCGGGCAGTTCTGGTGGGCGAGGGGTTAATCATTCAACCTGACCGTGCGGCTGCCGTGCGATCGCTCCTCTCCCAATGCTCATGATCGGTCAGCCGGGCCTCGACCGAGCCGCTGGAGTGGCCGACCGGCTGCGGTTCGGGGGGATCGTCAA
>JAABUS010004275.1_pt1 | contig 20945 bp, 18 predicted proteins | sample 5560161 | NCBI WGS metagenome assembly JAABUS01 (sample SAMN10711885, study PRJNA513376) | rock metagenome | isolation source: Antarctica rocks | place: Antarctica: Victoria Land, Trio Nunatak nord | collected 2016-01-04
TGTGCCTACAGCTTTCCGGCTTCAGCCGACAACGAAACCACTGATATGCAGGCAAAACGCTACCCCGGAACGCCCAAATGTGCCTACGAACTGCGGAACTCCGACCTAGCGGCTATCGCCAGACGCGGATGGGACGTGGGCCGTACCGCCTTCCTCGACGTCGGAGGAGCAGACGGAGCCCTCGTCGAGTACCTGTTGAACAACACCGCGTCGCCAGGCGGGGTCGTCCTCGAATATGACGACGACGCCGGCCAAGCGGCCATCGCCCGCTCGGCCAGGTTCGCCGGTGGCAAGAAGATGCAGGTCCTAGTCGGTGACGCCAACCAGAAGATCTCGCGCGCGATCGATCACTTGAGCCAATGGCGCGACGACGGGCGCGTCGACCAAATGTGCGTCACGCTGTTCGCAGTCCTGCACGAGCTCAGCGACCGAGGAGGCGGAACCAACGATCTCGTCGAATTCCTTTCCCGTCTGGTCTGGCGACTGCCGGCCGTAGTCGTCGCGCGGGAGCCGTGCGTCCCACCGGATCTGCCGTCCGAGGTCTTCCTGTCAATACCTCAATGCCCGCCCAAATTGATCACGCAGCTGGCTGAGCGCATCCGCGCAGCGCACCCCGCGGCGTTCCCGCGCGAGCCTCAAACGCTCACGAACCGAGTACGGCTCGACGGCCGACTGGCCGTCGAGACGATCACAAAAATCTTCTACGTCGACGACCTCGAGTACGAACTTGAAGAACGAGTGACGTCACTGACGTCCGCAGAAATGGTCAACTCGTTCTACCACGTATTCGGGGGAGCCAACGTGCAACACGAAAACCTTCAGTCGGTGTCTTTTGATGAGAAGTGGAGCGAACTCGATCTGCGGCTCACCGATGCGGACGGGCGTGAACTGCCCAAGCCGCAACTGCATGTGAAATTGACGGCCTATCACGCGGCGTCTGACGAGCCCGCACGACAGGTACCCCTCAAGGAGCGACCGGCCACCGCAGAGGACGCACATGCCGCGCGAGGTCAAACCGCCCTAAAGGGGACTGACCCGTCCGACGCAGCCTCGCTGGACTTGATCACGCGGATGCACGGCGATCTAGCAGCGTCTGGTGTCAGTTACGTATTCCCTCATCGCGAGGAGGAGACGCAAAGCGGCACGAACGCGGTGACGCGATTGAGGGAGGCGTTCCGCGCCCATGACAAAGGAACCGTCCGGATGATGGGGGTCACGCTTCGCGTGTTCTTCAATCCCCCGGGCGCCTTCTTCAGCGCAATAGAGGGGTTGGTACAGCGCGAGAACGGCGTGTCCCTTCAGGCTCTTATCTCCCATCCAGAGAGTCCGGAGGCCGAAGCACGTGCTCGTATCGAGGAACCTGACCTTGGTGAGCAGGTCACTTCTGAGCTAGTGCGAAATCTCGAGTCCACGATCACCGCGGTCAGGAAAATGCGGCGTGAGCGCCCCTGCATAGAACTCCGCAACTTTCGCGAGGCGCCGTATTGCACCGTCGTTCTCTTTCCAAATGAGGCGTACTTCTCGCCAAATATCCTGGCGCCGAACGCTCCCGTTCGCCTCCCGATGATCGTCTTTGGCGCGGATTCCCACGGGTACCGAATGTTGCAGGCGTCGTTTGACTACCTCTGGGAGAACTCGTCTCCGGTGGTGCCCGACCAGCACGACAACGAGCCGGTGCAGCCGGTGACAGACGTCATCCGGGGGAAGCTGCGCCGCACTGAATTTGTCGTGCAAGAGGCTCGGAAGCTTGCGGAGGACGGGGAGGCCAGCACTCTGCGTATGTGGCAGGGGTTTGGCCCGCTCAGTCTTGAGGACGACGAGCACCTCGAGGATCAGGAATACAGCGATCTACTGAGTGAAGAACGCAAGAGTGTCATCAAAGCCATCCACGCCGGATGCGAAACGCTCATCATCGTTACGCGGCGGCCGTTCTATGGGCGGTCGCCGGAGGGAGCGGTTGGGGACGGGCGCACGGCGCGACGACTCCATCGGCGGTGTAGCAACCTTATCCGTGTGGTGGAGGAGTGCCTTGCGCGTCCGGGCAGCGCGCGCTTGTTGTTGGCGTATTCCGACGAACCACATTTCTCGGAGTACTGCTTCGGCGATCAGGTCGTGATCCGAGGCATGCAGCCCGACGCACAGTCCAGTTACGAGCACTCTCTCGTCTTGCGGGACCGGGATGAGGTCGCCGAGTTCATTCGCAAGTTCGATGAACGGATGGACAGACTGACGGGTGGGGCTGCTTCGTCGGGTGACCAAAGAAGAGCGCGGCGTGCGACCCAGAAGACGATTCGGAAGCTTCGAGAACTCGAAAGTGAGCTTGCCGAATGGGTTAGGGACACTGATGTGACGTGAGCGGATCGTCCACGACACAGGTGGATCAAGGCGCGATCGTCTCACTTGGGGCAATATCGGCGCACTGTCGATATTCCTGCGAGAGTCGTACGACGTAGTGAGCCCATGACATCGAAGACACGGCGTCGGCGATAACCGTGCGTGCGGTTGCATCAAGTGGTTGAGCAAGCCGTTGGCTCAGCGCCTTTGCGAGGGTCGCCACGAAGGTATCCCGCTCGCTAGGACACGGTCGGATGACTTGCAGCCCAGGTATCACAATGGCATGTCCCTTCCCAAGAAGTGGCTGCGGAATGAACCGCGGTGGGCCTCCTTGATCGGTGGTCACGATCGGACATCCGGAGGCCAGGGCCTCGAGAAGCACGAGACCGAACGGCTCGTGGAAAGCGGGCAGTGCGAAGACATCGGCCGCTCGCATGAACACCCCGACCTCGGCGTATGGAATCGGTCCTGTGAAGACAACCCGGTCTCCGACGCCGAGTTCGCGTGCGAGCCCCACATAGCGCCGGCGTTCGCGGTCTGGTCCTCCGCCACACACAACGAGAAGCGGGTCACCTTGTTAGTATGACCCCGCCAAGGGCATCGAGTGGTTGATTCGCGCATTCGCGCGACTCTTCTCGCAGTCGCCGTAAGGCCGCGTGGATGGGCGAAAGAGGTCCGCATTGAATCCGCTACCAAGCGGCTTGGTCGGAGGTAGGACTCCCGAATATGAGTTGCGGACGCGCCCGTCATCATCAGCCGTGAGAGTGATCAGCGATCGAAACCGATGTACCCACGGCTGGACCAGAGCTTGGAGGTGGGGGCTCTCGTCGGCCCTCCGGAGATCTGTGCCGTGGATCGACACGACGGCGGGGATCGCGGGCCAGCGCTGTGCGACGAGCGCAGCGAGCAGCCACAAGTGGTGGACGTGGATTATGTGTGGGTCGTGGGTCGTGACGAGCCTTCCGATGTGGTCGTCCCAGACGGCAAGGTACTGATCCACCTGAGCCCAACTGAGATCCCGGAAACGCGTTGACTCATAAGGCATCTCGTTCGACATGCCGGCGATCGGGAATGGCAATCCATTCGGTGGCCCATGCTTAAAGCGGACTGAGTGAACTTCGACGGGAGCGACGGCGGCAAAGTTAGAGCGTGGATCTTCTCCGTCTTGAGCAGCACAGAGTTGCGCCAGTCGCAGGCCGTGGTGGTGCGCGCGATCCGCGATCTCTTTCACGACGACCCCGCTGCCGGTCGCGGTAGCCCTTTGGCAGAGGATCGACAGGACGCGGACTTCATCGCGGGCGAGGTTTGCTCGTCGGTGCGTTGGGTCCCGCGGCTCAATCGTGCCGGCAGCGAGCCTGGCCGCCCAGGTGCGCGGCGGCGGAGTGCCCCCGTGCTCACTGGTCTCCGTAGGGCCGGTGGCCAGCAGTTCGGCCGACCGCGGCTCCGCGGGATGATCCGGATTCGTCATTCCCGCTAGGTTGCGTGGGGCTTCATGTCTTCATCAGCCTAGATGGCAACACCCGGCGAGCTCGGCGCATGACAAATCGATTTGAAACGCACCACGATGATCGGTCCGGGGCGCCGGAGGTCCAGCGCGCCGCCGAGCGATTGGCGGAGCGCGGCGAGAGTGGGCGAGCCGCGGCCGAGCGTTTGGTCGAGTGGGCTTCGGGGCGCGTCCTGCTTGTCGACACGGCCGCGCTCGCGCGACTTGCCGCGGCTACCGAGGCAGCGGCACTCTATGACGAGTTCTGGCGCTTGCTGCCGTTTGGGACCGGAGGCCGCCGTGGCCACGTGGGCTTCGGTCCGAATCGACTGAACCCGACAACTGTTGCTCTGACCGTTCAGGGGCATTGCGAGTACCTCCGTGCGGGCGGGTCGGCAGGCGGGGTTGTCGCGATCGCGAACGATGTTCGCGTGTTCAACGATCTCGCGGGCCGGTACGCAGCGGTCTCGCCGAACCCATTGATCGGTGTGTCGTCGTACACCCTCGCGACGCTCGCAGCTTCGATCTACGCTGCCAATGGTGTGACGGTTTACATGGTCGGCGTCGCCGACGACGCGACGGATCTCACAACGCCGCAGCTCTCCCACGCCATCCGCAGGCTGGACGCGGACGGCGGGGTCGTTATCTCGGCATCGCACAATCACCCCGACGACAACGGCATCAAGGTCTACAACCGATCTGGCGCTCAGCCGATTGCTCCGCAGGACCAAGAGCTCACGGACGTCATCGAGAGCATCGCCGAGATTCAGGTCATGGATCTGGACGATGCGATTAGATCGGGGTTGGTCCGGGACGTAAACGAAATGATCGGGTCGTCGTACGTCGATCTCTACGTAGATCTGATGGCCGACGTTCCCATGAAGCTCGGGACACCCGTCGTGTACACACCTCTGTGCGGCTCTGGGAGTGTCACCGTGGGCGCCGTTCTGAGCCGACTCGGCTACGACGTTCAACAGCCTCCAGACGAGGCAGCGGACGGAACGTTCGCAGCTATTCCATTCCGGTCCCCAAACCCTGAGATCCCTGAGGCAACCGCTCCCGCGATGCGCTTTGCAGCGGCTAACGACGTAGGGATCGTCCTCGCGTCGGACCCTGACGCAGACCGCCTAGGTGCTGATGTCCAAGCCAAGGACGGCGTATGGGTGCATCTCACGGGCAATCAGATCGCCACCATCCTTGGCTACTACCTGTTCTTGGACGAGCAGGGTCCTCGACGCACGGGGCTTGTCATCACAACGGCAGTTACGACTCGAGCCTTGCGGCGGATCGTGGAGTTGTCGCCGGGGTCTACCTTTATCGGCGACCTGCCGGTCGGGTTCAAGTATGTCGGTGCCGTTCTCTCAGACCTGGAGAGGACAGGCGAGTACCGTGGAACTCGCGTCGATAGCTCGGCACTCGTTCTAGCGGCGGAAGAGAGTTACGGATTCCTAGCGACACCGAATCTACGCGACAAGGACGCAACCTCAGCGGCGGTCTACCTCGCGGCCTTGCATGGAAGGCTCCTAGGCGAAGACCGGACGATAGTCGAGTACTACCACTCTGTCCTCGAGCACATCGGTGCCTTCGCCGAGAACAATCGGTCGATCATCCTGCTCGGCGACGCAGGCGCGCGCGACATCGGAGCGCTGATGGCGTCCCTCCGTTCGGAACCCCCGACGACCTACGGGACGAGTCCGGTAAAGGGCGTGACCGATTACTGGGACACCGACGCATTTGGACCGATCATCAGTGAAACCGATCGGATGTCGCGCAATGTGGTGACCTTCCAAACCCCCGACTTCAGCGTGACGGTCCGACCGTCTAATACTGAGCCGAAGTTGAAGTTCTACCTTCAGGCGGAGCCGGCCGAGGAGTTCCAGCATCTCGAGGGGACGGATCTCGTGCGTGCCGCGAGCGAACGCGCTGCCAGCCTAGCTGAGCAGGTCTATCGCGTCCTGCTAGGTCGCCTCGGACTCGAGTTGAGTCATGTCGCGCTGGCTCTACCAGACGTCCTGCCGCTCGCCCAGAAACTCGCCTTCGATGGGCACGTGCTGCCCGACCTCGACGTTCGTCTGACCGGCGATGGTACCGATATGACGGAACTCAGTTCGTGGCTGGAGCAGACATGTGCAGAGATGGCCCCCGGAGCGAGTCCACTTCCGGCGCTTCGACAACCGCTGTTGCGGCTCGTCGACGAACGGCAGAAATCGCTCGACGGTGAACGCTCTGCGAGGCTGCGGTCATGGATCGAAGGACTCTAGGCTCACGATCCCCGAGTGGTCCGGGGCGGGGCGTGATCTGGCCGTTGGTACGGTGATTCATATGGCAGCAGCGCGGCGCGCAAATGACGAATCGGGCGCCGGTTCTGCTTCTGCCGTCGATGTGGTCCGGACGGTGCAGAGTGGCGTGTGTGTGCGTCGCGCCGACGTCGCGTCAGCGATCGAGGTTTTGGTACGGGCCACATCGGACAGCTATGAGAACGAAGGCGTGGGATACGCCGAGCGGCGTGGTCGCGGGACGAGTCCTTGGGACGAGTACCTCACTGAGGCTCTCCTCCAGTGCGTACGCACACGCATTGCGGCGGGAAGACTGCCGGTCGACCTGAAGGGGCGGTGGCGTCTCCTCGACGTTGGTGCCGGCCCGGGGCGCGACCTCGTGCGCCTTTCACACGAAACAGACATCTTGCCGTTTGCGCTTGAAAACTCGCCACTCTTTGTCCGACTGCTCGCGGATGTGGCGGCTAAACTGGGGCTGCCACCGAGCGCGGTCGTCGCCGCTGACATGCGCGACCTGAGCGCACTCGACGACGCATCGTTCCAATGTGTGCGGAGCCATGCGACGCTGCACCACTTGCCTGTCGTCGGCGAGGGCCTAGGCGCCGATGTCGCTGTGGCGGAGACTCGGCGAGTGCTAGACACGGGCGGCGTCTTCTACGTGCTCGCAAAGGCCGGCACCGGGGTGGAGATGATCGACACCAAGGAGGGGATGGGACAGCGGTTCTACCAACTGTTCTCAAGCTCACTGATGACGGAGCTCCTCGAGCGCAACCGGTTCACGGTCGTCCGGATCGAGGACCGAGTGTCCCATCGCCCCGCGGGGGATGTTGACTGGATGTTTTGTCTCGCGGCAGCGGTCTGATGAACACGGCTGACAAGTCTGCCCCGCGTCTCACTGCAATGTGCTCGACCGGCGGGTGCGCCGCGAAGTACGACCCGAACATGCTCGGTTTGCTGATTGGTGCAGCGTCGACGGGATCCGTCCCGGGTCTGTTGGTCGGACTGGCGTCGCCAGACGACGCGGCTGTCCTCTCACTCGGAGACGAATCCGCGCTGGTATTCACTATCGACTTCTTTCCGCCAGTTGTTGACGACCCGCACAGCTACGGGCACATCGCCGCCAACAACGCTCTCGGCGACATCTTCGCGATGAACGGAGAGCCGCGAATCGCCCTCGCCGTTGCTGGCATACCCGCCGATCTTCCCGCGGAGGTGGCCAGGGACATCGTGGACGGCGCGCGCGTGTTCTGCGAGGCCGAGGGAGCGGTGCTCGCCGGTGGGCACACGATCACGTCCGCGGAGCCCCTGTTCGGTCTCGCCGCAGTCGGATTCGCACATCCGGACACGCTATGGCGAAAATCAGGCGCGCGGCCTGGCGATGTACTTATCCTCACCAAGGCCTTGGGCTCCGGGATCGCGGCCACAGCGCATCGGCGCGGTGAGATTGACGCTGATGTGTTTGATCGGGCGGTCGCGGTGATGATGGAATCGAATGGGTCGGCCGCGAGGGTGCTTCGCAGATTCGAGCCCAGCGCCGTCACGGATATCACTGGGTTTGGGCTCCTTGGCCACGCTGCGGAAGTGGCGGCGGCGAGCGGCGCGCTACTAGCGATCGATCTGCCAGCGCTGCCTGTGATCGATGGCGTGCTTGGGCTGGCGCACCGGGGGGTTCGGACCTCCGCGCATGACCGTAATCGCGACTTCATTGCCGACTCCGTGCTCGGGCTCAGCGCGGCACCCGATCACCTGCTATCGATCGCACTAGATCCGCAGACAGCCGGTGGACTGCTCATCGCAGTGCCTCAGTCACAGGCGGAAGGCCTGCTAACCGATCTGAGAGCTGCCAACGTCAGTGCGTTCCGCATCGGGGAAGTCCGGAGAGGGGTCGGGATCACTCTTGCATGACCCGCAGCGCTTCCCGCGCGATGTACAACGCGGCTACGCAAACCGCGCACGCCTGCGGTGACGCGAGGAGTGCAGGGGAGGCCTCGTCCATCGGGAGGAGTTTGATGTTCAGATCCTCGGTCGCGTCGAGGTCGATCGCGTCGCGTGGTTCCGCACCCAGGGCGAGAAACACGGTTTCGACTTTAGCCATGCGGTGTGGAGAGGGAGAGAGGGTCGCAATCTCATGCCAGCGATCGCTGAGGTATCCGCTTTCCTCGCGCAGTTCGCGGCGCGCTTGCTCCAGCGGCGAGGTACCTTCGCTGATGTAACCGGCGGGCAGTTCGAGAGCTACGCAGTCGACCGCGGCGCGGTATTGCTCGACGAGGATGACCTCACCGCCCGGCGTAACGGCCACGATGGTGACTCCTGGCGGCTCGCTAACGACGTAGAAGTCGTCGATCGCGACGCCCGTAGGCAGTGCATATCTATTCCTGTGCACCGACACCCAGGGCGACGTGAACACCGGGTCCGAGGTGCGCCGATGCCAAGGGTCCGGCACTACGCCCCAACCGGAGCAAGCGTCGCCCACACCGAGTTGTGATCTGAGAACGCATGCGTATCGTTGATCCCGCTGCCGCTGTGCGTACCAGCCACCGCCGCGAACGTTAGGTTCGCCGAAAGCGTACGCGCCGCTCGTGACCGAACGTCCGAAACGAGGATATTGTCGAGGAGGCTGAGATTGCGCTTATGGGTGAATAGAGGCGCTGTGCAGTTGTTGACGCCGCAGTAGGCATCCGTCGTGACCGGATGCAGTGCAGCGTCGCCACGCAGGGGTTCACCGACGCGGCGGATCATCGTAAACGAGTCGTTGGCGTACCGACGTTGCTTCGGCCGAGCGGGCGACGCTCCACATCGCCAGCACGTGTCGACCTGCAAGGCGGGGACAAGATGCGCTTGCTCGCAGAATCTCGTCATCTCTGGGCTCGTCGGTTCACAGTTGAAGTCACCGAGCACGATGACCGGGATGCGAAGGCGGCGATAAACCCACGCGACAAATTCGGCGAGAACCTGGAACTGGCGGTGGCGCAGATACATAGCTTCGACCGTGGGACGGCGCAACGAAAATGCGAGCTCGTCGCCTACTTCGGTGGACATGTCGCCAGCATCCTCGGAACGCAGTGTCCCGAGATGGACGTTCACGACCGCGACCGCCACGGATGCGTCGTCAACCGGGAATCGGGCGATGTGTGCCGTCGCCGCGCGTGGGTCTGTGTCGCGGCTTCCCTGGTAGTACGTTGGGCGGAAGATGATTTCCGGTGAGGCGTCGTTGGTCTCCCACGGCAGGGGTGCTCGCAGCCAAGAGTCCCCAGGCGCGACTCGTTCTTCAGCATGTGCCCAGAACTCGAGTATCGGCAGGTCGATGACGCGTCCGTGACTCGAATGGCGGGGCGGATCGTCGTGATCGTCCGTGGCGGGACGCAACGCCACGGGGTGAGGTGCAACTACCGCGAGGCCCTCGACGACATCGAGTGGGCCGTCCGTGTTCCACCTCCGCTCCCATTTGGAAGGCAACGGGTAACGCGCGGTGCTGGTGACCGCCGCGAAATGCTCTGACGGTGACAACAAACGAGCGAGCAACTGGTCGAGCGGGTCGTCGCGTCCGGGCAGGCGGATCATTTCCTGGATCGCTAGGAGTCCAGGCATCCCCAAAGCGCCACTCCCTTGACCCGACGGATCGGCAAGCAGGTGCGAAAGACCCGCCACACGCTGCGCGCCAGCCTCACCAAGGAGGCTCGTCGACGTCACCCCGCCGCCGAAGTTTGCAGATGTGACCAAGAAGGCTTTTGCGACCTCAGCCTGAGGTGCCATCAGCAGACCTGCCAGGATTCTGACCATCGTGGCTATCGCGCGAGTACGACGGCGCGTACGTCGCCAAAGAGTGCGTGGTCATTTTGATGCCGTGACGGCTTGGGGGGCGCGCTCCTTGAGCGTGTGCGAGATGGCCGAGCGCGAGCGCGAGCGCGGCTACCGCGACATCGCGAGCCTCCGCTGCGCGGCCGGCGGCGAGCAAGACACGCGACAGATTGATTTGGGTGATCAAGCGCTCCGGCGGGACCGCCGGAGCGGCGATTCTACGCCTTTGTGAATGCGACGGGCCCGTCCGCACGCAACGCGGCGGCGTCTTGAAAGGAGCACGGCCAGCCGAGTGGTGCTGTTGGGCCGATGTCACCGTCTACCTCCAGCCGCGAGCGCGGCGTCGACGACCTCCTGTGCCTCTGTGATGATGCGCTCCAGGTGTTCTTCCCCGCGCAGGCTCTCGGCGTATAGCTTGTAGATGTCCTCAGTCCCGGACGGGCGCGCCGCAAACCAGCCGTGCTCAGCGACGACCTTCACTCCACCGATCGCGGCGCCGTTCCCCGGCGCCTCGGTGAGCACCTCACGGATGGGCTCCCCTGCTAGCTCCGTCGCCTGGACGTCGTCCTTTGACAGCGTACGCAGTACAGCCTTGCGCTCGGCGGAAGCCGGCGTGTCGATGCGCCGAAAGACCGGTGTCCCGAAGCGCTGCGTCAACTCTCGGTACGCGGCGCCGGGATCGCGCCCTGATCGCGCCGTCATCTCTGCGGCCAGGAGAGCGAGCAGGATGCCATCCTTGTCGGTCGACCAAGCCGAGCCGTCGCGGCGCAGGAATGAAGCTCCGGCGCTCTCCTCGCCGCCGAACCCCAGCGAGCCGTCCAGGAGCCCGCCGACGAACCACTTGAACCCGACGGGCACCTCGACCAAGCGACGGCCGAGATCGGCGCAGATCCGGTCGATCATGCTGCTTGAGACAAGCGTCTTGCCCACGGCCGTCTCGTCCCGCCAGTCCCTGGCCCCGCTGAACAGGTAAGCGATCGCAGTCGCGAGGTACTGGTTGGGCTCCATGAGGCCCCACTCGCGTGTCACGATCCCGTGGCGATCGGCGTCGGGGTCACAGGCCACTGAGATGTCGAAGCGGTCGCGCTGTTCGATCAGTCCCGCCATCACGAAGGGCGAAGAGCAGTCCATCCGGATCTTGCCGTCGTGATCGAGCGGTACGAACCAGAATGTGGGGTCGATCTGGTCATTAACCACCGTGATGTCGATGCTGTACCGCTCCGCGATTGCGGGCCAGTACGGCACGCTCGCTCCGCCAAGTGGGTCAACGCCAATGCTCACGCCCGCGTCGCGGATAGCGTCCATGTCGATCGCTGCGGCGAGGTCGTCCACGTACAGGCGCACGTAGTCGTATCTCCGGACGCGGTCACTCGCGAGGGCGTGCTCATAGGGGACGCGACGGATCTCGGGAAGGCCACCCTCGAGCAGCCGGTTTGCTTCGTCCTCGATCCACCGCGTCGCGGTCGTGTCAGCGGGGCCCCCGGTCGGCGGGTTGTATTTCAAGCCGCCATCCTCCGGCGGGTTGTGCGATGGGGTAAGAACAATGCCGTCCGCGGCGGACCCATGGTCGCCGCTGTTATGCGTGAGAATCGCGTGGGATACGGTCGGCGTCGGCGTTGGCTGTCCTTCAGCGTCGACGCAGACTTCAACGCCGTTGGCGGTGAGAACCTCTATGGCGGTCCGCGCGGCAGGTTCCGATAGCGCGTGAGTATCACGGCCGAGAAAGAGCGGGCCGGCGATCCCCTGTGTCTTCCTGTAGCGGCAGATCGCTTCGCTGATTGCCAGTACGTGCGCCTCGTTGAACGTCCCCGCTGACGCGGTGCCTCGGTGGCCCGACGTGCCGAACAGAACCCGCTGCTCGGGGTCAGCCGGATCCGGCGACACTTCGTCATATGAAGCCACGAGGGTGTCCACGTCGATCATCATCGACGGATCGGGTCGCGTCCCGGCGTCTGCACTGTGCTCTGTCATGGCAAATTCCTGGTTGTCGCTCGTGGCACAGCAGAACCGCTGTGGAGACCATTCGTCCTCCGAACGGGGACAATAGCCGTGTGTTGTTGCGGCGAGACGTAAGCCGCCGGTTCATCGTCCGGAGGTAGCTTATGCCGCCGACCATCCTCATGCTGAACGTTGTGGTTCTCGTGGGTCGGGGCTTGATCAACGGTCGGGCTTCATGGCGGAGCGGGACCACGACCGCGCTTTCGCCTGACCGTTGCGCAGCTCCGAATGAGCGGCGGGTCCGCCGTTGAGCTTGCGTCTTAGCCCAGAAAGCTGCGTAGCGTCAAGCGCATGTCCAACCCAATCGGCGGCTCCTTGACTCGATGGCGTGCGGCGGTGAGCTTCGAAGCTCGTCGTGACGTACCGTCAGCGCTCGAGCGCATCGCGCAGTCGACGACCGAGCGAGCTTGCCTCCTCCGAGAGGACAACTGCTAAGCGGGTCGGCGCGTGTGAAGCGAAGTCGCAGAGTTCGAGCTGTGTCGTTCCAGCGCCGACCGCGGCGAAGTCGATGAAACCCCCCTCGATACCGCGAGCATAACCATGCTGCGTGGCTACGAGCTTATCCAGACACGCGAGATAGTCACCGAGCGACAAACGGTTGCCAATGAAGGTCCAATCATCGGCATCAATATCGAACGGCCAGCGGCACTCGACGCGGACGAGATCCTCCTGCTTGACGAAGCGCACCCACCCCTCTCGGGGGTGACGGTGCTCGAAAACGAAAGGCGCATCTGGCATCGCTATATGGGCTTCCGGGGCCACGCGTCGCACGATACCAGCGATACACCGAGGCGAGGGACCCAGAAGGGTCGAGCCCTCGCGCGACTCGTCCGCGAGCCGATCCGGTGCCGAGATTAATAGAACAGTCCCACCGTACTAGTAATCCAACCACGCTATCAGCATAATACCGATTAGTATTACGACGCGACTCGAGCCTCGCGTCCCAGAGAACACGCGTCGCTCCTTCTCATCGTCCGGAGCTGAAGCAGCCGACACGCATCTCCAGGAGCAGCGTTCGGCTCTGGGCTCGCTGAGCGAGCCCAACTACGAATGCTGTGGTTGGGCGAGGCTCGCGACCCCGGCGCGCTGCTGCTTTCAGCCGAAAGCGCGCATCGGATCAGCTCGCCGTCGTCAACCCTGGTGCGCGATCCGCAGGGTCGTGCTCGTGAGGTACCGGCGGCGCCGGAGGGCCCGATGTGCGCGTCTGGCGTTTGCCTCCGCGTAGAGCGTGCGGGAAGGTGTCCACTTGCCGTCTGCGGATCCTGATCTCTCGCTGCGTCAGTCGGCCGTCGCACGCGCTCGGGAGCTCGGGCAGAGCTACGACGATCTCGTGCCCCTCGCCCGGTTGCGCGAAGGCTTCGGTTTCGACGGCGAGCGGGTGAGCTTTGGCTCGTTCCAAAAAGGGCATTCATCGGTCGCGGTTGCAGCGCGGCGCCGCCGCCTTGACGGTAACGACGTCGTTCAAGGATCCCTACGCCGACGCGTTCGACGAGGCGGGCGGCTCGTTCATGTACGCGTACCGCAGCGGCCCGGTCGACCAGGCCGACAACCGCGCGCTGCGTGCTGCCTTCGAGATGCAGACGCCGCTGGTCTACTTCCGCGCGCTCGCGGCGGGCCAGTACCTCGTCGTCGCGCCGATGTTCGTCACCGCCGATGACCCGGCGGCTCGGGCCGTCGTCCTGGAACCCGGGCTCCCAGTCCAGGACATGCAGCCGGGTGGACTGGTCTCCGGGCCTGACGTGCGCGCCTACGCCACGAGAGAAGCGCGCCATCGACTCCACCAGCAGCGGTTTAAGCTCGACGTCATTCGGGCTTACCGGCACCGCTGCGCCATCTGCACGCTCCGCGAGCGCGAGCTCGTCCAAGCAGCCCACATCGTTCCCGACGCAGAGCCCGAGGGAATCGCCGCCGTGATCAACGGCCTCGCGCTGTGCGCCATCCACCACCTCGCCTACGACCGCAACCTGCTCGGCATCGACCCCGACGGCGCGGTGCACATCGCCGCGCGGCTGCTGCGCGAGATCGACGGCCCGATGCTGCGCACCGGATTACAGGGTTTCCACGGGGCGAAGATCACGCTCCCTCGCCGCCCGGAGCAGCGCCCCGACGCGGTGCGCCTGCAGACGCGTTTCGACCGGTTCCTCCTCGCGGCGGCGCCCTGACGAGCGAGGTCACCGCCACGCCGGACTCACCGCTCGAAACGCCGCGCACACCTCGATACTCTCCAGGGTTCAATCGCTTGTCGACGAACCACCGCAAACAGCCTCGGGGTAGGGGGCGTGGGATCGCAGATGGGGCGCGCGGCCGGCGCGATGAGGACCATGCCGGCGGTGCGTCATGGTCTGCGAACGGCGGGAGTGCGGGCGTGGTAGATCACGCTGGCGGCGGGCTCGGCGTCGTGAGCCCCACAGGGGCGTTGGCGGCGGAGCAGACGCGCCGCCACCGCGAGGCAGAGGTTGTCCCGTAGCTCGTAGAACTTGAGGTGGCGGTCCTCCCGCCTCGTCCGCTCCGGCTGGGAGCGTGACGAGTGCGACCAAGTCGACGAGGACAGGAGAACCGCCATGAAGAACGTAGACGACGGGGCCGACGCGATCGGCCCCACGAAGTACGACGCGCTGCCGCAGCGTGTGCAGGAGGCACTCGGCGAGCTGGCCGGCGCCGCGAAGGACGGGCTGCTGGCGTTGAGCGTCGGCGTCGGGCTCGGGGTGCTGACGGAGTTGATGGCCGAGGAGGTCGACGTCGTGGTCGGCCCGAAGGGCCGTCATGACGTCGAGCGCCGCGCGGTGCGCCACGGGCACGAGGCCGGGAGCGTCACGCTCGGCGGGCGCCGCGTCCCGGTGCAGCGCCCTCGAGTGCGCGCCAGCGACGGGACCGGCGAGGTCGCGATGACGACTTACGCGCACTTCGCCGACCGCGACCCGCTGACGAAGGTCGTGATGGAGCAGATGCTCGCCGGCGTCTCCACGCGCCGCTTCGCGCGCACCCGTGAGCCCGTCGGCCAGGAGGTCCTCGACGCGGAGCGCTCGAGCTCGAAGTCGGCGGTCAGCCGCGAGTTCGTCGGGCGCACCGGCGAGCACTTGCGCGCGCTGATGGCCCGCTCGCTGGCCGATGTCCGCCTCGCGGCGTTGATGCTCGATGGCCTCGAGCTCAAGGGCCGCTGCTGCATCGTCGCGCTCGGTGTCACGACCGACGGCGTGAAGGTCCCGCTTGGCCTGTGGGACGGCTCGACGGAGAACAAGCGCGTCTGCGTCGAGCTGCTGGCCGACCTCGCAGGGCGCGGCCTGGACTGCGATCAGGGCGTCCTGGTCGTCCTCGACGGCGGCAAGGCCCTGCGCGCCGCAGTCGACGCGGTCTTCGGCCACGTCCCCGTCCAGCGCTGCGTGAGGCACAAAGAGAGAAACGTCCTCGATCACCTCCCCGAACGCGACCGCCCTGTCGTCAAGCGGCGGCTCCGCGCCGCATGGAAGCTGACCGGCCACGAGGCCGCGATCGAGCGCCTCGAGGCGCTCGCCGGCGAGCTCGAGCACTCCCACCCCGGCGCCGCCGCGTCGCTGCGCGAGGGCCTCTCGGAGACCGTCACGCTGCAGCGCCTCGGCGTCAATCAGCAGCTCTGGAAGACGCTCTCCTCGACGAACCCGATCGAGTCGATGATCGGCATCTGCCGCGCCACCAGCCGCAACGTCAAGCATTGGTCCAGCGGCGACATGTGCCTACGCTGGACGGCCGCCGGGATGCTCGAAGCCGAGCAGCAGTTCCGCAAGATCATCGGCTACAAGCACCTCGCGACGCTTGCTCTCGCTGTCGAGCGCGACGTCGCCGCGGGACGCGCTGCGACGAGCCGATCGACCACCTCACCCACCAACACCGCCACCACGACCGAGCCGGCCGCTACGCTCGCGCCCGTCACCTGATCACCGGACCGTCACCACCAAGTTCTACGGCGAACGGGACAACCTCGCGAGGCACCGTGCGCGACCCAGGCGATCCGGGGCGACGTCACGGTCATCAGTCGACCGGTCCCATGCGCACGATGCTCGTCTCGCCCCGCGGTTGCGTCCCGGTCGACACCGCTCACCCGCCGCGCCGCCCGACGCGAACTCCCGCGCGCGGCAGCAACGAGACCGCCCCGCATGCCGGCAAGCAGCACCCCACCGATCCCTCGCCGCAGCGGCTTTCTGCTGCGCTTTGCTTCGAACAGACTAGATGCACTGTGTGACTGTGACACCGCCCTGTCACAGCGCGCTGCGGCGCCTCGACACACTGTCACAGCGTTCGTGACCTCGGTTCCGGGGTGCCCCAGGCCGCAGGTGGCCAGACGCATGAGCGGCAGGCGACGAGATGTGACCGCGACCCCGGCCGGGGGCCGCGGGCGTTCGCTCAGCGACGTCCGCGCAGGCTCGTGCGCGCTCGCTCGCGCGTATACACCTCGAAGTCCTGGAGGGCGCCGGCGAACGCGAGCTCCGTGCGCGGGTCGCCGTAGGTGCCGACGTCGAGGTGCCTGCGCCAGATCGCCAGCGCCCAGAGCTGCTCTCGCACCGGCGCGTCCTTGGCCCAGTCATCGGCGAGCGCGGCGAGCTCGCGGGGGTAGCGATCGATGAGAGCCGCGACGGCTCCCGCGCACCCTTGCGCCCAGTCGTCGTAGTCGCCACCGGCCAGCGGCGGAAGCCACGGTGGCGCGTTGCGGGCGGCCGGCGATCCGGTGGACCCGGCGGCGCTCGTCGCGACCGGGTCGGGCAGATGGAGCTGCCCGGATTCCAGGGAGGCGCGGACGATGCGGGCCACGAGCCCGGCGAGCGGGAGACGCGTGCGATAGGCCGTCGTCTGCAGCGCGCTGTGCTCGCGCTCGGTGAAAGAGACGGCAACACGGTGGGACCGTGCCTCAGACATCAGCACCACGCCGGGAATCAACGGACCGGGACGAGCTCGGCACGGCCGTCGCGGCCCCTACAGCCGTCCGCCGCGGCTGGCGGCCCGGGCGATGGCCTCTTCGACGGCGGGACGATTGAAGCGACGGTGCTTGCCGATCCAGATCGAGGGGATCCGGCCCTCGCGCGCGTACTGGTTGATCGTCTTGACGGGCATGCCGCCGAGCATCGTGCGCGCGACGTCGTCCGCGGTGAGCAGCGGGAACTCGAGTTGCGGACGTGGTCCTCCCGGCGTCGGCATCACCGGTCACCGTCGGATGGGTGCGGCTGGGTCTTGGGCATGCCCCTTACTGACCGCCTCCGCCGCTTTCCCCCGAAAAACCTTCGGAGGCTCGCGGCCGGCGGCGCGCTCGGCTCTGAATCTCAAAGCACGACCTGGAAATCAAGGGGGCGTCCTCCTCCTCGCGTGAACGCTGCGCAGCAGGCTCCTGAACTTTGCGTTACGGAAGCAACGAAGACACGCGCGCGACAACGAGGCTGCGCGCGACGGCGTACGTCGGTGCGTCTGGAGCGACCGCGGCGATCACGTCGTTGTACTGCGCGGCGAGGCGGGCGACCGTCTCTTCTATTCGAGCGCGATGGTCACCGGGCTTCACCAGCTCGAACTTTCTGGCCCCAATACGCCGAACCTGAGGCTCGTCGATCGGTCCGCGATCGAGGATCATCGCGAGATCGGCGAGATCGGTCGGGCGGTCGCGCTGGGCGAGCGCGCGGAGCTTCTCGGCGACGATCTCCTCGAGCTCCATGACCGGGATTGCGAACGGCGCGTAGTACGGATCGCCGACCTCGACGATCGCGGCTGTTTCGACGATGTCCTCGCGATAGCTGACCTCGACGGACACGACGCCTCTTCCAACCGGGCCCGAGTAGCGGACGCTGTCGAAGTCCAGGCTGCGACCAGAGTCGGTCGCAGGCGCGCCGGGAGTCAACGTCATGAGGTTACGCATGCCGGCTCGACGGATGGCGTCGGCGACTTCGGTGGCGTCGAGCTTGTTCTTCGGCGGGTTGATGCGCGTCGCATCGATGTCCTTGGAGAACCGCTCGTGCCCGTAGACGTGCCGCAGCACGAAGCCGCCCTTGAAGCACAGCGCATCGCCGTACTCGGCAACCAACCCAGCTGCGATTGTCATCAGCGCGAAGTCGCGCTCGATCAGAATCGGATCGCGGCCGAGCCGTTCGACGAGGTCCTGGAACTCGAACTCGTTGCGAATCAGCCGGACCGGCGTCGCCATCAGCCGATCTCGCGATGCTGCAGGAGCCGCTCGAGGTCGACGTTGACGCGCACGCCCCACGTGGAGTCAATCGGACCCTCGGCCTGAGGTCCCGCCTGGAGCGGCGTCGATGCCTGGCTCGTACCGCGCAGGGGCAGGAACCCTCGCGCCGCCTCCGGGTCGGCAAGGTGCGAGACGAGCAGGCCCAGACGACGCGCCGAGGCCGAGCCGCCGAGCCGGGCGACCTCGCCGGCCAGCCGGTCGGGAAAGTCCGGCGAGCGAGCGATCGCCGCGTCTAGCGCCTCGACCACTTGCGCGAGGGTCACTCCCCAGGCGGGATGGCTCAAACTGTCGGTGATCGCGCGCTCTGGCGTCGCGATCCGCGCGGGCGTGCGACGGCTGCGTGTCGCCCCGGCCCGCAGCGGGCTCCCGGTCAGCACGTATCGAACCTGGTCGCCGCGCCAGGACCACGAGCGCAGCTGGCGTGGGACGAGAACCTGAACGCGGCGGAAGTGCTGATCGCTGAGCTCATGAAACTGCAACGCCCTACCGCCCGTGACGAGGTACGGGCCGGGGGTCAGCGCGGCAATGAGGTCGAGGATCCCGACGCGCACCCCACCAGTTGGTTCGATCAGGACGTACGCGCCTCGACGAACTCGCCTGATCCGCCCGCTGCGTTCAAGTCCGCTCAGCACGTTGTGGCTCCGCTGACGCGACCCCGTGAGCTCGTCGAGCGCGGGAAGATCCTCGTCGGCGACCACCACGCCGCCGCGTCCGGCCAGGGACGCGGCGCGTGACAGGCACACGAACCCGTCCTGGAGGAGCAAAACGCTAGGGGACCAGACGGACATACGCAATATCGTACCGATACCTGGGGCGTGATTAAGCGCGTAGCGCGAAAGCTCCCGGAATGGTTGTCATGGCGTGGACGAGCCCGTCGTAGCGAAACCAAATGCACATACGAATTTTGCTCCTCAGCGGATATCGTCATTGCTGCTAGGAACCATAGACATCGAGCGACTTGCGACCCTTGGGTCGTTCATTCAACCCTCGGCGGTCGCGACGCGTCCGCCGCGCCGACCACCGGCGCCAGATCCACCGCGAAGGCCGCTGAGAGCTTCGCGGCTGCGTCGTGCCGGGGCACGTGGTGGACGTAGCGCATGGTCGTGGTGATCGATTGGTGGCCCATGAACGCTTGCACGTCGGTGACCGGGAAGGCGCGGACGGCGATCGTGCCGAAGACGTGGCGCAGGTCGTGGAAAGTCATCGGGTTGTCCTTCTGGCGCATGTGGCCGAGGCCGGCGGCGTCGAGGCCGCGGTAGAAGGCCTTGCGGATCCGGACGTCGTCGAGCATCGCCGCCCCGCGCGTCGGGAAGACGAGCGCCTCGGCGTCGGTCGGCAGGCCGTGCTCCTCGAGGTGGCGACTGACGCGGTCGAGGACGGTCGCGGCGACGTCGATCAGCGGGACCGAGCGGCTGTGGCGGGACTTCGGCGCCTTGACCTTCGAGCCGGCCGGCGCGGAGGTCGGGGCGTTGCGGCGGACGTGCAAGGTCGCGTTGGCGAAGTCGACGTCGCGCCAGCGCAGCGCGCGCAGCTCGCCGAGGCGCAGGCCGGTGTAGGCGGCGACGCGCACGACGTCGGCGTAGAGCAAACGCCGCTCGGTCATCGCCTCCAGGCCGCCGCGGTCGACGATGCGCTCGGAGCCGTCGGCGTGGCGGTAGTGCGGGATCTCGTCGTCCTCGACGCTCGCCACGGCGCGCGCGACGGCCTCGACCTGTGACGGCTCGAGGACGTTGAAGTCCGAATCGGCCGGCGGCTGGGGAATGATCTCGAGCTTCTGAGCGGGGTTGTCGCCCAGCCACCCGAGATCGACGGCGCGCTTGAGGATCATCCGCAGCACGATCATCCGGTGGCGGACGGTGCTGCGGTGCAGCGGCTCGAGGCGTCCGGCCGGGGGTTTGGTGAGGAGGCCCTCCTGATACTCCTCGAGCTGGCGCTGAGTGATCTTGACCAGAGGGAGATCCGGCGGGAAGTCGCTCGCGAGCACGCCGAGGATTGAGCGGTAGCCGCGCAGCGTCGAGGGCGAGACCTCGCCGCGCTTGCCGCCGACCGACGCAGCGTGGCGGACGAACGCCTCCCCCGCCTCGCCGAAGGTCTTGCCGGCCTGGATCGGGCGACGCAACTGCTTCTTGCGCTCGGCCTCGAGCAACTCCTCGAGCGCGTCCTGGGCGGCCCGCGGCGTCAGCGCGCCGTACGGGGCGGTGCCGTCCTTGGCGCGCCAGACGACGGCGCCGCGCGCGGTCTTCCTCCCCGAGTCCTTGACCCAGGCGGGACCAAGGAGCTTTCGGCGCCGGCGGCCGTTGCCAGAGGACCACGCGGCGATCCAGACACGCCCTGCCCTCGCGCGGTCCTCGATCGTCAGATTGCCCGTCACCCGGCCGTCTTCGGTGCCCATTCCGCCTCGTTCCTGGTGCACGCCGGACCATCCGGCGGACCTCTAGAACACCAGGTTTGAACACCAGGTTCAAGTCTGAAACCGCACAAACTCCCAAATACGGCTTGTCTGCTGGCTCTTCCGAAGCGCCCCCGCCCCGATTCGAACGGGGGACCTGCGGATTAGAAGGCCGCTGCTCTATCCAGCTGAGCTACGGGGGCGTGTTGCGGTGAAGGCTGGGAAACGCGAGGCGGCCCTTCACCGATCGGGGCGGGCGGATTCGAACCGCCGACCTCCGCGTCCCAAACGCGGCGCTCTACCAGGCTGAGCCACGCCCCGGGCGTGCACAGCGAACCATAGCTGCGCGCGGCGCGTCCAGCCGTGCCTGGACAACGCGTCCAGAAGGCGTCCAGCGAAGCCTGCCGAGCTTCAAGGGCGGCCAGTGCCGGCCCGATCACCACCTTGCCGGAGGATCGCGCGCCGGCC
>JAABUS010004277.1_pt1 | contig 20935 bp, 19 predicted proteins | sample 5560161 | NCBI WGS metagenome assembly JAABUS01 (sample SAMN10711885, study PRJNA513376) | rock metagenome | isolation source: Antarctica rocks | place: Antarctica: Victoria Land, Trio Nunatak nord | collected 2016-01-04
TCGACCCCGAACATGCCTGCCCATACCGTGGCGTTGCGCACGCCGTTCTCCGTTCTACGTTCCGGACCTTCGACAGCCCAGAACCTAGACAAGGACGGCGTGTTGCACGTTCAACCGTCCAGCGACCACCCACGGAAACGACCGGAGAGCCCGAAAACTTGGCATGAACAGATGCAGGTCTCGATCAGACACGTTCGGCCCGTCGGGCACAGGCAAGAGCTCGAGTGGAGGAACACCGACTCTGGCATCGAAGTTCGTCTGACGCCCGAGGCCCTCCGTCCCGGCACGCCGTGGTCACCTCGCGATTCGGACCTCGTCGTGATCGCCCGCAGTGCAGACAGCACCACACTGCGCGTCACCTGGACACTGACCGCCGAGGGCCTTGGAGAGCAGTTCACCGGCGAGACGACTCTGTCGGTCGACCCTGCTGTCGGAATGCGCGGCTTGTACGAGCGGTACTTCGCGAGGAGGGCGACAACCTCGAGGTAACGTCCGCTCATGGTGCGCCTCGCCGCAAAGGGATAATCGGCCGGACGTTGGCGCGACGATGACTACTCGTGAGCTCTTGCCGAGGTGCTGCGGCCGAACGCTACGACCGGTCAGGTCGTACTCGCGTAGGCCTATGGCCGGGGAGGGTGAGAGCGGACCCGGCGATATTCGGCGTCCCGCGTCAAATCGACTGTCCCGCGAGCTGCTTCTCGGCGGCGATCGCTCCGACGAGCCGCAGTGCGAACTCGCCGTACTCCTGAGCGACCTCGTCGTCGGAGTACCCGCCACCGGCTCGGAACCACGACTTGGCCCCGTTCCCGAGTTCGAGTACGGCGAAGGCTGCGAGCTGCGGTGACTGGGTGCGGAAGGCTCCGATGGAGCAGCCGTGCTCGATTATTTCCCGCACCCGTGCGGCATAGGCGTCGCGCTTGGCGAGGATCGCCTCACGATTCGTTGCGTCGAGGCTGCGCACTTCGGTGTTGCAGATCGTCACCTCTGCTGGGAAGCGGAGGAAGTCGAGGACCAGTGACTCTGTGGCCAGGCGTAGTGCTTCGGTGGCGTCGTCGACGTCCCTCAGTGCCTCGTCGAGGGCGGACAGGGCGCGGTCCATCGCCGTGTCCATGATGGCGAAGAGGACCTCCTGCTTCGAGGAGACGTGGTTGTAGAGGCTGGGGGCGCGCACTCCCAGTGCCTCCGCGATGTCTTTCATCGAGGTCGATCGGTAGCCCCGGTCGGCGAAGAGGTCGCAGGCCACCTCTAAGACGGTTTTCCGGCTGACAGACATTGACGGGGCCATGCCACTATCCTATGCTAACTAACGTTCATTAGTTAGCAGGGCCTGGGCCTGCTCCAACGAGGCCCCAACGCATCACCAGGAGGCAACGATGGCCGCGTCCATGAGTTGGGAACTCGACCAGGAGCACGAGGACTTCCGAGCCAGCGTGCGGTCGTTCGTCGACAGGCACGTGAGGCCAGTCGTCGACGAGTCGGAGGCGGCCGGCCGACCGCCGGCCGCGCTGCTGAAGGAAATGGGCAACGGCGGTCTGCTGAGCCTGGCGATGGCCGCCGAGGACGGTGGCCACGGTGACGCCCTGGCAATCACGTTGTTGTCGGAGGAGCTGACTCGGGCGAGCGGCGGGATCGCCGTAACGGCGCTGGTCAGCGGTTACATGGCCGGACCGCACATTGCCCGCTTCGGCACCGAGGCTCAAAGGGCCCGGTACTTGCCTGCGCTCATCGCCGGCGAAAGCCTGGCGTCGATCGCGGTCACCGAGCCTGGCACTGGCTCCAATGTCGCTGGCATCACCACCCGCGCCACGCGGACGTCGGTCGGTTATCGGCTCGACGGCACGAAGATGTTCATCACCAACGCCGGAATCGCCGACGTCATCGTCGTCGCTGCCCGCACCGGCGGGGAGGGCCACGGCGGCATCACAACCTTCATCGTCGACACCAACAACCCCGGCATCTCCTTCGGTGCGCCCCTGCGCAAGATGGGGTGGCACGCCTCCGACACCCGTGAGGTCGTGCTGTCGGGGTGTGAGGTTGCCGAAGCAGCGATCCTGGGTGAGCTCGGCCGGGGCTTCCACCAGATCATGGCGGCCTTTGAGCTCGAGCGACTCACTCTGGCCGGCATGGGCATTGGCCACGCGGCGGAGTGCCTGGCGTTGGCGACCGAACACGCTCGGGACCGTGACGTCTTCGGCACCCCCCTGATCGCGCTGCAGACCATGAGGCACCGGCTTTCGGTGCTCGCCATCGACCTGGAGGCCACCCAGCTGATGACCTACCGGGCCGCGGCCCGGTACGACGCCGGCCATCCGGAGGCGGCCCGGTCGGTCGCGATGGCGAAGTATCACTCGGCGCTGACGTCCAACCGGATCGTCGACGAGTGCGTACAGATCTTCGGTGGCAGCGGCTTCCTCGAGGAGACCCCGGTCGCGCGCCACTACCGCGACGCGCGGGTCCTGCGAATCGGCGGAGGCACCGACGAGATTCAGCTGGAGATCCTGGCCAAGGGCCTGGGCGAGTGACCGCGATGGTGGACGGACAGGTTCGCGGGGCCTCTGCCGTCCGCGCAGCCGCGGACAGGGCCGAGCGGGGTGCGGACGCCAGCCGGTGGCCCGACAAGCTACCCGTATCTCAGCGTTTAGAGATTCTGCTCGACCCTGGTTCGTGGGTCGAGGACGGGCTGCTGGCCAACGGTCAGCTCGACGGTCTTCCCGCCGACGGGGTGCGCACCGGCGTCGGCCGGATCGACGGACGTCACGTCGCGGTGATCGCGCACGACTTCGCGGTCAAGGCCGGCTCGTGGGGGAGGCTCACGTGTGAGAAGCAGATTCGGATCCTCGAGCGGGCTGACCACGACCTGCTGCCCGTGGTCTACCTGGTCGACTCCGCCGGTGGGCGACTCACCGACCAGCTCGGCTTCTTCTCCGACCGTCGCGGGGCCTCTCGCATCTTTCAGTTGCAGGTCGCGCTGTCCGGCCGGGTGCCGCAGATCTGCTGTCTGCACGGCCCCTCCGCCGCGGGCGGGGCCTACATGCCGGCTTTCACGGACTGGGTCGGGATGGTGGAAGGCAACGCGTCGATGTACCTGGCCTCCCCCCGGGTCGCCGAGAAGGTCACGGGTGAGCTGACCACGCTCGAGGAGATGGGCGGTGCCCAGATGCACGCCAGCGTCTCTGGCTGCGCCGACGAGGTCTTCGCCTCCGACTGGGAGGTCATTGCCGCGGCCCGGTTGCTGCTCTCCTACCTTCCGGACAGCTGGCAGGACCGGCCCCGCGACGCCGCCCCGGCTGCACCTGCCCGTCAGGATTGGGACGGTGCTGTCCCGGCCGACGAGTCCGCCGGTTACGACATCCGCGACGTGATCGACCGGCTGGTCGACGACGGCTCGTTCTTCGAGATCAAGAGCCGCTGGGCCGAGGAGATGGTGGTTGGCCTGGCCCGGCTGGACGGGCACGTCGTCGGTCTGGTGGCTAACCAGCCACAGGTGCGCAGTGGCGCCATCTTCGTCGACTCCGCGGACAAGGCAGCCAGGTTCATCACCCTGTGCGACGCGTTCAACATCCCGCTGTTCTTCCTGCATGATGTCCCCGGCTTCATGGTTGGGGTCGCCGTGGAACGACAGGGGATCATCCGGCACGGCGCGAAGATGATCACCGCGATGGCCAGCGCGGAGGTGCCCAAGTTCTCGGTGATCCTGCGCAAGTCCTACGCCGCCGGCTACTACGCGATGTGCGCCCCAGGCTTCGAGCCCCGCGCCTCGATCGCGCTGCCCACCGCGACGATCGGCCCGATGGCCGCGGAGGCGTCGGTCAACGCAATGTATGCGAAGAAGATCGCGGAGATTGCAGACCCTGAGGCGCGCGCGGCGTACGTCGCGGCGCGCACCGAGGAGCAGCAGGCCGACATCGACCTGCTGCGCGTGGCGAGTGAGCTGGTCGTGGACGCGGTGATCGAGCCCGAACGCCTGCGTCACGAGCTCGTCGCACGCCTGGAAGCAGCCGCGGGCTGGTCGCGCAGACCCCAGCGACGCCACCACCACGTCAGTCCTGTCTGAGCATGGACACCGGAAACGCCACGGGCAACGAGGCCCACATCGAAAGGCGCATCGCATGACCGACAACCTGAGCCAACTGCTGTCGACGCCCCTCCAGCCCCTCCCGTCGGAGTGGACGATCGCCGAGCAGGCGGAGCTCCTTGCCACCGCCCGTGGGCTCGACGCCGAGGGGCCCGAGGCCTACTGGACCTGGGCTGCCGAGCAGCAGCGCTGGATGCAGGGTTGGGCCAGCGTCCGGACCGGCGACTTCGGGGACTTCCGGTACTTCGAGGGCGGCCGGATGAACGTCGCCGACAACTGTGTCGACCGCTGGGCCGAGGATCCGCGGACGTCGGGCAAGATCGCGGTCGTCTGCGAGGGCGAGCCTGGTGACTCGCGCTCCGTGACGTACGCCGAGCTGGCCGACGAGGTCAATCGGCTGGCGGGTGCCCTGGACGCGATGGGGGTGGAGAAGGGCGACGTGGTCGCCATCTACATGCCGAACGCCGTGGAGGCCTTCGCCTCGGTCCATGCCTGCAACCGCATCGGCGCGATCTACACGATTCTCTTCTCCGGCTTCGGCCCCGATGCGGTGCGAGCCCGCCTCGAGGCGTCGCGTGCCAAGGTGGTCATCGCCCTCGACGGCTCCTACCGACGGGGCAAGCTCACGCCGCTGCTGGAGACCCTCCGCGCCGCTCGCACCACAGTGAGAACGGTTGAGCGTTCGATCATCGTCGACCGCACCGGTCGTGGCATCCCGCTGGAGGAGGGCGAGGTGTCCTACGTGGAAGCGCTCACCATGGCTCCCGAGGGAGTTCCGGCACTCGCGCTCGAGGCCAACGACCCCGCCTTCCTGATCTTCACCAGCGGAACGGAGGCCAAGCCCAAGGGCGTCGTGCACAGCGTTGCCGGCTTCCTGATCGGCACCTGGGCCAATGTCCGTTGGCAGGTGGCACCCCAGCCGGACGACGTCTACTGGGTAGCGGCGGACGTTGGCTGGCTGACCTTCCCGATCCAAGCGATCGTCGGCGGCCTCGCCAACGGGATGACCATCGTCTGCTTCGAGGGTGCGCTGGACTTCCCGACCAGCGAGCGGTTCTACGAAATCTGCGGTCGCTACGGCGTGACCCAGGTGCTGGGGGCGCCCACGCTGCTGCGGATGCTACGCAAGTACGGCGACCACCTGGCTGCCGCCCATCCGCTGCCGCGGTTGCGTCTGGTGACTGTTCAGGGCGAGCCGCTCGACGGCGACACCTTCACCTGGGCCACCGAGCACCTGGGTTCGGGGGTGCCGGTCGTCAACGCCTACGGGCAGACAGAGACGGGCTCGACCTGGGCCTACCCGGTCGCAGGGGTCGAGGCACTCAAGCCGGGGTCCACCGGCACCGCCGTGCCGGGTCACGCCTACGCGATCCTCGACGACTTCGGCGAGCCCGTGCCGGCGGGGACCAAGGGCAACCTGGTGATCACCGAGCCGTTCCCTACCCTCGCCCGGACCGTCTGGGACGACCCCGAGCGCTACCACGCGGCCTACTTCTCACGGTTCCCCGGCACCTACAGCACCAACGACGAGGCCGTGGTGGACCACGACGGTCACCTGTGGGTGCTCGGCCGAGCCGACGACGTGATCAACGTGGCCGCGCACCGGATCTCGACGCTGGAGATCGAGGCGATCGCCATCAGCCATCCGCAGGTCGCCGAGGCGGCCGTCGTGGGAGTGCCCGACGACGTGAAGGGCACCGTCCCGGTGGCGTTCCTGACGCTGCTCGACGGTGCAGACCCCGGTGAGGTGCGCCAGCAGGTCTCCGAGTCGGTGACCTCCCAGCTGGGCGCGTACGCCCGGCTGAGCCACGTGTACCTGACCGGAGCCCTGCCGAAGACCCGCACTGGCAAGATCATGCGCCGGCTGCTGCGTGACGTGGTGGAGCACGGAGAGCCACAGGGTGACACCAGCGCGATGGAGGACGAGACAGGTCTGAAGAACGTCCAGCACGCCGTCGGCTCCACCGGGCACAGGTAGGTAGCACGGTGTCGGGCATCACGGCCAAGAGGGCAGCGACCCACGGCGTGATCGAGATCAAGCGCGTGCTGGTCGCGAATCGTGGAGAGATAGCGCTGCGGATCATTCGTGCAGTGCGGGACTGCGGTCTGACCAGCGTCGCCGTCTACGCCGACCCGGACGCTGATGCGCCTTTCGTTCATGCAGCCGACCAGGCCATCGCCCTCGGGGGGCAGACGAGTGCCGAGACCTACCTCGACATCGCCAAGATGCTTGCAGCCGCTGCCGCGGCGAACGCAGATGCGGTCCACCCCGGCTACGGCTTCCTGGCAGAGAACGCCGATTTCGCGCGTGAGGTCGTCCAGGCGGGGCTGGTCTGGGTTGGGCCGCCGGCCGACGTGATCGGCGCCCTCGGCGACAAGGTGCGTGCCCGCGCCATCGCGGCTGAGGCGGGTGCCCCGCTGGCGCCGGGGACGCTGCACCCCGTGGCGGATGCCTCGGAGGCTGTTGCGTTCGTGCGTGAGCACGGTTTGCCGGTGGCGATCAAGGCCGCCCACGGCGGTGGTGGCCGGGGGCTCAGGGTGGCTCGGACCGAGGACGAGGTCGCCGACCTCTTCGACGCGGCGGTCCGCGAGGCGACGGTAGCCTTCGGTCGCGGCGAGTGCTTCGTCGAGACGTACGTCGAGGGCGGTCGGCACGTCGAGGTACAGGTGCTGGCCGACACCCAGGGCACCATCCAGGTCGTCGGCACCCGTGACTGCACCCTGCAGCGTCGATACCAGAAGGTGGTCGAGGAGGCGCCGGCCCCGTTCCTCAGTCCCGAGCAGCGGGCGACGCTCGAGAGCGCCGCAGCCGCCGTCTGCCGCGCGGCTGGTTACGTCAACGCGGCCACCGTCGAGTTCCTGCTCTCACCGGAGGGCGAGCTGTTCTTTCTCGAGGTGAATACCCGGCTGCAGGTCGAGCACTCGGTGACCGAGGAGACCGTCGACATCGACGTGGTGCGCGAGCAGCTGAGGATCGCGGCCGGCCACCCGGTGACGCCGCCCGTGGGGGCGCCCACACGCCCGGACCGTCACCAGGTGGTGAGCGCCAAGCGGCACGCCATCGAGTTCCGTATTAACGCTGAGGACCCGCTCCAGGGATTCCTCCCCTCAACCGGCACGATCACGCGCTTCGTCTCGCCTAGCGGACCCGGCATTCGGTTGGACTCGGGCGTCGTCGTCGGCAGCGAGGTCAGCGGCCGGTTCGACTCGCTGCTCGCCAAGCTCATCGTCACCGGACGCGACCGCAGGGAGGTGATCGAGCGTGCCCGGCGAGCCCTGCACGAGTTCGAGATTGAGGGCGTGCGCACCACGCTTCCGTTCCATCGTGCCGTCGTCACCGACCCGGCGTTCGTCGGGGACGGTCCCGACGGGTTCACCGTCCACACGGGCTGGATCGAGCAGTCGTACGTCCCCGACCAGCGCGGCTCGGACTCATCCGACGACGACGGTGGCGTGGTCAGGCTCCGGATCGGCAACCGCTGGATGGACGTGGCCGTCCCGGCGTTCGCTCATGCCATCGAGGGTCCGATGGCGCGGATCCGGCGCCAGGCCCGCGAGCGGCTGGAGCAGGCCACGCCAGGCGGGAACGGCGACATCAGCGCACCGATGCAGGGCACGGTCACGCAGGTCGCGGTCGTCGAAGGAGACGAGGTGGAGGCGGGTCAGCTCCTGGTCGTCATCGAGGCGATGAAGATGGAGAACCCAGTCCGCGCCAAGGCTGACGGTCGCGTCGAGGGCCTGCGGATAGCAGTGGGGGCAACCGTCGCCCAGGGCGTTCTGCTCGGTCGGGTCGCCACCTCGGACCAGGACCCGGCGTGACGGTGACATGTGTGAGGGTGGCGCGGTGAAGGATCTCCCGTACAGCCATCAGGAGTCGGTGCAAGTCGAGATGGCACCCGAGGCCCTGTACGACCTCGTCTCCGACGTCGCCCGCACCGGCGAGTGGAGCCCGGTCTGCGCCTCGTGCTGGTGGGACGACGACGCGGAGGCCGGACAGGTCGGTGCGTGGTTCACCGGCCGCAACGAGACGGCTTCGAGGACCTGGGAGACCCGCTCGCAGGTGGTGGCGGCCGACCGGGGTCGCGAGTTCGCGTGGACCGTGGGTGGCAACCTCGTGCGCTGGGGCTTTCGCCTCGCCCCTGCGGGGTCCGGGACGACGCTGACCGAGACGTGGGAGTTCCGTCCCGAGGGACTGGCGCACTTCCAGGAGCGGTTCGGCGAGGACGCGCCCGCCCAGATTGCGGACCGCGCCCACCAGGCGCTGGATGGCATCCCTCGGACCCTGACCCGCATCAAGGAGATCGCCGAGGGCCCAGCGACGACGCACGCGACCGCGACGACGCGCGTTCTCAGCAACACCGACTTCGCTGCGCCGGTCGAGGACCGGTGGTTCGAGGACTACGTGCCCGGCTCGGTCTACGAGTTCGGCCGCGTCGCGGTGAGCGAGCAGGACATCGTCGCCTTCGCCCGGCGCTACGACCCCCAGGCCATCCACAACGACCCCGGCTGGGCGACCACCGGGCCCTTCCGGGGACTGATCGCCAGCGGCGTGCACACCATGGCGCTGTGCATGCGCCTCTACGTCGACCACTACATCTCCCGCGTCGCCAGCCTCGCCTCCCCGGGCCTCGACGAGGTGCGCTGGCCGCGTCCCGTGCGACCCGGCGACAAGCTGCATCTTCGGGTGACGATCCTCGAAGCGCGGCTGTCTGTGTCCAAGCCCGACCGGGGCCTGGTGCACACCTTCGTCGAAGGGCTCGACCAGCACGACCAGGTGGTTCTCTCATTCACGGCGATGAACTTCTTCGCCCGCCGTAGGACGGACTGAGAGCCATCGGCGAGGAAATCGCACCGACCTGATCAGCCGCCGCCCACCCGGCTGGCGTGGTCGGCCCAGTGCGGATCCCTGAGGGTCTTGCGCATGAGCTTGCCGACTGGGCTCTTCGGTAGGGGCCCGCCGATGAAATCGACACGACTGGGCTTCTTGTAGGAGCCGAGGGCATCCGCGACGAGCTGAATGATGTCCTCACTGCTCACCTTCGCGCCGTCCTCGACGTAGCACACAGCCATCGGCGTCTCACCCCATCGCTCATGGGGGATGGCAAAGACTGCGACCTCGATGACCTCAGGGTGGTCGGCGATGACGGTCTCGAGCTCGGCCGGCCAGATGTTGAAGCCGCCCGAGACGATCATGTCGTCGGCCCGGTCCAGGACGTAAAGGTAGCCATTGGTGTCGATTCGGCCGATGTCCCTGGTGCGGATCCATCCGTCCACCAGCCGGTCGGATGTGGCCGCGTCGTCGTTCCAGAAGCCTCGCAACTGCGACTCGACCTTGGCGTAGATCTCGCCGATGTCCCCCAGCGGCACGGCGGCACCCGCCGGGTCGCGAATCTCGATCTGTGCAAAGGGCAGTGGCCGGCCGGCAGCCCGCAACGGTGTCGATCCAGGCGTCTCGGCGAACCACTCGGAAGGGGTCATGATGGTAAGCGGCACGGCTTCGGTCTGACCGAACACCTGGTAGAGGACGTCGCCGAACGCCCGTCGTCCGGCGAGGATGGTGGCGTCGGTGCTCGGAGCCCCACCAACGAGCAGGCACTGCAACGCGCTCCAGTCGCCCGTGTCCGACTCGGGATGGGCGGCCAGCGCCGCAAGCATCGATGGTGGCGCGAAGGCGTGCGTCACCCGATGACGCTGCATCATGTCCAGCACCTTCGCGGCGTCGAAGGCGCCGAAGAGCAGGTTCGTGCTGCCGTGCAGCCACGCCGGCAGGAAGAGGTAGCCGGAGGCGTGCGAGATGGGCCCGGCGTGGCCCACAACGCTCTCCACCTCGAGGTTCGGTAACCGGTAGTACCAGTTGCGGCAGTTCACCAGCCAGTCGTGCTGGGTGTAGCCGACACCCTTGGGGCGTCCGGTCGTGCCGGCGGAGTGTCGGATGATGTACCAGTCGTCGGGGCCTACCTCGACCATCGGGTCCTCGGCCGACTGCGCCCACAGCCACTGCTCGTAGTCCTCGCCACGGTCGACGATGTGGTCCAGCGTCTCGATGTCGCGGTCCAGGCCGCGGACGTCGGCGATGAAGGTGTGGTCCGTGATCACTACCTTGGACTGCGTCTGTTCGATCATCTGGCCGTGCGAGAGGCGACGGTTGCGGGCGTACAACGGAACCCGCACAGCACCCGCGATGGCGCAGCCCACGAAGAGATCCGCCGCGCCAAGGTTGTTCTCCTCCAGTCCGGCGACCCGGTCCCCGGGTTGCACGCCAAGCCCGACCAGCCCGTTGGCGAGCCGCACCCCACGGTCCCACATCTGCGCGAAAGTCAGACTCTCGTGCTCGGTGATGACTGCTGGTCGGTCCGCGTTGAAGCTCAACGCCTGTCGCATCAGACTCGGCACATCCATGGCAGTTCCCGTCTCGTGTGACGCTGGCCACCGCGTCGGGCCATCATCGGGACCCTAGGACGGGGACGGGCGAGCTGACTACCCCCATTCGGACGTAGTGCGGCACCTATCGATTGATTCATAGAATTTCAAGTGCGGCGTTGGTAGCCTGGTGGGCCAATTGAGGAGACGCGATGACGCAGTTGGCGGACTACCGGCACTCGGACGCGTCCACAGCGGCGGATGTCGCGACCCGAGTGCGGAGCCTGTCGCAGGCCGACGTCTCCTTCACCGCTGTTCTGGACCGCAGCGGCACGACCTTCCGCATAGGTCAGCTGACCGGCAACCGCACCTCCTCGCTGGAGAACATCGTGAGCTCCTTGGGCACCGGCGTCGGGGGACGGTGCATCGCTCGCGGCGAACCGGTCATCGTCACCGACTACGGCTCCGCGCGGGACATCACCCACCAGTTCGACGCCGCCGTCGCGGGCGAGGGTCTGCGGGCAGTCTTCGCGGTGCCGTTGCGCATCGGCGGCCAGTTGCGCGGCGCTGTCTACGGTGCCCTTCGTGAGCCGGTGCAGTTCGCCGACCGTCTGGTGAACGCGGCGAGGGGCGTGGCCGACGTCGAGCAGCCGTTGCGGGTGCGGGACGCGGACTACCGCGACCGTCTGCAGCAGGCCTACCTGGACCTGCGGGCGATCCTGCCCGAGGTGCAGGACCCGACCGTTCGTGACGAGATCCGTCGGGTGACCGACCAGCTGATGCACGGCACCGCCGCGAGCAGTCTCGCCGTGCGGCTCTCGCCGCGGGAGCTGGACGTGCTGTGCGCTGCCGCGGCGGGATGTCGCAACCGCGAGATCGCCGGGTGGCTGTCGCTGACACCCTCGACCGTCAAGTCCTACCTCAGGAGCGCGATGACCAAGCTGGACAGCCATAACCGGATGGACGCGGTGCGGGTCGCCCGCCGCCACGGGCTGCTGCCGTGAGCGAGCCCGCGACCCGACCCGACGAGCCGGCCCAGGCGCCCCCGACCCGTAGGGAGTCGAAGCGCGCCGGGCGAGTCGAGCGCATCGAGCGCGTGGCCGCGCGCGTCTTCGCCAGCAAGGGTTACGACGGTGCGAACTTCGCCGACATCGCCGCCGAGCTCGACCTGCGTGGCCCCAGCCTCTACCACTACTTCTCCTCCAAGGAGGAGTTGTTCCTGCGTTGCCTGGAGCACTCGGCCGAGCGGGTGTTCATGCGCCTCCGGTCGATCGCCGCGGATCAGCGCGCCGACCCGATCGACAGGCTGCAGGCCCTGGTTCGCGAGCAGGTGCTCATCGAGGTGCAGGACTTCCCGGAGTTCGTCCCGCTGTTCTTCAAGATGCGTCTGTCGCCCCCGAAGCTTGCGAGGAGCGTCCTGGACCTACGCCGCGAGCATGCCGCGATATTCGAGCAGGCGGCGGCCGACGTACGCACCCATCGGGGGCTCGACGCGGGCGACGTCCGAGTGTGGCTAGGGGTGGCGTTCGGCGCGCTGGCCTATCTGCAGGACTGGTACGACCCGAGCGGCGCGCTCGACCCCGAGCAGCTCGCCGAGCGGATGGCCGCCACCCTCGTAGAGCCCTTCCGGACGGGTCGAGCCGTCGACAGCACAGCAACGTTCAACTCGTGAATCGAAAATCAAGTACAGTATAGAAACTTCACCCGCGACCCTTGGACGGCAGACATGACGGAGACCCGGCACCAGCTCGAGCAGGAATTCCTGCAGGACGGCTACGACGTCCCGTGGGCCCTCACCGAGGACCACCGCCAGTGGCAGAAGGTGCTGCAAGGATTTTGTGTCGACGCCGTCGCGCCCGAGGCGGCGGAGCGCAGCATCGCCGGCCGGTTCGACCTGGAGCTGGTGAGGGCCGTCGGTGAGCTCGGGGCCTTCGGGCTCCTGGTCGACGAGGAGTACGGCGGTGGCAGCGGTGACTTGCGGATGGCCTGCCTGGCGGCCGAGGAGCTCGCCACTGTGGACTCGTCGTTGGCGGTGACCGTGCATGTGCAGGCGATCAGCGTGGCGCTGCTCGCTCACCTAGCCGGGGACCGGCCCGAGCTGCTACGCGAGATCCTGCCGTCGGCGTGCACCGGCGAGACGTTCATCTCCTTCGGCCTGACCGAGCCGACCGGCGGCTCCGACGCGGGCCAGATCAGCACCTCGGCCAAGCGTGACGGCAGCGATTGGGTGATCAGCGGCGCGAAGCAGTTCATCACCAACTCCGGCACGCCGTTCTCGCGCTACGTCATCCTCTTCGCGGCAACCGGCGAGGCCGTCAACGGCAAGGCGCCGGTCTCGGCCTTCCTGGTGCCGCTGGATGCGCCGGGGGTCGAGGTCGGCGGCGCCTACGCCAAGCTGGGTTGGCGCTCTTCGGACACGCACCCGCTGTTCTTCGACCAGGTGCGGGTTCCCGCGGACGCGCTACTGGGGATGGAGGGGAGGGGCTACCGGGAGGCGCTGCGTTTCCTCACCTGGGCGCGGTTCCCGATCGCGGCAATGAGCACCGGGCTGGCGCGCGGCTGCCTCTCGGACACGTTGCGCTTCGTCAAGGAGCGGGACTCCTTCGGCAAGCCGCTGGGCAGTCACCAGGGCGTCGCCTTCCAGGTCGCCGACATCGCTGCCCTCGCCTCCACGGCACGGGTGATGACCTACGACGGTGCGCTGAAGTACGACTCCGGCCTGCCGATCGAGCGCGAGGCCGCGATCGCCAAGCTGATGGCCTCTGAGGCCGCTAACAAGGCGGCCTACCTCGCCACCCAGCTGCAGGGCGGCTACGGCTTCGTGCAAGAGACCGCCTCCACGCGGCACTATCAGGACGCCCGGATCCTGACCATCGGTGAGGGCACATCGGAGGTCCAGCGCATGCTGGTCGCCCGTGGGCTCGGCCTGACGGTGTGAGCGTGACCCTGCCGCTGGAGGGCTTGCGCGTCCTCAGCCTGGCCCACCAGTACCCGGGGCCGTTCGCGACGATGATGCTCTCGGACCTCGGAGCCGACGTGGTCGTGGTCGAGCGTCCCGAAGGTGGGGATCCGACCCGAGCGTTCCCGTCGTTCCACTCCGCTCTAGCGCGCGGCAGCCGCTCGGTCGCACTCGACCTCAAGTCCGAGGCCGGCCGTGCCGCCCTGCGCCACCTGCTCCGCGACGCCGACGCCCTGCTCGAAGGGTTTCGCCCCGGTGCAATGGGCCGGCTCGGGCTGGACCCCGAGACCGTGCGGCGGGACTTCCCGCAGCTGGTCTACGTGTCCATTTCCGGCTTCGGCCAGACCGGTCCTAACCGTCTGCGCAGCGGCCACGACCTGACCTACCAGGCCGAGGCCGGCATGCTCTACGAGCACCTGCCACCGGCCCCTCCACCCCCTGCCCCCTCCCTGGCGCTGGGGGACCTGGCCGCCGGCATGTTCGCCGCTCAGGCCGTGCTGGTGGGACTCGTCCAGCGGACCCGCACCGGCCAAGGCTGCTCGACCGACGTCTCGATGGTGGACTGCCTCTCGACCCTGCTGGCCGCCCACACAGGCCCGGTGGTCAACGCCAGCGGCTCCCCGGGCTTCCCCTACGAGCCGGGGTACGGCGTCTTCGTCACCTCCGACGGTCAACACCTGGCGCTGGCCGTGGCCCACGAGGACCACTTCTGGCGCGCCCTGTGCGACCTCACCGGTCTGCACGCCGACCGGGACCTGGACTCGCCGAGCCGCTTCGAAGATCACGCCCGACTCCGCGCGGAACTGCAGCTGGCGCTCGGCCGTCATCCGCTCGCAGAATGGGAGCAGCGGTTCACTGAGGCGGACGTGCCCTTCGGTCGCCTGCGGCCTCTCGAGGAGCTGCCCGGGACCCCCCAGTCGACGGCCCGTGGGACCTACAGCACCCTCGACTCACCTTCGGGTCCCGGTATCTACGTGCGTCAGCCGCTGGTCATCGACGGGAGCAACCCCGGCCCACGGCGCGGCGCCCCCGGTCTGGGGGAGCACACCGCCGAGGTGCTGGCCAGTGCTGGCCTGGACGACGACTCGATCTCGGCACTGATCCGAGCAACCCGATGAGGAGATGACATGGACGACGCCTCTCGCAGGGTGTCCGGGCGGTGGTTCGAGGACCTGCCGGTGGGAACGACCGTCGAGCACTCGACGCGGCGCACGGTGACCGAGACCGACAACGTGCTGTTCACGACGATGACGATGAACCCCGCACCGATGCACCTCGACGCGGAGTACGCCGCGGCGAGCGAATTCGGACAGGTGCTCGTCAACAGCATGTTCACAGCTGCGCTCGTGGTTGGACTGTCGGTCTCCGAGCTGACCCTCGGCACGATCATCGCCCAGCTGGGGATGTCCAACGTGCGCTTTCCGGCTCCGGTGTTCGTCGGCGACACCATCCGAGTCGAGTCCGAGGTGGTCGAGGCGCGTGAATCTGCGTCGAGGCCCGCTGCCGGGGTCGTCGTGTTCGAGCACCGGGCCCACAACCAGCGCGACGAGTTGGTCTGCCAGATGCGGCGCACCGGCCTCATGCACCGGAGGCCCGCATGACCACGCACGTCGACGAGGTCACGGCCGGGGCGGACGCCACCCGGACTGGGAACGACGCGTCGCGGTGGCCCGACGTCGTGAGCCCGGTGTGACCCTATGAGCGCAGTCAGAATCTCTCCGCCGCGCAGTCTGCTGTTCGTTCCGGCGTCGCGCCCGGACATGATCGCGAAGACGTTGCGGTGGCAACCCGACATCGTGGTCGTAGACCTTGAGGACGCCGTCGCCGCGGCCGCCAAGGACTCCGCGCGTGTCGGGGGGGTCGAGGCCGCCGAGGCGATCGCCGAGGAGGTGACCGTGCTGGTGCGCGTCAACCCACGGGACTGCCGGTGGTTCGAGGACGACCTGGCCGCCGTCGCATGCTCTGGCGTGCACGGCGTGGTGCTTCCAAAGTATGAGTCGCTCGACGACGCGCTAGCGGTCCGGGAGGCGCTGCCCGACACCTCGGCGCTGCTGGTCGGGCTGGAAACGGCCCGCGGAGTGGCGGCGTGCGAGGAGCTGCTCTGCGACGCAGACGTGGACGCGGCGTACTTCGGTGCCGAGGACTACATCGTCGATGTCGGCGGCAGTCGGACGGCGGCGGGCACCGAGGTGCTCTACGCTCGCAGCCGGGTCCTGCTCGCGACACGCCTGGGAGACGTCGGGGCCATTGACCAGGCGGTCGTGGAGATCGGCGACGACGACCGGTTCGTCGCCGACGCCGAGGCCGGCTCGGCGATCGGGTACGCCGGGAAGATCTGTGTGCACCCGCGTCAGGTCCGCCTGGCCCACGACGTCTTCGCGCCGTCGCAGGTAGCGGTCGAGCACGCGCGGGCGGTGCTGCAGATGACGGAGCGGAGCGGCGTCGGCCTCGTCGACGGCAAGATGACCGACGAGGTCCATGTGCGCTGGGCCCGCCAGATCCTCCAGCGCGCCGAGCGCCGGACCGAGGAGCGCTGATGCGGCTCGGGCTGATGATCCCTCCGCAGCTGGATCCCCGTCAGCTGGTGCCGATGGCGGTGCGCGCCGAGGAGCAGGGCTTCGACTTCGTGGCCTGCGGGGAACACGTGTTCTTCCATGGCCCGGTGTCCAACGCGTTCGTCACGCTTGCCGCCGCGGCCGGCGCCACGCGGCGGATCCGGCTCATGACCGCGCTGACCGTCCTGCCGATCTATCCGGCGGCGCTGGCGGCCAAGATGATCGCCACCCTCGACGGTGTGTCTGACGGTCGCGTCGAGATCGGCATCGGGGTGGGTGGTGAGCACCCTCCCGAGTTCGAGGCCTGCGGCGTACCCGTCCGGGAGCGCGGCCGACGCACCGACGAGGCACTGGAGGTGCTCTCGGCGCTCTTCACCGGCGAGCCGGTGCACTTCGACGGAAGGTACACCACGCTCGACGGGCAAGTCCTGGACCCGCTGCCGGTTCAGCGACCGGCGCCCCCTATCTGGGTCGGCGGTCGTCGAGAGGCCGCCATCCGCCGGGCCGGCCGCCACGGCAACGGCTGGCTGCCCTACCTGGTCACGCCCGAGCAGGTGCACAGCGGCCTGGCCTCCGCGCGGGCCGTGGCTCTCGACGCCGGCCGCTCAGGTGGAGACGTCGCAGGCGGAGTGTTCTGCTGGTCCACAGTGGACGCAGACGGGGGTTGGGCATGTCGGACGGGCGTCGAAGTGGTAAGCGGCATCTACCAGCAGGATCTCAGCGTTCGCGCCGATCACTACCTGGAGGGAGGCACCCCGGACAAGGTCGCCTCCCGGTTACGGGAGTACGCCGACGCGGGAGCAGAGACGGTGGTGTTCGCCCCGGCATGCTCAAGCGTCGACCTGGAGCGGGTCGTCGACACCTTCGCCAACCACGTGCTGCCCGAGCTGCGTCCCGCGTCGTCGGAGGCCTCGCCGTGAGCGGGCCCCCGAGGCGGTCCGGAGCGCCGGCCCGTGAGGGGACGACGGCGCCGTCACGTCGCCCATCCACGGCGCCGTCATAAAGATGCTCGTCGAGAAGGGACAACACATGGGCAGGGTGAGGTCGTCCTGGTGGTCGAGGCCATGAAGACGGAGAACTCGGCGACCGATCCGAGGACCGGGATCGTGGCGCTTCTGCGGGTCGCAGCCGGCGACAGCACCCCACAGGACGCCATCCTCTGCGTGCTGGCATGAGCAGCTGGGGGGAGTCCCCAGTCATGAGCATGGTCGACGACTGGGAGCACGAGCGGCGGTGGGACGAGGCGGGCGTCCATGCGGTCGCACCCGGAGTGTTTCGCATCCCGCTACCGTTGCCCGACGACGGCCTGCGAGCAGTGAACGTCTACGTGCTCGAGGGCGCAGACGGCCCGGTGCTGGTCGACTCCGGGCAGACCCTGGCGTCCAGCCGTAGCCAGCTCGCTGCCGGTCTGGCCGAGATCGGCCACCGGCTGCAGGACGTACGCCGCTTCCTGATAACCCACGTCCACCGCGACCACTACACCCAGGCCGTCACGATTCGTCGCGAGCTGGGCACGCACATCAGCCTGGGCAGCGGCGAGCAGTCGTCCGTGGCCAAGGTTCGCGAGCCCGGAATCGATCGAGTTGCCGCCCAGCTCGAGCTGCTCCTCACCTGCGGTGCCCAGGAGCTCTCGAACAGCAACCGCGGCTTCGACGACGGACTGCCCGCAGACCTGTGGGAGGACCCGGACCAGTGGTTGGTGGGCGGTGACGTCGTCGAACACGGCTCGAGACGTCTTGACGTGATCGAGACCCCCGGCCACACCCGTGGGCACGTCGTCTTCCGGGACCGCTCGGCCTCGCTGCTGTTTGCCGGCGACCACATCCTGCCCAGGATCACGCCCTCCATCGGGTTCGAGCCCTCGGTGTCGCCCCTTCCGCTGCGCGACTACCTCGCATCGCTGCGGCTGGTCCGCTCCTACGACGACACCTGGCTGCTGCCAGCCCACGGACCCGTGACCAAGAGCGTTCACTATCGGGTCGACCAGCTCCTCGAGCACCACGCGCAGCGTCTCACTGCATCGTGGAGGCACGTTGACGCCCACCATCGGACTGCTTTGGAAGTGGCGCAGCAGCTCCGGTGGACCCGTCACGCGAGAGCGCTTGCCGACTTGGCTCCCGTGGACCAGATGCTCGCCGTCCTCGAGACCAAGGCACACCTAGACGTGATGGTCGACCGCCAACGACTCGACATCTACGTCGAACCCGACACCGGGATCGCACACTACGTGTCGACTAACCAACTCTGATGCGCATTGCAGTCGATCAGCGCACATGTGATGCCCAAAGACGCCGCTCGGCCGCGGGGATTGCGGTTATCAGGTCGCTGGCTTCAGCGGTTCGGTGGCGGTCACGAGCGCTGGCTCACGTGCGTCATGATGGGCCACCGGAGATGCCTTCGGTTGCCCTTCGACGGTGCCGCAAGTCGCCTAAGATCACCGAGGTGCTGCCGCTGCTGTACCTGCACGGGCTGTCCTCGCTGGACTTCGCTCCCGCGTTGGAGCAGTTCCTCGGCTCGGGCGCCGGCCTGTCCGCGGCGAGCATCACCCGGCTGACCAGCCAGTGGCAGGACGAGGCGAAGGCGCTCAACGCCCGGGACCTGTCCGGGGGTGGACTACGTGTACGTGTGGGCCGACGGGATCCACGTCAACATCCGCCTGGAGCAGGAGCGGTTGTGCCTGCTGGTTCTGGTCGGGGTCCGCGCCGACGGGACCAAGGAGCTGATCGCCCTGAGCGACGGGCACCGGGAGTCGGCCGGGTCGTGGGCGGACCTGCTGCGCGACGCGAAACGTCGCGGGATGCGCGCCCCGGTGCTCGCGATGGGCGACGGCGCCCTCGGGTTCTGGAGTGCGCTGCGGGAGGTGTTCCCCACCACCAGAGAGCAGCGTTGTTGGTTCCACAAGATCGCGAATGTCCTTGCGGCGCTGCCGAAGTCGGCGCATCCGGGGGCGAAGAAGGCCCTCGCGGAGATCTGGTCCGCCGAGGACAAGGACCACGCCCGCAAAGCGGCCAAGGCGTTCCAGGACGCTTACGGGGCGAAGTTCCCCAAGGCCACGGCCAAGATCACCGACGACCTCGAAGAACTGCTCGCGTTCTACGACTTCCCAGCCGAGCACTGGATCCATCTGCGCACCACCAACCCGATCGAGTCAACCTTCGCGACCGTGCGTCACCGTACCAAGGTCACCAAGGGGCCCGGCTCCAAAGCCGCCGGCATCGCGATGGCGTTCAAGCTGATCGAGGCCGCCCAACACCGCTGGCGCGCCGTCAACGCACCACACCTGGTCGCCCTCGTCCGCGCCGGCGCGAAGTTCGAACGAGGCAAACTCATCGAACGTGAAACGCCACGGACACCAGGTGAGGCCACCGAAGCCGCATGATCAAACTTTCTCATCCACAGGTCTTGACAATTGCTCCCACCGTGGACCGGTCCCGCGACCGGCACGGCGGGGGAGCGCCCTGAGTAGGTGTGCCGACCAGTCCGCCGGGAGCTGTCGACGCGGGAAGGTCGGTATGTGCCCCGCCCGGCCGGGGCTCAACACCGGCCGTGACGAGGACTGAGGGCGGCGGCTCTTCCGACTGTCGGTCCGAGGCTGTGGCGGGGTAGCGGCGGCAAGGGCAGCCCGCAGCCCGCCCAGGAGCACGCCGAGCCGGCCCCCCGGTAGAGGGTGAGTGCCGTTGCGGTACGGGGCCGACAGCGGCCGCAGAGCCTTACCCGGGCGACCACCACCCCGGAGGTCGACCGCGGTCCCGGACAGCCGTAACTTCCGAAGTGACGCGACGAACGCCTCGAACTCCGTGCGACGGCCGCCGGCCACGACCAGGACGTGAGCCCTACCGGCCGCTCCACCCGAAGGGCGCGCCATCCACCACAGCTCACGCTCCGCGCACCAGCGAGCCAGCTGCTCGACCACCGGGTCTCCACGCACCCCCTCGACGTCGACGTCGACCGCATCGACGAGAGGGTTCAGACGGTCCACCAGCGTGACCGTGGGCTGGCCACCAGGAGCCGTCCGTGAGGTCCCCACGAGCTGAAGGCCCTGCTCGAGGGAGAGCACCACCACATTCGGGACAGCCCGGTTGTGCCCGTCGATGCGGAACCAACCACGGTCCTGAAACAGCAGCACGTCCAACGACACCAGGACCCGCGGTGGACCGTCAGCACCCGCGGGGGCCGTCACCGGCCTTCCTGCCCAACGGAGATCCCGCCGGCCGGTCGGGGCCAGCGCAGCGAAGCACTGCCGGTGGCACGCGTGGGTCGTCGAGGTCCTCCTCATCCCACGCCAACGGCGGCAACCAGCCCCTCGCGGCGGCGCGTCCAACCGCATGCGCCGACAGGCCCCGGCGCATCGACAGCTCGTCATATAGATCCCGGACCTGCCGTGCGTACTCTGCGCGGACCCGCGGGCGGGCCCGCCGGAACATCAGCGTCTGCCGCGGCAGAGCCAGCCTGCGCTGCAGCAGCGGCCACGACCACCCCAGCACCGCCAGTGCCTCGACCGGCGAGCCGCCCCCACCAACGTGACCAATGCGTCCGCTGCGGATTGGTCGAGGTGGAACCTCAAAGACGGCCGACTGCCGCGTGACTGCCTGGAGTGGTTGCCCGAAACATGTCACAAGCTCGGAGGCAACTCCAACGCCCGGCCGGCATGACCCTGCCTCCAGTCCGCAGCCAGTCCGCAACTCGCCCGTCGCCCGCCAACCGTTCCCATCACGAACCAACAGCAACACAGCAGGTGACAAGCCTGTACACCGAAATGCAAGCGCTTGTCAGCCGTGCGGGGGCTAGTACTGGATCAACGAGCCGAGCAAGGTCTTCGTCGCGCGAGGCGGTATCGCGGAGCTGACCACGACGATCCTTACGGCGGACGAGGTCCGCGACCTGGTGGAGCGGATGCTCCGCAGCTCTGGACGACGAGTGGATCTGTCCTCGCCGTTCGTCGACGCGACCCTTCTGGACGGCTCCCGCCTGCACGTCGTCATCCCA
>JAABUS010004279.1_pt1 | contig 20912 bp, 18 predicted proteins | sample 5560161 | NCBI WGS metagenome assembly JAABUS01 (sample SAMN10711885, study PRJNA513376) | rock metagenome | isolation source: Antarctica rocks | place: Antarctica: Victoria Land, Trio Nunatak nord | collected 2016-01-04
CGGTGCCGCTGACGGCGCGCGGGGTGGCGACGAGAAAATCGATGTAATCGGTGTCGGCACAGCGCGGTGTGTTCATGCCCGCCACTCTACTCGTACCATGCCATTGGGCTCAACTGCGTAAGTCCTAGGGGAAAGTCGAGCTAAGAGTATTACTTGTTACTCTCTACTCGTTACTCGTTACTCGTTACTCGCTACTCCTCAGGGCAGCCGGACAGCCTGCTCCCCCGCGTCATCGACGAGGACGACCAGGCCATCGGTCGCGAGGGCACGGAGGAGCGCGAGCAACCACGCTTCATCATCGGCGGTGTACCCATCGCGCACCCGTGGGCCGAGGAACGGCAGCGGCAGTGCGTCGCCATGCGGCAGCGCGCCGAGCGCGCGGAGGATGCGCCCCCGGTACTGACGGTTGGAGCCTTCCCATCTGCCCTGCGACTTCGTCGGGCGGGGAGCGTCAAGCGGGAGCGTCACCCATTCCGGCGCGGCGCGGCACCACGCGCGCACCGGGCAGCGGTCGCAGAGCGGTCGCGGGCGGCAGATCGTCGCGCCGAGGTCCATCAGCGCCTGATGCCAGTCCGCGCTTCTGCCCACAGGTACTACAGCCCGCGCGAGTGCCCAGATTGCCGCCTCGGAGATGCGGAAGTCCGGCACCTCCGCGCCGACGAACAAACGGTGGAGCAGGCGGCGAATGTTGACATCGACCATCGCGACGGGCCGGTTGTGCGCGAAGGAGGCGACCGCCCCCGCCGTGTACGGCCCGATGCCGGGGAGCGCCTTCAGTTCCGCGACATCCTCCGGTACGCGCCCGCCATGCGCCGCCACGACCGCCTGCGCGAGCCGCTGGAGGTTGATTGCGCGCCGGTTGTACCCGAGGCCCGACCACGCGCGGATCACGTCGCTCGTCGGGGCGCTCGCGAGCGCTTCGACCGTCGGGAACTGCGCCAGCCATGTCTCCCACTTCGGGATCACACGATCCACCTGCGTCTGCTGGAGCATCAGTTCCGAGACAAGGATTGCGTACGGGTCGCGCGTGCGCCGCCACGGCAGGTCGCGCCCTTCGCGGGCATACCAATCGAGCAGCGTGTGTTGAATAGTGGGGAGATGGGTGAGATTCGGCGTCGGCGTGGATGACTCGGATGAAACGGCATTCATGCCTGCATTGTACCGCATCCAAACAATCGGAACACGGATATACTGCACCTGTATACAGGAGGTCAGATCGCACCATGCCCGAACTACCCGAAGTTGAAACCGTCCGTCGCGGGCTGGAATCGGCCCTCCCCGGTCGCCGGATTGTCGCGGTCGTCGCGCCGGAGACGGAGCCGCGCTGGCAGGCGTGGCGGGCGCAGTGGCAGGCCGTGTTGTCCGGTCGGATGATCCATGCGGTGCGCCGCCGCGCGAAGTTCCTTATCCTCGATCTCGACGATGATCTGGCGCTCGTCGTCCATCTTCGTATGACCGGGGCGCTCACGGTCAACGATGGGACCGAACCCCCAACGCGATTCCATCGCCTCGCGTTGCGGCTCGACAACGGTGCGGAACTGCGCTTCGGCGACATGCGCCGCTTCGGCACGGCGGAGGTGCTCGATCCGGCGGGGTTGGCGGCGCGGCTCGCGAAACTCGGTCACGAGCCGCTGGACGACACGCTCGACGCGACGGCGGTGCGAGCGGCGCTCGGCACGTCGCGGGTGCGCGCCGCGAAGGCCGCGCTGCTCGACCAGTCGCGCATCGCGGGCCTCGGCAACATCTACGCCGATGAATCGCTCCACCGCGCCGGCATCCACCCGCAGGCTCCAGTCGGCGCGCTGACGGATGAGGAGATCACGCGCCTCACGGCAGCGATCAAGGAGGTGATCGCGGGCGGGGTCGCCCACAACGGCACGACATTCGACGCCGAGGGCTTCCGTGACGCTTTCGGCAACCCCGGCGGGAATCTCGAACACCTGCGCGTCTACCACCGGCACGGCCAGCCCTGCCTCAGCTGCGGTGCCGACACCATCGTCCAGATGCGCCTCGCGGGCCGCAGCACGCATTGGTGCCCCACATGCCAACCCGAGCGAGTAACGAGTAGCGAGTAACGAGTAGCGAGTAACGAGTAGCGAGTAACGAGTAGCGAGTAACGAGCGGGCTGCATAGCCTCGTTACTTTCTCTTGCGTACTTTTGCGCCCACGCAGACTTCTGTGCGAAAATGAAGGAACCGACAGGGAGAGCGAAGAGAAATGCATCGTAGTGACACGCGCGGCACAGTATACATGGCAGTGACGTGAGGTAGCACGCACGCGAGGGGACGGCAGATGAGCGCGGACGCACCGGTCAGACAGCAAGCGGAGACCGGGGCTGTCACACCCGCTGCAGAGGCGGCTGCTGTCGGCTCGCTCTGGCAGAACCGGGATTTCCTCACGCTCTGGGGCGGGCAAAGTCTAAGCGTCTTCGGCAGCCAGATCTCGCAATTTGCGCTTCCGTGGCTCGTGCTGGATATCAGCCGCTCGGCGGTCAGCGTCGGCGCGCTGAGCGCGGTGAGCTTCCTGCCGTACCTGCTCTTCGCCCTCCCCGCAGGTGTGATCGCGGACCGCTGGAACCGGCGCACGATCATGCTCGTCTGCGACGCCGCGCGCGGCGTGCTCGTCTTCAGCATCCCGCTCGCCGCGTTCACGGGGCGTCTGACCCTCGTGCAACTCTTCCTCGTCGCCGCGCTGATGCGCCTGTTCACGATTTTCTTCGATGTCGGCTACACCGCCTGCCTGCCGAATCTCGTGGAAAAGCCGCAATTGCCGGACGCGAACGGCAAGTTGGAGATGACGCGAAGCGCCGCCGAACTCTCCGGTCAGCCGCTCGCCGGGGTACTCGTCGCGATCTTCACGGCGGCGGGGACGATGGTGATCGATACGGTCTCATACGCCGTCTCCGTCGTGTCACTCCTGACGATCAAGCGCCCGTTCAGCGCCCCTGCCCTGCGGAGGGAGGAGGGCACCTTCTGGGGGCGCATGGTGGACGGTCTTCGGTTCGTCTGGAGCAATCCGCTCATCCGTGCGCTCACGATTGCCACCGCCATCGGCAACCTGGCCGCAAGCGCGCCCCTCTCGGTCTTCGTGTACCGGGCACGCATCGAGTTGCACTTCAGCGCGGCGCAAACGGGAATCTTCCTGGCGAGCACGGCGATTGGGCAGTTCTGCGCCTCATTCGTCGTCGGTCGCATCGCGAAGAAACTGCCGATGGGCCGACAGATCCTCCTCGCGACGATGGTGCAGCCAATCCTCGTGCTCGGCTTCGCTCTCACCGGCAACCTCGCGATCATGACGGCCATCGGCGCGCTGTGGGGGGCGGCGGTGACGCTGCTCAACATCCCGTCGATCTCGCTGCGGCAGTCCGTCATCCCCGATCACCTGCTCGGGCGCGCCACCGCCGCGATCCGGATGATCGCGTGGTGCACCGTTCCCATCGGAACTCTGGGAGCGGGCCTGCTCGCGAGCAGGTATAGCGCACGGATAACCTTCTTCGTCGCCGCCGGTATCCTCGCGCTCGCCGTCCTCTACATCGCCTCCAGCCCAATCCCGAAGGCGCGCACGAACGAATAGTGGGCGCCACCAACGCGCGGAGACAGAGGCATCTCACGAGGCGGTAATTCCCTGAGCACCTCTTGGCACGGAACATGCTCTATGATCAACAGTGGTTACGAGAGCGCTGAGAAGCGTGGGCATGTACCTCACCCCGTGGCGGCGCTCCATTTCCTTTACTTAATCCTTCCCCTCCCCATACCCTGCGGCGGCTCCCCACCGCCGCTTTTTCTTACCCCACGGACGAACCACCGTGGAATTCCCTCATCCACACGATGGAAACCGACACGCAACAATCAGCGCCGCGAACCTTTCGTTCGCGGCGCTGATCTCGTGACGGGACTGCGTGTACTGGATATCCCTTACCGAGGAGTACCCATCGGTTGTGCCCCTTGCTGGCCCTGCTGCGGCGGGCGGGGCATGGTCTGCGCACCAGCCTGCGGTTGCTTCTGGCTGCCGCCCTGCGGGGACGGGCCTTGCGTCAAGCCTTGCTTTTGCGCCTCATCCTTCGCGGTCTCCGTGGCAGTCTGCTGCACCTGCTGCGCGACCTGCCCGACCTTCTGCATCGTCTCCTGGGCGGTTGACTGGGCCTTCTCCATCACGTTATCGCGCGTTTCGCCCATCAACTTGTCCTCGAACGGTGTTTCTGGCAGGGACATGCCGACCGCGAGGCCGAGCGCGACCGCCGCCGCGCTCACCGCGAGCGGGTTGTCGTGTAGCGTCTGATCGAAGCGCCACCGCGCCTGCTGCGCGCCGTACTGCACTTGATCGGTCAACTGCCCGACCTGCTCGCGGGCCTGATCGGTCGCGTCCCCGACCTTCTCCTTGGCCTGGCCGGTCACATCGCCAACCTTATCCTTCGCCTGGTTCGCAACGCCGCCCACGCGGTCGCCGACCGACTGGTCATCCTGGCCCCCGTCATACGGCATCTGCCCGCGCCTCTCGCCGTATGACGCGCCATACGCCTGGCCGCGCCCATACATGGGCTGACCACCCGTGTAGGAGATGCGCCCCTGCCCGTATGTGGAGTAGTTCCCCTGGCTCGACCCGCTCGACCGCTGCTTCCAGAGCCAGCCAATGCCGAGCGCGGCCAGTGCCGCAGGGATCGGATTCTGCTTGATCGTATCGACGAAACCGGATCCGGCGTTCCTCGCCGTGTCGCTGACATTGCTCACCATCTCCTCGGCCCTCCCTATCGTCGCGTCATGGATATTTTCCTTGACGGTTTCGACTTGCTCGCGCACTGTTTCCACGACCTGCTCTTTCAGGCGATCCGGGTTGAGTTTCTCCTGAATCGCGTCAATCGTGCCGCTCATCTCGGTGCGGGTTGTGACGATCTCGGCGCGGATCTCCTCCGGCGACTCGCCCTCCGTGCCAGACTCGATGGTACGGTCGAAATCCTGCGCGTTGGGGTCGTATGCCCGTGTTACATCTGCTCTTTCGCCCACTGGCGGTCCTCCTTCAATGTCTGGATTGTCTGTTCCGGCGCGACGCTCTGATGCTTGAGCGCCGTCAGCCCTTTCTGCACGAGGAAGCCACCGACGCCGAGGACAATCACCGCGACGATGAGCGCGGCGAGCCACCACGGCAGGCCAGCCGTGCCGAGGACGATGATGAGCGTCGCGATCAGCGCGAGCAGACCCGCGTATGCGATCAGGCCGCCGACCGCGAGAAAGCCAATATCCTTCCCGACTGCTGTCGCCTTCTGCGTCATCTCGGTCTTCGCCAGCTGCACCTCCTGCCGGACGAGGTTGCTCGTCTCGGTCGCGAGGTCGCCGAAGAGTTCACCGAGTGAACGCTCGTCTTTGCGCTCCTGCATCACCGTGTCTCCGTACCCCGGACGGACCAACTCCGCTCCTGCGAGGCGGATGTGCCCGTGCGGTTGCCCATGTCAGCGCCTTCATAGCGCCCACCGTATGATGCGGAATATTGCCCAGGCTGACCATACTGGCCGGAACGCCCGTATGAGCCATATTGACCTGGCCGGTAGCCGCCACCGGGCGAATCGTTCCCCTCTTCGCGCTGGCCGGTGCTCTTGAGGAAACGCGCGCCGAGCAGACCGAGCACGAATGCGCCGCCGAGGAAGAGGGTAGGCTGCTGCCGCGCGTAGTGTTCAACATCGCGCATGATCGTCTGGACATCCTTACCCTTCAGATTGCCGGTGAACTGCTCGACACTATCGGCGGCCCTCTCGGCGTACTGCGCGATATTCTGCTGATCGCTCTCACGCAGATGCTTGCTCGTCTGCCGGAGCGCGTCCACGATCGTGCCGAGGCTGTCAACCGCGCGGTCCTTCTGCGATCCTACCTGCGAGACGACCTGCTCCTTCGCTTGATCGACGACCTGACCCGCTTGCTCTTTCGCCTGGTCGGCGGCCTGGCCTACCTGTTCCTTCGCCTGATCGGCGACTTGGCCAGCCTTCTGCTGCGTCTGCTGCCCGGCACTCTGCGCCGTCGCACCCGCGCCGCCCTGCGACGGCGGCATACCCTGCCCCGCACGTTGTTGCGGCGGTTGCTGACCACCGGTGCCGGGCATTCTTTGCGCATGCTCGCCAGTTCCGTGCTGCGTGCCCATCGCCGCGTCCGTACGATCCTTTGGCTGTTCCGAGACCATGACTTCTCTCCTTCCGAAAACAATACCGTCGGCACACAAGGAGCACATCGCGTGCCAGACACCACGTGAGACTAGTTTAGCGACCTCTGTATATTCAGGAGAAATTGAGAGAGTGGAAGCATCGGGGTTCCCAAGGAATACCTTCGGTAACTGGCGCACGGTGATATTGTAATGTTCTCCATCAGCGGGGAAACGCGGTATGATGCAGCAGTCGGGGTTGCAACGGGGGCGGCGAGGGTGCTGCTTAACGATGGGGAGTATGGCCGATGGCGACGAATCAGATGACCGCACTGCCCGAAGACATCTGGGCGCGATGCGAGCGGTTCCTCGGCGGGCACGGCCCGATCCGCCCACACGAGGCGCTCGCCGAACTCGCGGCGGCGGCAGTGCCGGATGAGCGCGCGGATGTCTACGGCACGGGCGCGCTGATCGAGGATTTCGAGCGGGAAGTCGCGGCGATCCTCGGCACGGAGGCGGCAGTCTTCCTCCCCTCCGGCACGATGGCCCAGCAGATCGCCCTCCGCATCTGGAGCGAGCGGAAGCATGTCCCCACAGTGGCGTTCCACCCGATGTGCCATGTGGAAACGACGGAGGAAAAGGGGTATCAGCGGCTCCACGGTCTCCACGCGCGGCTCGTGGGCGACGCGCGCCGCCTGATGACGCTGGAGGACTTGCGGGGGGTCGCGGAGCCAATCGCCGCACTCCTGATCGAGTTGCCGCAGCGCGACCTCGGCGGCCAGTTGCCGACGTGGGAGGAACTGACGGCGCAGGTGGCGTGGGCGCGGGAAGGGGGTGCTGCGGTGCATATGGACGGCGCGCGCCTCTGGGAGTGCGCCCCCTTCTATGACCGCCCGTACGCCGAGATCGCCGCATTGTTCGACAGCGTCTACGTCTCCTTCTACAAGGGAATCGGCGCGATTGCCGGGTCCGCCCTCGCTGGGTCAGCGGCATTCATCGCGGAGGCGCGCGTCTGGCAGGTGCGGCACGGGGGCCGGATGGTGCAGCTCTACCCGTACATCCTCTCCGCGCGCACGAAACTGCGTCAGCGCCTGCATCGCTTCGCTCATTACCACGAGCGCGCGGTCGAAGTCGCGGCGGTGCTGCGCTCCGTGCCGGGCGTCGTCATCAAGCCGGACCCGCCGCAGACGCACATGATGCACGTCTACCTGCACGGCGACCCGGAGCGGATAATGGCAGCGGCCCTCGAACTCGCGCAAGAGGAGCGGCTGCATCTCTTCCGCTCCCTGCGCCCGACGGACCTGCCGGGATGGTCGATGTTCGAACTCTCTATCGGCGACGCGGCGGACGCGCTGACCGACGACGAAATCCGCGACGCCTTCACGCGGGTGATGACGGTATGACGACGATGGCGCGGGAGATTGTTCGAGACGGGGAAGGAGCAATCAGTGAACGGTGCGGAACTGCGTGCGGCCATGCACAACGGCGCGACGATCTACGGCACGATGACGACCCTCGTGCGCAACACGCGGTGGGCGAACATCTATGGACGTCTCGGTTTCGACTACGTCATTATCGACACCGAGCACTCCCCAACGGCCCGCTCCGAGGCCGCAGACCTCGCGAATGCATTCCTCAACGCGGGCGTCTGCCCCGTCATCCGTGTGCCGACGACCGCGTCGCACGAGACGATTATGGGCCTCGACGCGGGCTTCCACGGCGTCCTCGTCCCGTACTGCGAGACGGCGGACGAGGTGCGCGCCGTTGTCCACGCGGCGCGGCTCCGCCCGCTCAAGGGCGTGCTGCACAACAGCGCGCGGGACAGCGGTGCGTTCCCAAGCGACGCGGCCAAAGCGTACCTCGAAGAACGGAACAAGAATGTCGTCGTCATCATCGGCATTGAGTCCGTCGAGGCGATGAACAATCTGGAACACATCCTCGATGTCGGCGGGATCGACGCGATCTTCATCGGCCCGAACGACCTCTCGATCACGCTCGGCGTGCCGGACGACTACGACAACCCGATCTTCACCGGCGCCGTCGAGCACATCATCGCCACGGCGCAGGCCCGGGGTATCCCCGCCGGTGGACACTGGCAGACCGAGAAAGACGTGGAGCGCTGGATGGGCAAAGGCTCGCGCTTCATCCTCTACAGCACCGACATGCGCGCCCTCACGGAGGGCTACCGCAGCGCGCTCAACAAATTCCGCAGTGCCACCGTCGGCCAACTGGAAGAGGTGGTGTAATCGCCCGGCGAAACCGGGGAGAACTGCAAAGGCGCAAAGGACGCAGAGGACGCAAAGAAAAATGAGAAGGGAAGAAACGTATTCCAATCGTTGATTTCCTCTGCGGTTCTCCCCGGTTTCTGTCTCAGCGTGTCGCGGCTCCTCAATATGCCGGGTCCGGGTCGCTGAGGGCGGGGAACCTCATGCCGCCGGGCTTCTCCGCCATCACCTCGAGGACGATGTCGTTCGGGTCCGCAAAGAAGAAGGCGCGCACGATACCCATGTCGCGGATCGGGCTGAGATGCGGCACGTTCGCCTCTGTCAACCGCTGATACCACGCATCGAATTGCGCGTCGCTCGGCGCGAAGAAGGAGATATGATCGAGCGCGCGGCCCGTTGTCGCGAGCGTCGCATCCTTGTAGCCGGGCATGGCGGCGTCCGGGAACTCGAAGAAGGCGAAGACGGTGTTCGGCGCGACGGTGATGAAATAGTGCCGCTCGTTGCCTGGCCTGCCGAGCCGGTGCCCCATCGCGACCTCGGAGCCGAGCAGATCGCGGTAGAAGGCGACGGTCTTCTTCATGTCGTTCGTCACGAGCGCGACGTGGTGGAGGGCGGCGAACGGCGACGCCAGCCCGTTGCGGTCGGGTAGCGCGTAGTCGGACGGGCCGGAGATACCCAGTGCCTGCTCCACCTCGGCGGCGTGGTTGATCGAATGCTGCCCGCCCGACATATGGAGCACATCGCTCAGTGGGATCACCGCGCCGCCACGCTGGATCGTCCTGGCGAGCGCTGCATCGGGCATTCCCGCAACCCGTTCGACGAGCGCCTCATGGGCGGCAAGGAATTCCGCGAGGAGCGCATCCCGGCTGTTCGCGATCAACCCATCGACACGCTGCTGGTTGAATGCATCAATGGTGGACCCAGCGGGGAACCCGGCGCCGCTTTCGGCCATCCCGATGATCCGGTCGTAGCTCGTCGCGCGGCCCGCGAGATGCGCGAGGATCGCCTTCGCCGTCCAGCCGTTGTCCCCGTCGTGGACCTTCCGCGCCAATTGCGCGTCCGAGAGCGCACCGAATGTCCGCGTGACGCGCTCGTTTCCCTGTCGGATGGCTTGCGTAATTTCCTCTTGCGTCGCCACATGCGCCTCCTACGTGCCGACTGGCACAACTGCCTTACCACTCCGATCACCAACCTTGCGCCCCGCGCATCGTAGCATGATGATCGTTCTCTCATCCGGTTCCGGCTTCTCGTCCCCGCCCGCACGTCACACCGACAGGCGGTTCAGTCGCGCCACCTGCCCAGGCATCATCGGCCTTATCGTCGCTGATGCCGCACGTCTGCACCTTCCCCATCTCCGTCGCCTGATAATTGGCGTGGTCACGGCCGAACTCACACCATCACGGCAACAGGAACGGGCCGCGCTCGTCCTTCGGGACACGCTCGCCGCGCCGCTGGACCATGTGGACGATGACGTGCTCGCGCGCATGAACGAGCAATCGGATGACGCTCGCGGTGAGCGGCGTCTCATTGAGCAGCAGTTCCCACGCGCTCTCCGGCACGGCGTCCAGTTCGTACGCGCCGACGGCGACCCAGGCGACGTTCGGGTAGGTCGTGCAGACGGCGGTCTCCACGCCGCGCCGGAGGATGGAGGCGAAGGCGGCGGCGCGCTCGGAGCCGCGCGCGGTCGGCACATAGTCCCGCCACGCATCCCAGAGTGCCGCCGCCTCGTCCGCATCCATCCGCGCGAGCGGCACGGCGATGGCAGGCAGCATCGCCGGCTGCGGCAACTGGAGTGTGCTCGTGAACCACGCAACGGGATCGTCCAACGGTCGCCCTACTCCCTAATCCCTTCCCCACGGTGAAGGCGCCATTTCTCGCATCTCGCATCTTCCCGTCCCCCTTCCCCCCGTGGAAAAGGGGACCGGGGGGTTAGGTGCGCTCAGGCTTCGACACGATGGCGGCAACGCCTGCATCGCGCACGAGGCGGTTGAAGGCGGTGAGATCGGCCTCCATCAGGTCGTCCATCTGGCGCAGGTGCCGGTCGATGCGGACGGAAAGCTCCTTCAAGACCTCGTGCGTCTGCCGCGTCGGGGCGGCATCGGCGGTGTCGGCGAAGCCCGCAAGGGCCGCAAGTTTTCCGTTCAACTTCGATGGCGGCTGGAGCGGGCTGTCCGCCTTCTCCTGGATCAGTTCGTCCTCGACCGCTTTCGCCTTCTCTCGCAATGCCTTCGCGGCCTGGAGCAGCGCCGCGTGCTGCATGTCGAGCGCTGAGGAATCGGGCTGCTGACCACCCAGGCGTTTTTCCCAACCTTCCGCCTGAGTGCGGAGGTCGCGGAGTATCAGGATCGCCTCGTGCGTCTCGGTCAGTTTGTCGTGAATCTGCAGGAGGAGGTCGCGCTGTGCCTCAAGGTCGTGCTGCGACACGTCGATGCGCGGGTCCTTGACGATTCTGAACGTCGCCGTCTGCACATCGTCCCCCACCGTGAGCCGCACTTGGTACGACCCCGGCACGACCACTGGCCCGGCGACCGCGCCCTCCGTGCCCTTGTCGCCCGGTATCTTCTTCGCGTCCGCATAGCGCGTGTCCCAGACGAATCGGTTCAGCCCCGCCTCCGCAGACACAACCGGCTCCTTATCCGGGGAACTGGCTTCCGGCTTCTTGCTACCGGTCTCCGGCTTCTCTTCCTTGCTCTTGAGGGTACGGATCTCCTTGCCGTCCGCGTCGAGGAAGGCGAGCGTGATCGGCGCGGTCGGTTTCTCCTTGAGGTAATACCGGACGATGACGCCGTTGGGCGGGTTCTCGCCCACGTTAACGAATATCTCCTCGGTCTCGCCGTTCGGCTTCTTCTTCTGCCGGTAGGTGATGACATTCGTCCCCGCCATGCGGTAGCTCATCGACGGGCCGGGGTCGCTGCCGTACCCCTTGCGCTGCCGCAGGCGCACCCACTCGCGCGGCGCGAAGAGGTGCACCGGGGCGTCCCGCAGATCGTCCGTATAGTGCCGGAGCGGCGTGATGTCGTCGAGGATCCAGAATGACCGCCCGTGCGTCGCGGCGACCAAATCCGAACCCTGCACGATCAGATCGTGGATCGGCACGACGGGCAGCGTGCCCTGGAACGTCCGCCAGTGGTCGCCGTCGTCGAATGAGACGTAGACGCCCGTCTCCGTGCCCGCGTAGAGCAACCCGCGTCGTTCCGGGTCCTCGCGGATGACGCGCGCGAAGTCGTCCGCGCGGATACCGTCCGTGATCCGCTTCCACGTCTTGCCGTAGTCGTTCGTCTTATAGAGGTACGGCGTGGGGTCGTCCAGTTTGTAGCGCAGCGCGGCGACGTAGGCCGTTGCCGGGTCGTGCGGGCTTGGTTCGATCATGCTAATCAGCGCCCACTCGGGGAGGTCCGGCGTGATGTTTTCCCACGTCGTGCAGCCGTCGCGGGAGATGTGCATGAGGCCGTCATCCGACCCGGCCCAGAAGACGCCCCGCTCGTGGGGCGACTCGACGAAGGCGAAGATCGTGCCGTAGACCTCCGCGCCGGTGTTGTCCTTCGTAATTGGGCCGCCGGACGGCTCCATCTTCGTCGCGTCGTTGCGCGTCAGGTCGGGGCTGATGACCGACCAACTCGCCCCCTCGTCCGTCGAGCGATGGACGACATTCGAGGTGGCGTAGAGCGCGTCGGGATCATGCGGCGAGAACATGATCGGGAAGGTCCACTGGAAGCGGTACTTGAGGTCCTTCGCGCCGTCGCCCATCCCCGGTACATCGGGCCAGACGGTGACGTTGCGAATCTGCCCGGTGCGGCGGTCGTGCCGGGTCATGCGCCCGTTGCCGTTGCCGCTACCGATCGCGCCGCCGAAGGCGATGTCCGAGTTCTTCGGGTTGATCGCGATGTAGCCGCTCTCGCCGCCGCCCGGCTCGAACCACTCCCCCTGCGTGATCGCGCCGAGCGGCGAGAAACTGGGGAGCGACATTGCCGTGTTGTCCTGCTGAGAGCCGTAGAGGCGGTATGGCACTTGATTGTCCGTCGTAACGTGGTAGAACTGCGCCGTTGGCTGGTTGAAGATGGTGGACCACGCATCCATGTCGTTGAAGGTGACGTACGCGCCGCCGTCGTCACCCTGGATCATCCGGTGCGGGTTGCGCGGGTCGATCCACAGATCGTGGTTGTCGCCGTGCGGCGTCGGGTACTTGACGAAGGTTGCGCCGCCATCGGTCGACTTCCACGCCGCGCCGTTGAGCACGTACACCGTCTCCGCCTTCTGCGGGTGCGCGAAGATGTGCATGTAGTACCACGCCCGCCAGCGGAGGTCGCCCTGCTCGCTCATGCGCTGCCACGTCGCGCCGCCATCGTCCGAGCGGAAAACCGCGCCATCCTCCGCCTCGACAATCGCCCAGACGCGCCCCGCCCGCGCCGGTGAGACCGCGACGCCGATCTTACCAATCGCGCCCTTCGGCAGGCCGGGGTTGCGCGTCAGTTCGGCCCAGGTGTCGCCGCCATCGGTAGACTTCCAGAGGCCGCACCCTTCCCCGCCGGCGTCCAGGCTCCAGAAGGTACGCCGCGCCCGCCAGAGCGCGGCGTACAGCACACGCGGGTTGTGCGGGTCCATCGCGAGGTCGCACGCACCCGTCTCCTCGTCACGGAAGAGAATTTGCTCCCACGTCGCGCCGCCATCCTTCGAGCGGTAGATGCCGCGCTCCCTGTTCGGCCCGAAGGCGTGGCCGAGCGCGGCGAGGTAGACGAGGTCGGGGTTCGTCGGGTGGATGCGAATCTTCGCGATATGTCGCGTCTCAGCCAGCCCGACATTCGTCCATGACGCGCCCGCGTCGGTGGACTTGTAGACGCCATCGCCGTGCGAGACATTGCCGCGGATCGTCGTCTCGCCCGTGCCGGCGTAGATAACGTTCGGGTCCGATTCGGCGACGGCGAGCGCGCCGACTGCCGCCGTCTTGAAGAAACCGTCCGAGACATTCTCCCAGTACGTGCCGCCATCCGTCGTCTTCCAGACGCCGCCCGCGCACGCGCCGAAATAAAAGGTCATCGGCTCGACCGGGTCGGCGGCGACCGCGACGACGCGCCCGCCGCGATGCGGCCCGATGCATCGCCACGTCATCGCGGTTCCAAGCGCGGCATCGACCGACTGTTGCCCGTTCTGCTCGTCTGGCATTTCGCACATTCCCCCTGCTGATTTCTTCCTGCCCGCTCACGTCAGATGGCGCAGTGTCGCACGTCCCGCAACGTTTTGAAAACCGCCGGACAACGAATGTGAGCCATATCTGCCCCAAGGGCGCCCGACAGAGAGCACGGAGAAAAAAGGGAGAAGAAACGATAAGATAAGAAAGTGCAGTGTCTCCACTCTCTGATTTCGGTCGCCCGCGCTGATTCCTCTCCCTTCGTTCTCCTTTTCCCTCTCTGTGCCCTCTGTCGGGTGCCCTTGGGGCAGGTGTGGTTCAATTCCCTTCTCTCGGAGGTAACATGGCAGTCACACGGTTGGAAATTCATGCACGCGGGCCGTATGCGAATGGGGCAATGTTCGGGGATACGGGTGCATACGAGCGGATCGATGGGACGATTCATCTCGCCGTCGATCCCGCGCACGCGGCGAATGCGCTGATCGTCGATCTCGACAAGGCGGCGCGGGGCGCGGATGGGGCCGTGCATTTCTCCACCGATTTCTGCCTCCTCCAGCCCGCCGACCCGGCACGGGCGAACCGGCGTCTCCTGTTTGAAGTGCTCAACCGGGGGCGCAAACTCGTGCCGCGCATGTTCAACCATGCCGCGCCGACGCCCACCCCGACCGCAGCCATCGACCCCGGCGACGGTTTCCTGCTGCGGCGTGGGTGGACACTTGCGTGGTGCGGCTGGCAGTGGGATGTCATCCGTAGCCCCGCGTTGATGGGCCTGAATGCGCCCGAGGCGGTGGACGCGACGTGCCAACCGATCACTGGGCAGATCAGCCTCCAGTTCCAGCCGAACGCGCAGAGTTACAACAAACTGCTCGCGGACCGCATCCACCAGCCCTACCTCGCCGCCGACCTGATCGACCCGGACGCGACACTGACCGTTCGCGACTGGCCCGACGGCCCGCGCACAACAATTCCGCGCGATCAGTGGCGGTTCGCGCGCGGCGGCAAGGACCCCGCGCCGGACGCGACGCATATCTGGCTCGGTACGGAGTTCAAGCCCGGCAAGGTCTACGAGATCGTCTACCGCACGAGCCGCTGCCCGGTCGTTGGGACGGGGCTGCTCGCGATGCGGGACACCGTCGCCTTCCTTCACCACAGCGACGCGGCGGATAACCCGTGCGCGGGGCGCATCGACCGGGCGTACGCCTTCGGGATGTCGCAGAGCGGTCGGTTCCTGCGGCACTTCCTCCACCTCGGGCTGAATGTGGATGAAGCGGGGCGACCGGTTTTCGATGGCGTCCACATGCACGTCGCGGGGGCGCGGCGCGGCGAGTTCAATCACCGGTTTGCCCAACCCTCCGAGATGCATGCGCAGGCCTTCGGCCATCTGATGCCCTTCACCGACGACGACCAGACCGATCCACGCACGGGCGCGACGGACGGCCTGCTCCGCCGCCAGCGCGCCCTCGGCAGCGTGCCGAAGCGGATCACGACGAACACCGCAGCCGAATATTGGCGTGGCGATTGCTCGCTGATCCACACGGACCTCGACGGCACGCGCGATGTCGAGCCGCCGGAGGACGCGCGCATCTACTTGCTTGCAAGCACGCAGCACGGCCTCGGTACGGTGCCGCTCGGCGATACGGACGCGAACACCGGCGCGCGGGGCGCGCACGGCTTCAACGCGGTGGATTACGCGCCCCTACTCCGCGCCGCCCTCGTCAACCTCGATCGCTGGGTGACGGATGGCACACCGCCGCCACCGAGCGTCTTCCCCCGCCTCGCCGACGGCACCGCCGTCCGCGCGTCGGCGGCCCTTGATGCCTATCGCGCGCTGCCGGGCGTCACCGTGCCCGATCCCGATCTCATGCCAACGATTCATCGCGTCGATGTCGGCCCACAGGCGGCGCACGGTATCGGGCGCTACCCGGCGATTGTGGGCGACATCTACCCTGCATACGTCTCGGCGGTAGACGCGGGCGGGAATGAGATCGGCGGGGTGCGGATGCCGGATGTCAGCGTGCCCGTCGCGACGTACACCGGCTGGAACCCGCGCCATCCGACGACGGGTGGCCCCGGCCAGATCATCCCGATGGAAGGCGCAACCTTCCCGCTCGCCCGCACCGCCGAGGAACGGCAGCGGACCGGCGATCCGCGCCCCTCGGTCGCCGAGCGCTACCACGACCGCGCCGACTACCTCACCCATGTCCGCGCCGCTGCGGACGAACTCGTGACCGGTGGCTATCTGCTCGCGGAGGACATTCCCCTCGCCCTCGACATTGCCGCCGCGCGGTACGATGCCTTGGCAAAACCGTGAATCATGAACCGCAAGACACCAATGGAACCGCAAAGACGCAAAGGGGAATCACCATTTCGCCTCCCCCTCTGCGTCGATTCGGTTTGGTTCCGTGATGTCCTGGCGGTTCGATCCCGTGATCGTCGCGGTGATCCGTGGAATAATCGCGCACCTTCCGTCTTTCTGGTGAGCGGTGTCGCGCGTCAAGGGGGAGGATAAGGGTGCATCTGGTAGCGGTGATCGGGGGGGCGCTCCTGGTCCTGATTGTCCTCTGGGACGCCTTCGAGACGATAATTCTGCCCCGGCGGGTCAACCGGCGGATTCGCATCACCGTGCTCTTTTACCGCTACACATGGATGCTCTGGTCCTTCCTGCCCCGACGCCGATCGCGCCGGTCGGACACGTACTTAAGCCTCTACGGGCCGCTCTCATTGCTTCTGCTGCTCGTCGTCTGGGCCGGGGGGCTGATCGCGGGCTTCGCCATCCTCCAGTGGGGGTGCGGGTCGCACGTCGTCAGGCCGGACGGCACGCACAGCCTCGGCACGGATTTCTACATGAGCGGCACGACGTTCTTCACGCTCGGTCTGGGCGATGTCACGCCGCAGACGACCCTCGCGCGGGCGATCACGATCATCGAGGCGGGGACGGGCTTCGGCTTCCTCGGCCTCGTCATCACCTACGTGCCGATCTTCTACCAGACGTTCTCGCGGCGCGAGGTGACGATTTCGCTCCTCGACGCGCGGGCGGGGTCGCCGCCGCGTGCCGTGGAACTCGTGCGCCGCATCGGGGAGCACAACGACGGCGAGTCGCTTACCCTGCTCCTGCGCGACTGGGAGCGGTGGTGCGCCGAACTGCTCGAAAGCCACCTCTCGTACCCGCAACTCGCCTATTTCCACTCACAACACGACAATCAGTCGTGGCTGGCGACCCTGACGCTGATGCTGGACGTCTGCTCCCTCATTATCGTCGGGGTGGACGGCACGCCCGTCGGCCCGGCGCGGCTCACATTCGCGATGGGGCGGCACGCGATCGTCGATATCTGCCAATACCTGAACGCGCCGCCGGTCAAACCCGCGCGGAGCCGCCTGCCGCCACACGATCTCACCGCGTTGCGCGCCATCCTCGCCGCCGATGGCATCCCGCTCCGGGCGGGGGAAGATGCCGACGCCCGCCTGCGGGAACTGCGCCACCGCTACGAACCTTTCGTCAACGGCGCGGCGCAGCGGTTGCTCTTCACGCTCCCACCGTGGATGCCCGATCCCGACGCGCACGACAACTGGGAAACAACGGCGTGGGATGACGTTCTTTGAGGGGGAGAAAGTAACAAGGAGCGAGAACTGCGCTGCACCCCCTAACCACCAGATACTCAACGAAAGGCCCCACGGTGGGGAAACCGTGGGGCTGGGGAGGAGGGGAAGGATATGCGAGAACGGTTGGGGCGCCGCCCTCACTGGAAGGTACAGGGTTGCCCCGTCCAAATATCCTTCTACCAGGCATAACGCGCGATGTGCGAGAAAAGTTCCCGGTTTCGCCCATCATGGTGAATGATCGATTGGGACTTACGCAGGTCGTGGTGGCGGAACCAGTCCCAGGGGTAGGCGTTCATCGTTAATCATAGGCGGGTGCGAGGGCAGTGTGTGCGGCTGTGGGCGCAGGTCCGTGACGATCGGGTTCGTCACGTCCGGGGGCAGCGCGTATGCAAAGACCACATCGGGGATCGCGATGTTGTACTCGATCTGCGTCACTTCCTGCCACGAACTGAGCGTGCCATCGAGGTTATAATTCTCAGACTTGAGAGCAAAATATGTCTGCTTGTCGATCCACATCGTATGTCGCCCCTGCTGTTCGGGTGGTGTCGGCGGAAATGGGGTGATCGTCCCATTCGTGTCCATCCTGAAACCGGATGGACAGAGGTACGGGCCGAGGGCGATGATATACGCGGGTCGCCCCGCGACGGTCGCCTCGCCCGCGCGTTTCGGATGATAACAGGACGAGACATCCTGCACCGGCGTTCCCGGCGCGGTCGGGCCGCTCGGCACCTGAATGTAGATTGGCAGCGGCGTCTTCACACCGGAACGATATGCGCCGATACGCACCTCGGTTGCGCCCTGCCACATGTTGTAGCTCCATTCGGTCGCACCGTCACTCGCGCTCCCGCTCAGATCAACCCGATCGGGGCTAAACGGGAGGGGGGATGTGGCGCGGCAATCGGTCCGCCAGCGATTCGGTAGCGCCCCCCACCGCTCCTCGGTGGTGACATTCGTGTGCATCTCCCGCGATAGCACGGGGGGTTTTCCTGCCTGAATGGTGTACGACGCGGGCGCGGTACTGACGGTTTCCCGCTTGTAGTGGAAACTCCGCACGCCCACACCGGCGGGGTCCGTTGCCGTTGAAATCGCCATTTGCAGCACCTCCTGTGCGCTCACCGACTGTGGGCGACCTGTCCACCAGAGCGTGGCACCGACGATGGCGAGAATACACACGGCGGCAGTGGCAAGCCCGATGAGTGATTGCCAGCGGGGTCGCGCGTGGATGCACGGCCCATCCACGATCAACGCCGCCAAAAGGGCAGGGCGGATCGCGCGTGCAATTGTGCGATGAGGCGGCCTTCGAGTTCGCCCGGAAAGTCGGGGCGGGGCTGTTCGAGCGGGCGGAGGCAATCGCGGAGCAACCGTGCGGTGGCGATGAGGTCACGGTGCGCCTTCCCCTCCATGCCATCGCCGGGAAGTTCGCCGCGCACGATCCGATCAATTTCTTCATTGAATGTGCGATCTCCCGTCGTCATGGCCGCTCCTCTGCGTCGAATCGCCGCCGCACCTTGATAATGGCTCGGTACACGATCTGCGCGACATTCGCCTCGAATGTGCGGAGGATCGCGCCGATCTCCCGGTTCGGCAGCCCGGCGACGAACCTCACCCGATTGCCTCGCGCTCCCGGTCGCCGAGTTCGGCGAGATACCCGACTGCTCGTCGCCACTCGTCCCGCCGGAGCACATCGCCTTCGGGTGAATCAACTGCGGCCTGTGCCAGGTGCATGTCCGCGTCCAGATGCATCGCGGGCCGGTGGCTGCGCCGATAATCGGTGATCGCGTTGCGGGCAATCGTGAAGAGCCACGCCCGCACCCGTTCCGGCTCCCGCACGGTCGCGAGCCGGGTCAGCGCCCGCTCGAACACCTGCGCGGTGAGGTCCTCCGCCACCTGAACATCACCGACCCGGAAGCGCACATAACTGTAGAGCGGCGGAAAGAGTTCACGATAAAGATGGGTGAATCGCTCGTCCACATCCTCGGCTCGCGCGGTCGAGGCCGCCGCTGCAGCGCGAGAAATCACCATCTGCGCTCCTTGCCCCCTGCGGTAGCGTCCGTATCCGATGCTACGACCATAGACGGAGATGAGCGCGAATCATGACAGCGGACAGTGATGAGGGGACGGTTCGGGGTTCGGGGGTCGAGGAAGGAGACACGGGATGTCTCCTCCCATGCTGCCCAGAAGGCTCCCGCACCCGGTGCGCCCAGTCTCCTTCCTCAGCCCTCAGCCTTCGTCATTGGCAATCCGGCGCGCTCCCACGCTTCCATGCCGCCCGCGACGTTAACGACGTTCGCGCATCCCCTCATCTGCAAATGGCTGGCGACGACGGAGGAGCGGTAGCCGCTGCCGCAGATGATGGCGAGGGGCGACCCGTCGGGCAGCGCAGCGACGTTGCCCCGCACAATCTCCCCGGCGAAGCGGTGGTGCGCCCCCGCGATATGGCCGCCGTCCCACTCGCCGTCGCTGCGGACATCGAGCAGCGCCAGCCCGTTCTTGCCCTTTGCCCGGTGCGCGGCGAGGTCATCCGCCGAGAGTTGCGGCAGCGTCTCCACGTCGCCGTGCCACGCCGCCATGCCGCCCGCGAGGTACCCCGCGACGCGATCCAGCCCGATGCGGTGCAGGTGGACGAGCGCGTCCGCACAGTGCGCGTCGTCCGCAAGGACGAGCACGAGATCGCGGTCGTACGGCGCGAGCCAGCCCATCCACGCGACGAAGTTGTCCCCGATGCCCGCGAACTGCGCGCCCGCGATGTGCCCCGCGCCGAACGCCGCCTGCGGGCGCGCGTCGATCACCAGCGCGCCCGCCGCCATCCCCTCCCGCACCTGCACCGCCGTGAGCGGCCCGCCGGGTGGCACGTCACGCAGGAGCGGTGCACCCACCTTGTTGACGCGCTTCAGAATGGGATAGTAGGTCGGCGGTGTCGGCATCCCGGCCAGCACCATACCGACGAATTCCTCCTCGGAGCGCGCTTTGAAGGCGTAGTTGCCGATCTTCTCCCGCCCAATCGTCGTCGCGGGCGCGTCGCTGATCTTCTTGCCGCACGCCGATCCCGCCGTGTGGCCGGGGTAGACGACGAGCGCGTCATCGAGGGCCTTCAGCTGCGCGACGGTGCGATACAACTGCGCCGCCAGCACGCGCGTCTCACGCTCACCGAGCAGATCTGGCCGCCCGACCTCGCCGACAAAGAGCGCGTCCCCCGAGAAGAGCGCGATGGGTTCCGGGCCGGTCGCGGGATTCGCGAGCAGGTACGCCAGATGCTCCGGCGTGTGCCCCGGCGTGGCGCAAGCGCGCAGCAGGCATGTGCCGATGGGAATCTCGTCGCCATCGTCCACTGGCTCGTGCGGGAATTCCTGTTGCCCGATGCGGCTGACGTGGATCGTCGCGCCCGTCGCGGCGGCCAGTTCCCGCGCGCCGGAGACGAAATCCGCGTGCACATGCGTCTCCAGAATCGCGGTGATGCGGACGCGCCGCGCCGCCGCCCAATCCTGATAGACCTCCACGTCACGCCGGGGGTCGATAATCACGGCAACACCCGCCGCTTCGTCCGCGATGCCGTACGCGACCTGTGCCAGACCGGGTGTCACAAAGCGTTCGATGCGCATGTGCCTCCCCCTTCGCCGCGAAATCCGAATGCCAAAAACCCGATAGAACGATTGTAGCATATTGCATAAAGCGAGTATTCTTCCAAACATGATCGGGATGCGCAACTATCAGTACGGTAGCACCCCATTGAACCGTGGACGGTGGCGAGGTTGAAAGGAGACGGGTTCTGCGGCAGTCTTGCTGGTGCTTGCCGTCAGCAGGAGGAACCGCATGAACCCGCAGGAACAAGTCTGCCACAA